>ENA-OQJF01000406-OQJF01000406.1-human-gut-metagenome-genome-assembly--contig:-NODE-406-length-11313-cov-2.271411_pt1 | contig 11313 bp, 10 predicted proteins | sample MGYA00242595_ERZ504761 | MGnify/ENA primary metagenome ERZ504761 (study PRJEB26092, sample SAMD00036367) | human gut metagenome | host: Homo sapiens | study: EMG produced TPA metagenomics assembly of...
GTTAATTTATTGGTTGAAGGACAAAAATAACTATATTTTTCTAAAACTCTGGACGAGATAAAGTATGATTCGCTATATTTGTCTAAACATTTATCATAAATATGAAAATAAAACATCTGTTTATAGGAATAGCCCTTACTGCCAATCTATTTGCAGCTACGGCACAAGAAGTTAAGAAAACGTATTTCGTCAGCAAACCGGGAACATTGATTTCGATGATGACGGAAGAGGAAGCGAACCAGGTCACCCACCTGACCCTGACCGGAAAGATCAATGCAGTGGACTTCAGACATCTGCGCGATGAATTTAAAAACTTACAAGTGCTCGACATAGCTAATGCGAGCATCAGCATGTACTCGGGTAAAGAAGGTACCTATCCGGATAAGTTCTATATTTATATGCCGAATTTTGTTCCGGCATACGCTTTCTGTAAGATGGAAAACGGCACTGCCAAAGGAAAATCCACTCTGAAAAAGATCATTCTTTCGGAAAAGATCAAAAACATTGAAGATGCGGCTTTTATGGGCTGCGAAAATCTGAATATATGCCAGATTAAAAAGAAAACTCCTCCTAACCTACTGCCGGAAGCATTGGCAGACAGCATCACTGCTATCTTTGTACCACTGGGAGCAAGTGATGAATACCGGCTGAAAAACCGTTGGGATAACTTTGCATTCATCGAAGGCGAACCACTGGAAGCTAAAATAGAGGTAGGAGCACTGAGCACGCTGGAAAATGAAATTCAGAAAGCAGGACTACAGCCGAAAGAAATCAACTTCCTGACCATCGAAGGCAAGCTGGATGCAGCCGACTTCAAGCTAATACGGGATTATATGCCGAATCTGGTAGCTGTAGACATTGAAAAAAACAAATGCAACGGCCATCCCCGACTTTACTTTCTCACAAAAAAAATATCTGCTCCGCATCCGTCTGCCACATGGACTAAAAAGCATCGGACAACGGGCTTTCAGCAATTGCGGCCGTCTCTGTGGAACGGTAGAACTACCGGAAAGTATTACTGCTATCGAATATGGAGCTTTCATGGGATGCGACAGGTTGCGGTACGTAGTTGCTCATGGAAACAAAATCACAACGATAGGAGATAACCTTTTTGGAGAAGGAAAAAATAAAGTTGATTTATAAACGATAAAAAACAAGAGCTGTCAGAACTCACCACAGAGAACACAGAGTAACACAGAGTGAATTTAAATCATGGATGACCACATGAATAATCTGTGAAGAACTGCGTAATCTGCAGTGAGTTCTGACATTATCTCACTCCTCTCCTGTTCATCGCTTTTTTATCCAAAAGCCTATTCCCAAAAGAATCAGTACACCGGTAAGAATAAAGGCCCAGACATTGGGTACCCGTGATCGGGCCGTCAAGGAATATTCACCCGCCAAAAGACGGTAAGCATCCACTTTCCAAACCAGATATTCGCGATCTCTGAAAGTTGTATTGGCTGAGATCATTTGTCCGGGCATTTTAAGTTCATATTGAATCACGGCTCCGAACAATTCAATCGGACGTGTCTCTTCGTCAAAGCGTTTATCTACTTCCTGTTGCTTTTCCTTATAAAGCAGAGAAAAACAGTCGGTATGATAATGCGTATCGAGCAATTGGCAAATGAGTTCCGGATCAGGATCCGGATCATCATCTTTAGGTTGATAGCCGAGATACAATGAATCCTTAACTTCATCCAGACGGGACATATACTTCCCCCGATCTATCTCAGCGATAAAAGGCCGGATAACTTCGAAACTTAATTCATAAAGACTTCGGTTGTACCAGTCGTAAAATTTCTTTTCCAACCGATCGAGCAATTCTTTCATCTCCAATCCGTTCATTCCGCGATAGGCTGTGTCGTCACCCTGGAACCAAAGCTTCTGTTCCGATTCATTCAGGTAGTTCTTTAGAGGTACGGGTCCTTTATCTGCCAATTCCGGATAGATGCCGGTATAGGTATAATAGGTGTAGAACCAACGAAAATGTTTGGTCAGTGTCTCCTGAGGAGTCACCAAGGGACGGTACATCGGATCTTTAGGATGAACCTGCTCCGCAAACATGCTGACAGAAGACTCTTCCCTGCCGGCACATACGTTAATCTTTCCCTCTTCTCCAAAATAATTGTGAGTACGGACAGAATCGAAACGTGTCACTACCCAACCGGAATCCAAAGAAAACATAAAGGGTTTTTTCATCGGATCTCCGGCCATGAATGCAGAATCGGCAAAAGCATATACTTCCCTATGGGCCGAACCGTCAGGATGAATCCGGGTTTTCACCTGATAATAAGTGGTGCAAGACACCATTGAAACCGCCAGCAGCAATATCGATAAAAGTTTATTCGTTTTCATATGCATCTGTTTTTATAGGTTATTCATTCTTCATTATCTGTTCGTACCGGGTATAAAGTCGTTCCCGTTTAAGCATCTCCTTTTTCCGGCTTCGGGACGCGGAAAAGAAGATCTCCCGCTTCTCTCCTGTCATCAATCTCTCATAGCTTCGCTCATCGGTGAGTGTTTGCTCTTGATAGGGTTTCGGTATACGAGTCACCTCTGAGGATAGAATCGGATTGACAGCAACTGCCTCTGCCACCCATAAACCGAGAAGCAGGGTTGCAGCAATAGCAGAACACCAGGCAGCAAAGTTCAATCTGCGGACGGCCTGTTCCTGAAAGGCGCTGCTTTGACAGCACGCATAATATCCTCGGTCAGTGCGTCCGGATTTTCTAAAACAGGTGGAGTCTTCTTTAATTGCTCCAACCATTTTTCGTAATTCATTTCTTCCTTTTTCATCTTTCTTTATTTATTTCGTTCAACTTCTTACGGATACTTTTTCGTGCAAGATAGAGATTTGGCCTTGATCTGGACAGATGTAAATCCGGTGATCTTCTCAATTTCCTTGATTTCCAACTCCTCGATATCCCGCAATGTAAATACAGCTTTTGCTTAGGGGTCAGTTGTTGCATGAAGTACAGGATATGGGCTTTCAGCTCCCGGTTGACTAACGTGGCTTCAATATTATCATCGGAACAGACAGGCAGTTCGGCAAATGGAATATCAGAGAGCGCACCGGCCGGAGAATGCTGCAAAGCCCGCAGACGATCATAACAGATATTACATGCTACCCTGTAAAGCCAGGTGGAGAAACGGAATTCCGGCCGGTACTTATCCAATGAAAGCCAGACACGTAAAAAAGTCTCCTGCACCATATCCCGGGCTTCTTCTTCATCGCACAACAGACGGAAAGCCAAGCGAAAAACGAAAGTCTGATATTCCGCCACAAGCAAAGCAAATGCACTTGCATCTTGCCTCCTGCTCTTTTCTACCAATACCTGTATCTCATTCTGTTCCATAGCTCACACTGTATATGTTGTTTATATATGATACGCAATAAATGAAGAAAGGTAAAATAACGATGGATGATAAACTACAGTAAATGCAAACAAAAAAAACGATGAACAGGCACCCATTTATGTGCAGCCTGTTCATCGTTTATCGTTCAAAAAACGTTCATCGTTACTTATACATCTTGGCTCTCAGCTCTTTGATGTGGTCGGAAGTAATGTACTCGTCATATTCCATCATCTTGTCGATGATACCATTCGGAGTCAATTCAATCACACGATTAGCAACGGTCTGAATAAATTCGTGGTCATGCGAAGAGAAGAGGATATTACCTTTGTAAGTCTTCAGATTATTATTGAATGCCTGAATAGACTCCAAGTCGAGATGATTGGTCGGAGTATCGAGAATCAGACAGTTGGCATTGCGCAACTGCATACGGGCAATCATACAACGCATCTTCTCGCCTCCCGAAAGAACACTAACTTTTTTCAGTACTTCCTCACCGGAGAAAAGCATACGCCCCAGAAAACCTTTCATGTACACCTCGTTGCCTTCGCCATATTGGCTCAGCCAGTCGACCAGATTCAGATCGGTATTGAAATATTCGGTATTGTCCAAAGGAAGATAAGCGGTAGTAATCGTCACTCCCCAGTTGAAATGCCCGGCATCGGGTTTCATATGCCCGTTGATGATCTCAAAGAAAGCGGTCATAGCACGCGGATTACGTGAAATAAATACAATCTTATCTCCTTTCTCCACGTTGAAATTCACGTCGTTGAACAGCACAACTCCATCTTCGGTCTTCTTACTCAAACCGGAAACTTCCAGAATCTGATTGCCCGGCTCACGTTCCGGAGTAAAGATGATACCCGGATATTTGCGGGATGACGGTTTGATTTCCTCGACATTCAACTTTTCGAGCATCTTCTTACGGCTGGTAGTCTGCTTACTCTTGGCAACATTGGCACTGAAACGACGGATGAACTCTTCCAACTCTTTCTTTTTCTCTTCAGCCTTGGCCTTCTGGTTCTGCTGTTGACGAAGAGCCAACTGGCTGGATTCGTACCAGAAACTGTAATTACCGGCAAAAAGATTGATTTTTCCGTAATCTATATCGACGGTATGTGTACATACAGAATCGAGGAAGTGACGGTCGTGGCTCACAACCAACACGGTATGTTCGAAGTTGGAGAGATACTCCTCCAACCAGGTAACGGTCTCCATATCCAAGTCATTGGTAGGCTCGTCGAGCAGCAGGTTATCGGGATTTCCGTATAATGCCTGTGCCAACATCACACGCACTTTCTCTTTACCGCTCAATTCACCCATCAATGTATAATGTTTGTCTTCTTTCACACCTAAACCGCTCAGCAACATCGCCGCATCGCTTTCGGCATTCCATCCGTCGAGTTCGGCAAACTTCTCTTCCAGTTCGGAAACTTTCAAACCGTCTTCGTCCGTAAAATCTTCTTTAGCATAAAGGGCTTCGCGCTGTTTCATGATGTCCCACAACACTGTGTGCCCCATCATTACGGTATCCATAACCGTAAAAGCGTCCCATTTAAAGTGGTCCTGACTCAACACCGAAAGGCGTTCGCCCGGACCTAATGTAATGTTTCCGGTTGTAGGATCGAGGTCACCGTAAATCGTGCGCAGAAAAGTAGATTTACCGGCACCGTTAGCACCGATGATACCATAACAATTTCCACTTGTAAACTTCAGATTTACATCATTAAACAAGACTCTTTTACCAAACTGTACCGAAACGTTAGAAACTGTAATCATTCTATTATTATTCCTTAATTTATTTATTATCAAAATAACGCGGTGACAAAGGTAGACATTTTTAGTGAATAACGAACTATCAGGAATGTGTCAATCTGACATAAAAGTATTACCTTTGCTGCGTTTTTTGGCAAAACAGACAAACTGGCAAAGTTTTTGCTGCAAAGCCAGTACATCAAAATGCCGTATTGACATGAAACTAAATCCGTTTAACAAGAATAAAAACAGAATAGATATGGATCCGAAAGAAAAGAAAACCAAGCAAGAAGAAGAGTTGAAAGTAGACGATATTCAGGATACCGTTGAAGGACAGTCGCAAAACGAAGAAGCAACTGAAGCAACCGAACCGCTGACGCAGAGGAAAAGTTGGAAAAAGAGCTAGAAGAAGCTCAGGCTCAAATCGAAGATCAAAAAGACAAATACCTCCGGCTCTCGGCTGAATTTGACAACTACCGCAAACGTACCGTCAAAGAAAAAGCCGAATTGATTCTGAATGGTGGTGAGAAAAGTATCAAAAGCATTCTGCCGGTAATCGACGATATGGAACGTGCACTGACAACTATGGAAACAGCCACAGACGTAAATGCCGTGAAAGAGGGTGTTGAGCTGATATACAATAAATTCCTGTCTATCCTGTCACAGGATGGAGTGAAGGTGATTGAAACCAAAGACCAGCCGTTGGATACAGACTATCACGAAGCCATTGCTGTGATTCCTGCCCCGACAGAAGAACAAAAAGGTAAAATATTGGATTGTGTACAGACCGGATATACGCTGAACGGTAAAGTAATCCGCCATGCAAAAGTAGTTGTGGGAGAATAACCGGAACATGAACGAACTTGCTAACATAACTAAAATCAACGAAACTAAAATATGGCAGAAAAAAGAGATTATTACGAAGTGCTGGAAGTCACGAAAGAGTCAACAGTCGAAGAAATAAAGAAAGCATACCGGAAAAAAGCCATCCAATATCATCCGGACAAAAATCCGGGTGACAAGGAAGCGGAAGAAAAGTTTAAAGAAGCAGCCGAAGCCTACGACGTACTGAGCAACCCGGATAAACGTGCCCGCTACGACCAGTTTGGTCATGCAGGAATGAGCGGAGCAGCCGGAAACGGTGGACCGTTCGGCGGATTTAGCGGCGGAATGTCTATGGACGACATTTTCTCTATGTTCGGTGATATTTTTGGCGGCCATAGCGGCGGCGGATTCGGTGGTGGTTTCGGAGGCTTTGGCGGATTTGGAGGCGGAGGTTCTCAACAGAGAAAATTCCGTGGCTCGGACCTCAGAGTGAAAGTAAAGCTGAATTTGAAAGAAATCTCTACAGGAGTTGAAAAGAAATTTAAGCTGAAAAAATATGTGCCTTGTTCGCATTGCCATGGAACCGGGGCGGAAGGAAACAGCGGTTCTGAGACTTGCCCGACCTGCAAAGGAAGCGGATCGGTCATCCGCAACCAACAGACGATCTTGGGAACTATGCAGACGCGTACCACATGTCCGACTTGTAATGGTGAAGGTAAGATCATTAAAGACAAGTGTAAGGTTTGTGGAGGAGAAGGCATCGAATATGGCGAAGAAGTAGTAACCGTAAAGATTCCTGCCGGAGTAGCAGAAGGTATGCAACTCTCTATGGGGGGTAAAGGAAATGCCGGGAAGCACAACGGTATACCGGGTGATCTGCTGATTCTGGTAGAAGAAGAACCACATCCGGAACTGATCCGTGATGAAAATGACCTGGTGTACAACCTATTGCTAAGCTTCCCCACAGCAGCTATCGGAGGTGCGGTAGAAATACCGACCATTGACGGCAAAGTAAAAGTGAAAATAGAAGCAGGTACACAACCGGGTAAAGTGCTCCGCCTGCGTGGCAAAGGTCTGCCAAGCGTAAACGGCTATGGTACAGGAGATTTATTGGTCAACGTTAGTGTATATGTGCCCGAAACGTTGAGTAAAGAGGAAAAAAGCACTCTGGAGAAACTGGAGGAATCAAAGAACTTTAAACCGAGTACTTCAATCAAAGAAAAGATATTCAAGAAGTTCAGAAGCCTCTTTGACTAATCGGCTCCGTTGCCAATTACTCTGATTTATACAGAGAGTACCCTATAAAATTTTGCCCGGACTTACATCTCCTGATGTTGCCCGGGCAATTTTATATCTGAACAAAAGAACGATTTACCTGATAAATAGACTTTTCTGCTATAATGATGGATATCTTACGATTTAGAGACAGCCGCTTCCAACTTCCCGTCCTTGTTAGCTCAATACCCCGGATTCTGTGTCAGATTGGGGTTCATTAACCGAACCTTTTCCGGAATGGGAAATACCGTAGTATAACCATTCTTCTCACCCGAAAGTTGAGGTCTGCCCGTATAAGTGCGGGTATATTGACGAAACCGGATCAAATCTTGCCTGCGCCACCTTCCCATGCAAACTCCAACTGACGTTCGGCCAATAGATTAGCTAATGTAGCCGTCCGGAAAGGAGCATTCACACGAGAGCGGACAAGGTTCAATTCTTCATCTCCATTTTCTCCATTACGCACCTTGGCTTCGCTTTTCATGAGTAATACATCGGCATAACGATAGAGTACAATATCATTTTCCATCAGTTTACCGTCTTTGGTGGCAGTTTCATCAATCGCATACTTTTTCATCCGCGCTCCGGCAGTCTTTTCATAAGGAGTATTAGATATATCGACATCCACCTTCCAGGGGAAATATTCCAGCTGGGTACCGTCATCGAGTGTGACGACTTTTCCTTTGAGGTCATATACAATACCGGCAAAATAACATTTGTCAAAACGAGGATCGACTGCCTCTGTATCGTATCCAAACGTACGAAGGACTTCCACAGTAGCACTTGAACCATTCTCTCCTCCCAACCCATAGGCCTTGGCATGATTGTAGTGACGGGAGCGAAAAAGATATTGCATCTGATTGGTATACAGAGTCTTGCTCATCGGGATGGTGAAGATATTCTCAACAGAGGATTCATTGTAAACAGCAAAGTTCGCTTCATAATTATCTTCCAGCCGATATCCCATTGCAGTGATGGCATCACAATAAGCCTCTACCGTCTGCCAGGCATTGAGCCGCTCGCCATCTACTTCAAAATAAATATCTTTTCCATCGGGAAATTGACCGTCGGTCCAATTATTATCCGTATATATTTCAGCATTCAAGGCAAGTTTAGCAAGTAAAAAACAGGCTACGGGACGTGTAATGCGTCCGTAATAATTGCCGGAACGATTGCTATATGCCGTTTCCAGCAAGGGTTCAGACTCCTGCAGCTCTTTCACTACAAAATCGAAAACTTCTTTGCGACTGTTCTGCTTCACTTCTTTCAAAGGAGTGGATGATGAAAGAACCAAAGGGACACGGGCAAACAAATCCATTAAATGATAATAATACAAAGCACGGAAAGCGCGGACCTCCGCCCGATAGACAGGCAGTTCTTCATCGTTATGGGTCTGCTGGTACGTATCGATCCGTTCGAGTGACTGATTGCAAAGACTGACCACCTTATATAAATATTCCCACGTGGCTTGAATGGCATCATTATCCACTCCCCACCGATGCAGGAAAAGTCCTTGCCAGAACCCGCCATCGTACCAGTCACCGCCACGTGTAGGCATAATAGCCTCATCAGTGGTAAAAGTATTCAGATCGTAAATTCCTCTGCCAGTTCCCTGCAAACCCTGGCTATCACTGTAACCTCCGATGTTATTGTACAAAGAGGCCACTGCATTATAATATAAATCTGTTAGATTCTTATAAGCATCTTCCTCAGGAATCTTATCTTTAGGATTCTCATTCAGAAAACCATCACATGAAAACAGAAAACCGAGTCCCCAAAGACAGGCGAACATACATATATAACGACTTTTCATAACTCATCCTCACATTAAAAATTAATACTTAAACCGAGAGTATAGGTACGCGCCAAAGGATAAGCCCGTTTATCATCCACACCCAAGGTAGAATTGACTGTAGAACTGTTGATCATGGGTGACAGACCGGAGTAGCCTGTGATAGTAGCCAGATTGTTGACAGTGAACGCGAGACGGAAAGATTGCACATACTTTTTCCACTTCGTTACCGGAACATTCCATCCGACAGTAACGTAATCAAAATTGATGTAGTCTCCCTTTTCCAGCCAGTAGTCTGTAGCAGTCTGATCTTTGATATTGCGTCCGGGAGCTTTCTTCATCACATTGTAATCGGGAAAAATATTCATATTCATATAGGTCAGTGAAGTGCCGTTATAGATTTTATGACCGAATGCGCCGTTCACCTGTACCGACAGATCGAAACGCTTATAGCGGAAACTGATATTGGAACCGAGTAAAGTTTTAGGGACAGCCTGTCCTGCTACATAACGATCCTCACCATCTTCAAGACTCACCCCTCCCCCATTCAGGTCGGCAATGTCATAGGTATACTCCGCCATTTCCATCGGCTAATAAGTCCCTTGCCAATGGGGCAGATAGAAAACACTAAAGGTTGACCTACCATTTGATAGACAATATGGTTGTATCCACCATGAAATCCGGCTCCGTCGAGACTTGCCAGACTTTTGTATTCAGGCGCCGAGATATTTTCTCCACCGTACATCCCACTTAAAGAGAGTAACTTGTTTTGCTGAAAAGTAACATTGACATTAACATTCAGTTCCATATCCTGAGTCTTCAAGGGGGTGAGGCCGACAGCTATCTCCGTACCGCTATTACGCATGGAACCAATATTGGCCAAAAGAGTGTTATAGGTGAAAGGCGGTACACTGACGTTGTACAGATAGAGCATATCAGAGGTTTTGGAATTATAATAATTAAGAGAGAAAAGAAGCCGGTTGCCAAACATACCAAGATCTACTCCCGCATTGAAAGTGCGTTTTACTTCCCACTTCAAATCGGGATTGGTATTACGCATATTACCCAAAGTCACCACTTGTGAACTACCGACAGGTACCACTCCATTGGGTTTCACCAAATTAAGTGTCGTATAGGAGTCAATGCCACTCTGATTGCCGGCTAAACCGTAGCCAATGCGAAGTTTCAAATTATCGACCAACGGAATACGCTTCATGAACTTTTCCTCGCTGACAACCCAAGCGCCCGATACGGATGGAAAAAATCCCCATTTATGATTGGCACCAAATTTAGAAGAAGCATCGGTACGTGCATTCACCGTGAAGATATACCGGTCGGCAAACGTATAGTTGAAACGTCCGAGAAAAGATGCCAGTCGAGGCTGTTCAAAATAAGAATTTGTTCCTTCCCAAAGTCGTATGGCACCTGCCTGAAGATTATTGTAACCAAACTGATCGGTATTGAAATTGGTCACAGTAGTATAAAAGCCGCTATAAGTTTCTTTTTGCAGTTCGGCCAGTGCCAGTACATCAAAATAATGCTTGTTCCATTTCTTTTTGTAAGTCAGCATCAGATTGCCAAGCAGTGACTCCATTTTCTTGGTCCCCTTGTATGCCTGTCCATGAGCCCACACAGCCGTAGGCAGATATTGGGAGTTTTCTACAATATTATAGGTATAAGAACCGAAAAGAATCAGTTTCAGTTCACGAAATAAATTAAAAGTCAGCCGGGCATGGGTACTGATATGTGATGTAGCATCATGATCTTTCACTTCCATCCAAGCCAGTGGATTAGTGATCTGGCTGGCATTGGTAATCTGATCCCAGGAATCAGTCTCCGGATTTCGGTGATTGGGATAAGTAGGATTAAAAGTAGCAGCCGAATAGAACGTTTTTTGAAGGTCAAACAAATTATGATTCTTTTGAATAGAGCCAAACATACCCAGTTCACAGACTAAAAAATCGTCAAACACATGTTGGGTCATATTCATATTCGAAGTGAAGTTTTTCATGTCTTCATTCAGAATCACTCCCTGACGATCCATGAAACCAAGAGAAACGCGATAGCTGGACTCACTGGAACCGCCATAAAAGGCGATGTGATGGTTTTGTTGTAGTCCTGTCTGTTCAATTTCTTTCTGAAAATCGGTATTATTTCCTTTGTCCAGAATGGAAATCCCGCGTTCCGAAGCGACACGGCGGTACTCATCGCCGGACAGCATTTCTAGATTCTTGTAGACGGTGGAAATTCCGAAGCTACCGTTGTAGGCTACCTGTGTTCTGCCGCTCATTCCTTTTTTAGTGGTGACC
>ENA-OQJF01000408-OQJF01000408.1-human-gut-metagenome-genome-assembly--contig:-NODE-408-length-11270-cov-2.608274_pt1 | contig 11270 bp, 11 predicted proteins | sample MGYA00242595_ERZ504761 | MGnify/ENA primary metagenome ERZ504761 (study PRJEB26092, sample SAMD00036367) | human gut metagenome | host: Homo sapiens | study: EMG produced TPA metagenomics assembly of...
AAAACCGATACGGTAATGCAAAAGGATCATACAAGAGTTGGGGTGAGATGCTGCAACAGCCTTCAACGTTCCGCCCGAAAGGCTTCTTCAAGACAGGCGCCAATATCATGAATGCCGCCAATTTTTCAGTAGGAAACAAAAATAATCAAAGTTCGTATCGGTGGCAACAACAAACTCCACCGGCATCATTCCCAACAACGAATACTATCGTTACAACTTCACATTACGCAACACCGCGAGTATGCTGAATGACAAACTCCATCTCGACCTGGGAGCCAGTTATGTTCTGCAGGGAGACCAGAATATGCTGTCGGCAGGGCGTTACTTTAATCCGCTGGTACCTCTGTATCTCTTTCCGCGGGGTGAAGATTTCGAAGCAGTCAAGGTGTACGAGCGCTATGACACCAACCGAAAATTCCCCATACAGGAATGGTCTTATGGCGATCAGGGCCTGAATCTGGAAAACCCGTACTGGATTGTGAACCGCGAAATGTTTGTTTCCAAAAAGAAACGTTACATGTTTTATGCCAATGTAAAATACGATATTCTCAGTTGGCTGAACATAGCAGGACGTATACGTGTGGATAACACCAACACTACTTCCGAGCGCAAATTACACGCTTCGACAATCAAGCTGCATGCCCAATCGGACAAAGGAGCCTACAACCGGAGCATGGAAGAATATCAGCAGACCTATGCGGATATTATGCTGAATGTGAACAAGAATTTCGGTAACTTCAACCTGACGGCAAATGCCGGATTCAGTTATGAAGATCACCTGACCACCGGCATGGGCATCGGAGGAAAACTGTTTACCGTCCCCAACCTGTTCTCTGCCTATAACTTCGATCCGGCTTCCGGACCCGGTTCGCAATCGCACACCCATACACGTAACAATTCGGTCTTTGTAAGCACCGAGCTGGGATATAAAAGCATGCTTTACCTCACACTTACCGGACGACAGGAATGGGCTTCCCAGTTAGTCAACTCTGACCAGCCCACCTATTTCTATCCTTCTGTCGGAGTGTCGGGCGTAATCTCTGAGATGGTAAGTCTGCCTAAATTTATTTCATTCTGGAAGATGAGAGCTTCCTTCGCCGAAGTAGGAGGACCGATCAACTATACCGGATTGACTCCCGGAACTGTCACCGATCCCATGAAAGGCGGAGTCATCAATCCGATATCTGTCTATCCTTTCCCGAACTTCAAAGCAGAACAAACCAAATCGTATGAGTTGGGAACTAACCTGAGACTTTTCAACAACAAAATCAATATCGATGCCACGGTGTACCTGACAGATACCTACAACCAGACCTTCCTTTCCAGCATGTCTCCTGCTTCGGGATACTCGGGCTTCTATGTACAAGCGGGTAAAGTGCGCAACAAAGGTATCGAACTGTCATTAGGCTATAACGACCGGTTCGGAAAAGTGGGATATGCCACCAATCTGACTTATACAGCCAACCGAAATAAAATCATGAAGATGGTGCATGACTATAAGAACCCTTCGGACGGTTCGCTGTTCAGCATCACTGAACTGACCCTGCAAGATAAGGGAGGAGTTTACCTGCGGGAAAAGGACGCCATCGGAGACGTATATGTAAAAGGCATCCTTGCCAGGGGCAAAGACGGTAAACTGATCGAAGAAGAAGGAGGATATAAAGTAGACCGCTCACAACGCATCAAGATAGGATCGGTCAATCCGGACTTCTCGATCGGCTGGAGACACAATGTCACCTGGAACAACATTACTCTGGACCTGCTGTTCAACGGACGTTTCGGAGGTATTGTCACCTCTTCCACCCAAGCATTCCTTGACGACTACGGTGTATCGAAAGACACTTATAAAGCGCGTCAGAACGGTGGTGTATGGGTGAACGGAACCCAATACGACGCGGAAAAATATTATACGACCATCGGCGGCGAACAACTGATGGCATATTATGCATACAAAGCAACCAATATCCGTCTTCAAGAAGCCAGCCTGAGCTATACCCTACCGGGCAAATGGTTCGGAAATGTGATCAACCGGCTGACAGTTTCCGCCATCGGGCGCAATTTGTGGATGATCTATAATAAAGCCCCATTCGATCCGGAAATGACCTCTTCGACAGGTACCTATAACCGGGGAGATGTCTTTATGCCACCCAGTTTGCGTAGTGTGGGATTTAGCGTGAAGATTGAATTATAACCTTTAAAAAATGCAACACTATGAAATTAAATAAAGTAAAGAATATGTGGAGAACTCTATCGGTCATAGCCCTCTTGGGTTCAACACTATGCACCTCGTGTATATCCGAAGATATCAACCGGAACCCGTTGCTCCCGACGAAAGAAGATGAAAAGATGGACGGAGTTATTTACGGAGCCTACCTGCCCAATCTTGAAAAAAGTGTAATCCCCATCGGCACCGCCTCAGAAAGTACAGAACCGGTAAACCGCTATCAGATCGGAGTAAATCTAGCCGGTGACGCCTGGGCGGGATACATGTCTCCCCGAGACAACAAATTCAACGGCAGCAAGAATTTCACCAACTATTTCATGTACGAAAACTGGGTGAACTATGTGTATTCTTTTATGGTGACGGATGTATATTCGCCATGGATGCAGATAAAACGCATCTCGCAGGATGAAGGGACAAGAAATGACGAGATTTATGCCCTAGCCCAGATCATCAAGATCGCGGCACTGCACCGCACTACGGATATGTTCGGCCCGATTCCCTACTCACAAGTGGGCAAAGGTTCTTTTAAAGTGGCATACGACTCTCAGGAAAGCGTATACCGCTCTTTTCTGAAAGAACTGGAAGAGGCTGTCCAAACCCTGGACGATTACTCGAATAAGAGCAAAGAAGTATTGCCTGCCTTCGACATTGTTTATAACGGCGATGTCAATAAATGGATGCGCTTTGCCAATTCGCTGATGCTCCGCCTGGCCATCCGTGTCCGTTTTGCCGATGCGGGACTCGCCAAAGAATATGCGGAGAAAGCCGTGAAGCATCCCGCAGGCCTGATCGACAGTAAAGAACTGGCAGCCCAGATGGGTAAAGGAGCCGGCCTGCAGATGAAGAATCCGCTGAAAGTGATCAACGAAGAATACAATGACACCCGTATGGGGGCCACCATCTATTCTTACCTGGCAGGATACAATGACGCCCGTGCTGCCGTATACTTTGTCAAAAACAATGGTTTCAAAGCCGTACGTTGCGGGATCGCCAAGTCCGGAGACGCCTATAACGGATTCACACGCCCGAACGTGCATGAAGACGACCCTCTCTATTGGATGAAAGCATCCGAAGTATGCTTCTTGAAAGCCGAAGGGGCACTGGCCGGATTCGATATGGGCGGTAGTGCCGGCGACTTCTACAACGCAGGCATCCGCATGTCGTTCAGTGAGAATGGACTGGACAATTCGTCGGCCGAAACCTATCTGAAAGACTCCACCCGCAAACCGGCCAACTACACCGATACCTCCAACGGCGGAGTTGAGCGCCAATGCTCCGAGCAGCATCACCATCCGTGGGAAAACGGAGCTACGGAAGAAGAAAAACTGGAACGTATCATCACTCAAAAATATCTCGCCATCTTCCCCAACGGTCAAGAGGCATGGACCGAGTGGAGACGTACCGGATATCCCCGCCAAATAGTCGTTGCCGAAAATAAAACGAACTCCGCAGTATTGATCGGAAACGGATACGACCTGGGAGGCGTAAGGAGACTGCCCTATCCCCGCACCGAATATGAACAAAACGGCGAAAACCTCCACAACGCCATCAGCCAGTATTTGGGAGGAGTAGACAATGCTGCCACCAAAGTATGGTGGGACAAAAAAAGCAAATAGTAATGAACCTGAAAATTAAAGAAACATGAATATGAGAAATACCATTTTTACATTTATCGGAGTAGCATTGTTGGTAGGCTTCGTCGCATGTGATGACTGGACCTCACCGGAGAAACTCGATGTAGAAAACGAAGCAGTGGGTGACCTTTACTCCAAACGCGACTCCATCAAGTGGGCCGAAGAAGAAAAAAGGCATAAAGAGAACGAAGCTGCCTACGAAAAATACCTGGAGAACCTGAGAGCTTACAAAAGCACCAAGCACCCCATTATGTTCGGGTGGTTCAATGCCTGGCAACCGGACGGAGCGGGAAAATATCCCCGCCTGTCTCTTTTGCCGGACAGCATGGATGTTGTTTCGATATGGGGAAACTGGCACTCTCTGAGCGAAGAAAAAATCAAAGAGTTGCGGAGCGTACAGGCCAAAGGAACCAAAGTCATTATCGGCTGGATTATAGAAGATATAGGCGACCAGATAAAATGGGGACGCGACCAATGGCCCGCCGATGATACTCAAGCCATCAAAGAGTATGCGCAAGCCATCGTAGACACAATCAACAAATACGGCTACGACGGATTCGATTATGACTATGAGCCGTCATACGCATCACCGTTCAAGCCGGGCAACCATTGCGGCAATTTGACTTCTTGCTCACGCGATTATAATAAAGAGAAAGAAATCTTGTTTATGAAGACCATGCGCGAGCTGCTGGGACCGGACAAACTGTTTCATCTGAACGGCTCTATCCATTGGCTGGACCCGCGTGCGGCACAGTATTTCGACCGTTTTGTCGTTCAATCTTACAACGGATCGGCTTCCAGTTTCGAGAGATGGACCAATGATATCCAAAACCGGTTGAATATCAAACCCGAACAGCTCGTATTTACGGAAAGCTTTCAGAACAAGCCCGGTGCACGAAGCAGATTCCCGGGTACATACGCCGGTTACGTGGCTTCCAAACAAGGCAATGTAGGAGGAATCGGAGTCTTTCATATTAACGAAGACGCATTTGAAGACGAAGCCTATGTTAACATCAGAAAGGCCATCTCTATCATGAATCCTCCCGTAAAATAATTAACCTAAAAACAGTTTGAAACATGAAATGTAACGTATCTTACAAATATCTGTTTATTGCGATCGGCATACTTTGCCCGCTCTTTTCCGCCTGTGACTATGCCGACGGAGAAGGTTCAGGCTCGGAAAACGCAGTATACATGGAAACACCCGATAATAAAGGCATCGTCAACTTCACTTTAGAGCCCGATGGCGGAACAACCTATCTGACACCCCGGCTGGCCAATATCAGCCAAAGCCCGGTGACTATACAAGTGGGTTATGACAAAGAGGCCTTGGATAAATACAACAAGGACAACGGGGCCTCGTATGAACCCCTTCCCCCTCCGCTTTTAAACTGGCAGATGCAGAGGGAAACGAGCTATCCGCCTCCGAAGGCACTACGGGTACCCGCCGGTGACTTTTCAGCAAAAATAATGGTGAAAGTGGGACAACTGAATTCCAAGGATTTCCCCGCCAATAAGAAATATGCAATTCCTCTTAGTATCACGGGGGCTTCCAACTATTCGCTGATTCCCTCACAACGCAGCGCGATCTTGCTCCTGAATCGTTCCATCCTTTCGTCGGTAGCCAAAGTCAGTGGTGGAGAAGGCATCCGGATAAAACCTGTCGGAATGCACACAAAGGCCGAATGGACCATTCAAATGAGCGCCATCTATTCCAGCCTGACCCGAAGCAACCTGACCACAGCCTATCTAAGCAACGGAACAGGAGGAGAATTCTATACCCGCATTTCATCTACTGCCGGCATACAAGTGAAAAACGGACGCGACGGGGACGACACATGGACTCAAATACCCCTGCAAGCGGGTAAATGGCTGCATATCACCTATGTGCACAAGGATAAGAAAACGACAGTCTATGTCAACGGAAAGGTCCAGAAGGTCTTTGAGAACAGTGCCATCACCTTTGGCGAGAACAGCATGATCGTAGTCGGAAACTCCGGTTACCGTAACGACTATCTTCGCGAGATACGTTTATGGGACAAGGCGCTGACAGAGTCGGAAATCAACGATTACTTATACCTCCCGATGGACCCTGCAACCCCGCATCTCATTTCGTATCTGCCACTGAGCAAAGAGATGGAGACCAAAGACCTGAAAGCTCCCGCCGGTACGGAGAATGTAACCACGAAAGCCCGCATTGAATATGTGGAAAACGTTAAATTCCCGGCAGATGAATTAGTAATTGTAAATCAAGAATAAAAGGAATTCAAAATGAAAAGAAGAATAAAATCCGCCCAAAGCATTTTATGGGTTCTATTACTCATTTTGTCAGCATCGTGCAGTAAAGACGAAATACAGATCGTAGATCAGGATACAAGTTGGCAAATGGACAATAAGTATATCGAAGAAGATATCCGTGAGCAACTCGGCATCGATCCGTTCACAGATCTGGTGTACCTGGGATATTACGGCAATCCTTATACACAGTTGGAGGCAATCAACGACCTGGTAAATACCACACTGGTGGGAAAGAACGAACTTTCGTTCAAAGTAAAAGTGACGAAGCCTTACAAAGAAGATATCAAAGTCAATCTTATGAAAGAAGACAAACTGGTAACCGATTTTCCAGAGATGGCGGAGAGAATACCTCTTTTCCGAGCGAAAACTGCACCTTTGAAGGCGGTGTGCTGAAAGCCGGCGAACTGGAAACAACGGTGAAACTAACGATTAAGGATGTTGAGAAGTTAAACAACCTATCGGGTTATGTGATGGCCATAAAGCTGACGATGGAAGGATCGCATGAACATTTGGCCATCGCCCGAACCCGCTCGGCATACTTTGTGAAACTAAATCTTTCTATACGCCTGGACAATATCGATTCAAGCAATAAAAAGATCGAAGGAAAAGGATTCAACAAAGAAATCAGTTTTAAATCGGACATACGCCCGGATAAATTAGGTTCGTTAAACGATGGCAACTTCACAGCCAACAACTGGTATACCTCCAACGCGAACAATTATCTGACGATAATTCTACCGGAAAAACAATCGCTCAAAGGGTTCAGGCTGGACACCAACACCTCTCCAAGCGGCTCGTATATGCTCAAATCCTGTAGAGTGATGGTTGAAACACCGGATGGGAATTGGGTGAACCATGGAGTATTCGACCGCAAGAGTATGGATGGAATTGCTTATATAAGCTTTAAAAAACCGGTGGAATGTACTAAAGTGCGTTTCGAGAATATGATGGCCTTCAATGGCAGATTTTCCGTTGATGTAAATGAAGTCACAGCTTTCCGGTAAAGCAAGATTTCATTACTTTTTATTCACGCCGTGAAGGGGCGGGACTGTTATTTCATAAGTCCCGCCCCTTCCTTAAAACCATGTGACAGCACATTAATATACAAACAGGTGAAGCAGTACCCTTCTCCATGTTATGCCTCTGAACGCATTTCATATTCCTTACTATCTTTAGTGAAAATGGTCTGCCATTGATCCGGCCTGATCGTCCGGCTGAGATAGTTCTCCTTCGGGAACAGCCTCAGCTACCTCCACGTTCGATAATCTCCTCGATCCGTTTTCTGTTTTTGCGCAACAGATCATAAATCTCATTTTCATCAAAGCTGTCCTCAAATATAATGGGATATTTTTCCACATCTTCGCTGTCACCAGCACAAACAAGAATACGCAGTTCGCTACAATGACCGTAAGATATTATGGCACTGTATTCTTTTAAAAGTTCAGCCAGTTTGGTGAGGAAATCAAGTTCTTTAGTTGTCAGTAGTCCGATCATAGTGTGTAATAGTATTGTTGTTATTTCAATCGCTGTAAAATAAGCGTAAAACAGTTGATTCTGCAAGCATATACGTATTCCTTATATTCTATTTTTAAGCAAAGTAATATTCATTTTATTCATCTTATTCCATTTTTTCGTATATTTGCTTCGAACGGAACATTTTAACGGAAATCGTTGTTCAAAAAGCAAAAAGAACATGGAAACAGAAGAAGAAATACAGAATGTAAATGTCCATCACGGACATAACATAAGGCGCACCCGGATCGAGAAAAACATCAAGCAGGACGCATTGGCAGCACTCGTAAACATGACACAACCGAATGTATCCAAATACGAGAAGATGCGGGTGATTGAGGATGAAATGCTAAATAGATTCGCAAGGGCACTGAATGTGCCGGTAGAATATCTGAAAACGCTGGAAGAGGATGCACCTTCTGTAGTATTTGAGAATATCACAAATAATGTGCATGACAATAAAGACAGCTCAGTGCCCATTACGGGTTATAAAGGACAAGATGCCACAACCAACAGCTTTAATCCGATTGATAAAATCACCGAACTCTACGAGCGTCTTCTCGAAGAGAAAGATGAAAAATATGCCGCGCTTGAAAAACGGATTCAAGGTCTGGAACAGCAAAATAACAGCGGAAAGTAATTCCGCAAACATATCTCTCCATATAAATGGGTGTAGCCATCCGATGCTTAGGGTGTAGCCATACCGAGGTTAGGGTGTAGCTATCGGTCCCGGATGGCTACACCCTACTTATTATGTGCAAGTTCCATCGGGGCGGCATCCCTCACCCGTCTCTCCGGACAAATCTTCGATCCGGGTATATTCCACATGACATTGCATATACAAATCTGTTTCTGCTAACACATCATTAAATAAAAAAACATCATATTTGCATATTATATGCTACGTTGAGTATATGACAAAGAAGTATCCGAAGGGAGGAAGCAAAATGTCAAAATGATAATCCAATGGCTCTATATCCCGTTCTTTCGGACACGTCTCTGATGAAGTTCGGAAAAATGGCTCACAGACGATTCCCCGATTATCATTTCAACAGGTCATTCAGCTGCTTCCTTATCAAATAGAAACAATAAAGGAGTATTATCCACCGTAATCTCCTTGTTAGAGTAGAATACCATTCTTTTACACACTTCGGACAGGATACTTTCCTGCGAGCAACGGGAAGAAAATCCGTGCTCTTATCGCCCGATTTGCATAACAATATATGTAATCTGCCAAAACATTAGGAGATATTTAAAAAAGAAGTAAGCAAATTAGGAAAATGTAACCGTCTTTCAAGGCAAATGCTTACTTGTTTTGAGGTAAATGCTTACTTGTTTTCCGGAAAAGCAAGGCTCTACCGACTCAAAAGAGCGGTTCTTCGCCAAAGAAACCAGCCATTTCTCACTTCTACCGTCCTAGTTGATCCGGAGAAAGAAAAGTACGAGTCTGTAAAAAGAAGAATTTTATTGCTTTTTATCTGTATTACAGCAGAAACGATATAATTTTGATATTCCCCTTCTACATCATCAGATTTATATCTTTTCAGTAATAGTGTATACGTCTCTTACTTAAAAATAATTTCTCTAACCAGATTCAAACGAATACCGTTTTTCTGATAAAATGATGTCATTTTGTCCTTATAGCTGACCCTAAAGTTAGGATGCCTTTTATTACATACAAATGCACGCTTATATTTATATCTCGATAAATCGTGGTTAGCCTTGAAATGATCAATGGTAGTTTGTAATTGTTCGTCCACCGCATGAAAGATCCAATCGGCTGCTTGTACTTTCAGTTCAACGAAAACAATATTGTCATCATTGGTTAACATGGCATCACAACGAAAGTCCATTGTTCCGTCACTTCGATTCATCTCTACGCAATTATCGACTGCTGTAAAGTTGATAGATTGATTCGTTTGGTTCTTTACCACAGCAACCCATTTATCCGGTTGATTCCTATCTACATAAGCAGGGGTCTTTTTTCTTCGTCTTCATCATCGCAAATGCCAAATTCCTTATCAACGATGTTCTCTGTCTGACACTTTGCTATAAAAAAATCAATGGACATAGTCACTTAGTTTTTATAATCAAACTCTTGTTCTATTTCAAGTAACTGATCGAACAATTCATTAGTCACTCCCAATTGGATATTCAAAAAGTTCTCGTCAGAAGGCAAGCCCTCGTAAGTACTTAACCTAAATACTCCTCCGTCTTTCAGTTCGTAAATCCGGAGTCGCGCCGGATCTATCGCACTGTCCGCAGGAACTACCTCTTTTATTCTCTCTTGCAAAGTTTCATTTGCAGATATTTTTTGAGTCAGCAAAAAAGCTTTTGCGGCTAAAGTGAGATAATTGATGACATAAGGACTATGTGTAGTAAGCACAAGGCGGTTCAACTCTATCTTATTGGCATAACTTAATAAATCGAAAAGTACACTTCGCTGTGACTCCGGATAGAGATTCAGTTCCATCTCTTCAACAATGTTCACAAAGCAGGAATATTTGAACCGGGATGAGATATTGCGCAACATAGCGAACTTTACCCCATCCGTAAGTGATTTATCATTCATAACTTTATTCACTTCCTTTTCAATCTGCTTCTTCTCTTTAATGCTCAAGTCCTCTTTATTGGCATTGTCCAGCACTAGGTCGGATAGGAATCTGGTAATTAAAGAAAGAGGTAAAACAGACTGATAACCACTGGAAGCTGCCGACAAACGAATCTTGTAATCGCTGCCTTTAATCCACGATATCTTATTGAGTGCGTCATATTCAAAATCAGTGTCATTGAATGGAAGCCGATATCCGGTTTTGAATGCCTCCTTAGCCTTATCAAACTCTTCAAGCAGGGTTTCTAAAGATTCCGGCAGACTTTTCAATCCATCCGTATCATCGGCTGTACTCAAAAAATTTCGTTCAGCTGGAACATACATTACCTTCGCTACCTTATAAGACTCCGGAAGTCCTTTGGCTTCGACATGAAACTTTTCATTTTCATAGAAGAAGTTATAATGTAATCCATAAAAATGGATAACCGTTTCTCTCTTAAAGTATGATTCCAAACGGTGATAGGCACAATATATTTTCTGGAATCGTGAATATTGGGTAATGTATTTTTCACTGGTGATACGGCGTGCCAGCCCCTTCTCCAACCACGTAAACATGGAGTATAATTTGGCAATGGTACTTTTTCCCGATCCCTGTTTTCCTATCAAAACCGTATATTTGTCGAACACGACATCCGCCTCGGATATAGGTCCAAACTGATATACAGTAAGATTAACTGTTTCATTCATAAATAAACCCCTATTGATATTTACATTCAAATATACTACAAAAATACATTATTAACCCGTTTTCTCACAAAAGTTAATAAAATAAGATCGGGCAGCCGCACAATCGTCGTTTGATCGAAGACCGGCAACGAAGGTAAATATGAATCAATAGCAGATATAACACACTCCAGAAAGCTCCTACCCTATAATAAAACTTTGCGTGCAAACTATTAACTGTTTATCGCTAAACCATTAACCGTTTGCACGCAAAGAGTCATTTTTGGGTAGTGGTCTTAATGCCCCTATTCTTTTTTTGATGTTCCTT
>ENA-OQJF01000409-OQJF01000409.1-human-gut-metagenome-genome-assembly--contig:-NODE-409-length-11258-cov-2.498607_pt1 | contig 11258 bp, 14 predicted proteins | sample MGYA00242595_ERZ504761 | MGnify/ENA primary metagenome ERZ504761 (study PRJEB26092, sample SAMD00036367) | human gut metagenome | host: Homo sapiens | study: EMG produced TPA metagenomics assembly of...
GTCGATAAGACCGTCATTGACCGCGCCGTTAGGAACGTGTACCGCCCTTCCTTGCAGACCCCGACCCGGAGAAAATGCCTATCTTGGGCGACCTCTACGACGAGCTTTTGAAGCAGCCGGAGCCGGAAGCGGCGCGTATCGCGGCGGCATTGGAGCTTTACGTTTCCGGCAGCTTGAACGTCTTTAACCACCGTACCAACGTGGAACTTTCTAACCGCCTTGTCTGCTTTGACATCAAGCAGCTTGGGAAGCAGCTCAAAAAGTTAGGTATGCTCATTGTGCAGGACCAGGTATGGAACCGCGTCACCGTCAACCGGGCAGAAAGGAAATCCACCCGGTATTTTATGGACGAATTTCATCTTCTCTTGAAAGAGGAACAGACCGCCGCCTATTCCGTTGAAATCTGGAAGCGTTTCAGAAAATGGGGCGGCATTCCGACCGGAATCACGCAGAACGTCAAGGATCTGCTTGCGTCCCGCGAGGTAGAGAATATCTTTGAAAACTCGGATTTTGTCTACCTTCTGAATCAGGCATCCGGTGACCGGCAGATTCTCTCGAAGGCGCTGAACATCTCGCCCAGCCAGCAGAACTACATCACCAATTCCAACGCCGGTGAGGGGCTGATCTTCTATGGCTCTACCATCGTTCCCTTCAAGGACGATTTCCCGAAGGACACCCAGCTTTACCGCATCATGACCACCAAACCCGAAGAAACCGTACAGAACTAAGGAGGATTTTTGAATATGAACAACAAGATGATTACCATTCCCTACGCGGACGCTATCGAATACGGAGAGAACACCTCTGCGCTGTTTAAGGCTCTGTGGGAGGCTGACCGATCTGATCCGACTGGAAAGCGATCTCAAGAAGCATCACCGCGCCTACCTCCATGTGAGGGAGGACATCGACGAAAAGGTCAAGGAGGCGCGTCAGATTATGACCAAGGTATCTGTGGATATGATCGGTTTCTACTTCAAGGTTGATGTTCCCAAGTGCAGCAACAGCGATGAGAATACCCCTTTCGCTGACGCGGCGGATGATGAAGCCGTATCTATCCCCAAGGGCGAGTATGAGCTGATGATCGACGATCTGCTCACGATGTCCGAAATCATTCAGTGCGTCGCAGATATGCGCACGCAGGATGTGAAGGCAATCCGCGAGTTTGGCAAGTTCGTCCCCGCCTTCGCTGCCTTCGAGAAGAACCGCCTGAGCCTCTATCGTGAGGCGGCGAAGGAAGCAGAGGAAATCTTCGACCGTTGGGCGGACGAGATTGACGATCTCGACGAGGACTACGAGCCGGACGAGTATTACTCCGACTGATGCCCATTGAAATGTTGTCGGGTTTTGCAGCCAACATTTCAATGGAAACACAAATCCAACAGAACAGGAGGTACACCACCATACAACTTGACATCATTCATACCGGCGATTGCCTTGAAATCCTGAAAACCCTGCCCGATGACAGCGTTCATTGCTGTGTGACATCCCCGCCGTACTACGCGCTCCGCGATTACGGCATGGAGGCTCAGATCGGCAGAGAGACAACGCCGAAGGAATATATCTCGCGCCTGACGGAAGTGTTTACCGAAGTCAGGCGCGTTTTGCGTCCGGATGGAACTCTCTGGCTGAACATCTCGGACACCTACGCCGGGAAAGGCAATCAGGGTGATTTTATTGATCCGAAGAACCCCAACGGCAGAAACGGTCAGGCTGTGGCTCTCAACAACAAGGTTGAGGGCTGCAAGCCGAAGGACATGATCGGTATTCCGTGGATGCTGGCTTTTGCCCTCCGCGATACCGGCTGGTATCTTCGCAACGACATCATCTGGATGAAGGATAACCCCATGCCGGAGAGCGTGAAAGACCACTGCGCCCGCTGCTACAAGCATATTTTCCTGTTCTCAAAGTCCAAGAAGTATTTCTTTGACTACAAGGCAATCTCCGAGCCGATTGCCCCTGCAACGGCAGAACGCCTCAAGCGCGGCATGAAGGGCGGCAACAAATACGGAAAGCCCGTTCCCGGTCAGCCTCAGCCGCAGTCCATCAACCGCCCGCGCGAACATGGCGAGATCAAGGACGCAGACATCAATCCGCTCCGCAACAAGCGCGATGTCTGGAAGATCAACACCGTTCCCTTCAAGGGCGGTCACTATGCCGCTTACCCTCCGAAGCTGGTTGAGACCTGTCTTCTCGCCGGTTGTCCCGAAGGCGGCATTGTGCTTGACCCCTTTATGGGAAGCGGCACAACCGGCATGGTTGCTGCGCAGATGGGACGTCATTTCGTGGGTGTAGAGCTGAACCCTGAATACACCGATCTTGCCTATAAGCGGATTGGAGGTGAAATCTGATGCCCAAGGAACCGGAACTCAAAGTCCGCGACAAGGTGGTCGTGCGGATGACGCGGGAAGGCGCGGTTGAGGAAAACCTGACGGCTGGCACCGAGCAGCGTGTGTCAAAGAGGCTGGAAGATGCGGAGCTGGTGAAGCCCGGTGAGACAGTCGAGCCTTCCGAAGCTCTTTCCCCAGAGGAACAGAAAAAGGTGCAGATGCGCCGTCAGCAGCGTCAGTTTCAGGCGGAACACGCCGAGGATAATAACACACAGCCGCCCTCGGAAACGTCCGTCACAGAAGAGAAAAGGGCAGAAAATCCACCCCAGAATGTACCCGAACCGCTGCCCTCATCGGAAACGCCGTTCAAGCCTCCTGTTTTGGAGCAGCACGGTGTTTCTTCTCATACCGGCACGGTGATTGCCGAAACGGTTGTCACACACAAGCTGCGCAAGACCTCGGCAGTGGAGGCAGTGGATGCGGATGCCGTTCTCTCCCAAGCGGCAGAGACTTCCTCCGCAAAGCCGGTCTCGGACGATGCCGTCTCGACCACGAAGCGGATGCAGAAGCTTGAAAGGAAAGTCCGAAAAGGCGCATGAGCGTCGTGGACGCTGCCCGCGAGAAGCTGCCCACGCACAAGGTTCTCAAGAAGGAGCGCGTTTTTGATGAAGAGACCGGCAAGGGCAAAACCCGCCTTCATTTTGAGGATGAGCTGAAAAAACCAAAGGGCAAAGGCAGCTGCAATTTGAAGCGGATAAAACCGTCCGCAAGGTCGGTGACACCCTCGCTTCCGGCATTCATGGCAAAATCCATGAGGTCGAACAGGAAAACACGGCGGTTGAGGCGGCGCATAAAACAGAGATTGCCGCTGAGACCGCTGCAAGGCATTTCCGTCATCATCGGGAAAGCAGCGTCAACAAGCCTTATGAGAAGGTCTCCAAGCTGGAACACAAGGCGGATGCTGCGGATGCGAAGCTCCAATATGAAAGAAATCAGCAGGAGCATCCTGAGATGAAGAAGCAGAGCATGAACAAGCACTACCAGAAGCAGAACATCAAGAAGGAATATGCCGCCGCTCGAAATGCCGGTTCTCAGACCGCCGGGACTGCCACGAAGAATACCGGCAAGAAGCTCGGTGAGAAGGCGTCCGACAAGATCAAGGAGTTCTTTGAGAAGAACAAGAAGGTCTTCATCTGGATCGGCGTCGGAATTGCCCTTCTCGTTTTGCTCGGTGCTGGAATCAGCTCGTGTTCGATGCTCACCTCTACCGGCTCGTCGGTTATCGCTTCCTCTTATCTCAGCGAGGATGACGCGATGCTGGGCGCAGAAGCGCAGTATTGCCAGATGGAGCAAGATCTGCAACGCTATCTCGACACCTACGAAAGCACTCACAACTATGATGAATACCACTTCGATCTGGACGATATTGAGCATGACCCCTATGTGCTGATCTCCATTCTCTCGGCTCTCCACGAGGGCGAGTTCACGCTGGATGAGGTGCAGGGTACGCTCCAAATGCTGTTTGAAAAGCAGTACATCCTCACCGAAGAGGTCATCGTCGAAACCAGATACCGCACGGAGACCGACACATGGACGGACGCGGACGGCAACACGCACACGGAAACCTATCGCGTCCCGTATGACTACTACATCTGCAACGTGAAGCTCGAAAACTTCAATCTCTCCCATGTCCCGGTCTACATCATGTCTCAGGAACAGCTTTCCATGTACGCAACGTATATGTCGGTGCTTGGCAACCGCGAGGATCTGTTCGGTGACTCTCCCTATGTGGACAAGTACATCACAAATCCTCCCGCTGACTACGATGTCAACCCGGAATACCTGAACGACGAGAAGTTTGCAACGTTGATTACCGAGGCGGAAAAGTATCTCGGCTATCCGTATGTGTGGGGCGGCTCCAATCCCGACACGTCCTTTGACTGCTCCGGCTTCGTCAGCTATGTCCTCACGAACAGCGGTCTTGTGAATACCGGACGGCTTGGCGCACAAGGGCTTTACAACGTCTGTGCGCCGGTTTCAAAGGCAAATGCACAGCCCGGTGATCTCATCTTTTTTGTCGGAACGTATGATACCCCCGGTGTGTCCCACGTCGGCATCTACGTCGGTGATGGCGTCATGATCCACTGCGGCGATCCCATTCAGTACACATCCATCAACTCTTCCTATTGGGCAGACAGCATTTCTAACGCCTTCGGAAGACCCCGTCCTACTTAAAAGAAAGGAGTTTTTCATGAATCCCAAGTATCAGAAAGTCCTCTCCGACATCGAGAAGGCTGAAAAGAAGAAGTCCGAAATCGAAGGTCAGCTCAAGGATCTGTACGACAAGAAGACAGAGCTAGGAAAACCTTGAAATCATCAATACCGTGCGCTCTATGGTGATGGACAAGGATCAGATCATGTCGTTCCTGTCTTCCATGAAGGGCGGCACCAAGCCCGCTGAAAATACGGAGGTAATTGACAATGCGTAAGAAGTTTCGTTTTCTGACCGTCCTTGCGGTCTGCGTCATGGTTCTGTCCTGCTTCTCGGTGACGGCGTTTGCCTACGCCGATGATACCGAGCAGAACCTTCCCGTTACGGAGGCAACCCAGCCGGAACAGCAGCCTGAGACTACTCCCGCGCCGGAAAAGCCGAAGGGTGAGCCGATTGACGATGAGGGCAACGCCTACACCCGCGACTTGCTCTATGACAAGGCAACCAACAAGCAGTTCATCACAGTCCAGACGAAGAACGGCAATACCTTTTTCGTTGTCATCGACTACGATGCACCCATCAATGAGGACGAGGAACAGTATCAGACGTACTTCCTGAACATGGTCGATGAAAGCGACCTGCTTGCGCTGCTGGATGATGATACTGCGGCGACTCTGACTACCTGTAACTGCAAGGAAAATGCGCTGCCGGTCAGGTCAACACCGACTGCCCGGTCTGCAAGACCAACATGAGCGAATGCACCGGCACAGCCCCCGCTACACCTGAGCCGGATAAGGATGCAGAAACCGATGCTCCCGCCCTAAACCGAAAGAAGTCCAACGTCGGCATGATCCTCGTCATCTTTGCCCTTGCCGGTGCTGCGGGTGCAGCTTATTACTACATCAAGTTCGTCAAGGGCAGAAAGCCCAAGGATGAGGATATGGACTTCTTTGATGATGAAGGCTACGAGGAAGAGCCGTACATCAACGAGGATGATGAGCCGCAGATTGCGGAGGATGCCGAAACGGAAGGTGATGAAGATTGATCTTAGTCATTGCTGAAAAACCCAGCGTCGCCCAGTCCATCGCAAAGGTGTTGGGCGCGACGTCCCGCAAGGACGGCTGCATGGAGGGCGGCAACTACATCGTTTCGTGGTGCTTCGGTCATTTGGTGGAGCTGGCAGACGCCAGCTCCTACGATGAGCGGTATGCCAAGTGGCGGTATGACGATCTGCCCATTGTCCCGGAAAACTGGATGTTCGAGGTCACGAAGGACAAAGCACAGCAGTTCAAGGTGCTGTCCGCTCTTATGAAGGACAAGCGCGTCACCGAGCTGGTCTGCGCAACCGATGCAGGACGCGAGGGTGAGTTGATCTTCCGGCTGGTCTACAACAAAGCCGGATGCACCAAGCCCTTCAAGCGTCTGTGGATCAGCTCGTTGGAGGACTCCGCCATCCGCGAAGGCTTCAACCATCTCCGGGACGGCAAGGAATATGACCGTCTCTATGAAGCGGCACTCAGCCGCTCGAAGGCAGACTGGATTGTCGGTATCAACGGCACCCGCCTTTTCACTACGCTCTATCACAAGAAGCTGGTGGTCGGGCGCGTCCAGACGCCGACCCTTGCAATGCTGGTGGAGCGTGACGGGAAAATCTCCACGTTCCATAAGGAGAAGTATTTCAACGTCCACGTCGGCAAGGGCGATCTGACCGCCGATCTGGAAAAGGTCAAAACCGAAGAGGAAGCAAAGAAGATTGCGGCGGCTTGCGAGAAAAAGCAAGCCGTCGTTTCTTCTCTCAAGCGGGAGACGAAAACCGTCAACCCTCCGAAGCTCTATGATCTGACCACCTTGCAGCGCGAGGCAAACCGATACTACGGCTTCACCGCCCAGCAGACGCTCGATCTCGTACAAACACTCTACGAAAAGAAGCTCCTGACCTATCCGCGCACGGACAGCCAGTTCATTACGGACGATATGGAGGACACCGCCCGTCAGGTCATTTCTATTGTCTGCCGCCAGCTTCCGCTTTTCTCCGGTGTTTCGGTTACTCCGGACATTGCCCGCGTAACCGACAACAGCAAGGTCACAGATCACCATGCCATTCTCCCGACCGTCCAGCTTGAAAAGCAGGATGTTTCGGCGCTTCCTCAGTCGGAGCAGAAAATCCTCAATCTTATCGGGATGCGCCTTCTGTGTGCGACCGGCGAGAAGCACACCTACGCAGAAACGCAGATCTCGCTCTCCTGCGAGGGCTACGAGTTCAAAACCAAGGGGAAGACCGTCGTGCAAAACGGCTGGAAAGCCATTGAAGAGATGTTCAAGGCTTCCCTCAAAACGAAGGAAAAGGATGATCCCGTGAAGTCCCTGCCCGAAGTCCACGAGGGCGATGTTCTGGATGGTGTGTCCGCCAGCGTCACAGAACACTTCACAACGCCTCCGAAGCAGTACACGGAAGACACGCTCCTGTCTGCGATGGAGACTGTCCGGAAACGATCAGTTTGACGATGACACCGAGAAGAAAGGTCTCGGCACTCCTGCGACCCGCGCCGGGATCATGAAAGCGTGGTGAAGTCCGGCTTGCAGAGCGACGAAGGTAATCCCTCGTCCACGAGGACGGCTGCAACCTCGTCTGCGTCCTGCCGGAACAGATTACGTCTCCCAAAATGACGGCGGAATGGGAAAACACGCTTATGGAGATTGAGCGCGGCAAGGCGGATGCGGACGCCTTTCTCAGTGGTATTGTCCGAATGACCGGCGATCTCGTGAAAGCCTATCCGTTCCTCTCCGATGCCGAAGCCCAGCGCTTCGGCACGGGCAAGGAGGAAATCGGCAAATGCCCCCGCTGCGGCTCTCCGGTCTATGTCGGCAAGGGCAATTTCTACTGCTCGAACAAGGCTTGCTCCTTCTGCCTGTGGGAAGACAATAAGTTCTTTTCCGGCAAGAAAAAGAAGCTGACCAAGAGGATTGCAAAGGAGCTGCTGGACAAGGGCTGGTGCCGAGTGACCGGGCTTTACACGCCGAAGAAGCCTCAGCTCTACGATGCGGTGATCCGTCTGGATGACAGCGGCGGCAAATACGTCAGCTTCAAGATGGAGTTTGATCGATGACCCGCCCAAAGTATGTTGCTTCATGCAGCGGAGGCAAAGACAGCGTAGCGACGCTCCTGCTGGCTGCACAGCACAATGAGCCGCTTGACGAGGCGGTTTTCAGTGAGGTCATGTTCGACAAAAACACAAGCGGCGAAGTCCCGGAACACCGGGACTTCATTTATGACCGGCTCAAGCCCTTCTGCGAAAAGGAGCTGGGCATCAAGTTCACCATTCTCCATGCGGACAAGACCTACGATGAGGTGTTCCATCATGTCATCACCCGCGGACCGCACAAGGGCGAGGTTCGCGGTTTTGCGTGGGCCGGGATGTGCGCGGTCAATCGGGACTGCAAAATCCCGCCCGTCCGCAAGTACAATGCCGCTCTCTCGCCGGACACCGTGAGCTATGTCGGCATCGCGGAGGATGAGCCAACACGCCTTGCTCGGCTGGATGGAGTAACGAAGGTCAGTCTGCTTGCCAAGTACGGCATGACCGAAGCGGATGCCTACAAGCTCTGTCAGGAACACGGTTTGCTTTCACCAATCTACGGTCACTGCCGGAGAAACGGCTGCTGGTTCTGTCCCAATGCAAGCGACGAAGAGCTGCTGCACATGATTACAAAACACCCGGAGCTGTTTGACAGACTGATTGAATGGGAAAAGGAGGATAACATCTTTCATCGTCGACTGACACGCAGAGAAACCCCGTCTGAGGTAAAGGCTCGTTTATTGAGCAAATCCCAGACGGGGTTTTCTTCTCCCCGAAGCAAATACGAAATGGAGGTTTGATATGGCTGAAAACAGAAATGCACAGCAAGTCCGCGAGATCACGGACAAGCTGGAACAGGGCATCAAGGAGCTTTTTGAATCCGAGCGGTTCAAGGAATACCTCCGCACGATGTCCAAGTTCTACAACTATTCCTTCAACAACACGCTGCTCATTGCGATGCAGAAGCCGGAGGCAACCTATGTTGCCGGTTATACCTCGTGGCAGCGCAACTTTGACCGTCAGGTCATGAAGGGTGAAAAGGGCATCAAGATTCTCGCACCCGCGCCGTACAAGGCGCAGGAAGAGCGCGAGAAGATTGACCCTTTGACGCAGAAGCCGGTGATTGGCACAGACGGAAAGGCTGTCACGGAGACGGTCGAGGTTCTGCGTCCTGCCTTCAAGGTGGTGAGTGTCTTTGATGTTTCCCAGACGGACGGCAAGGAGCTTCCGGACATCATCGTCGATGAGCTGAAAGGCACCGTCGAAAACTACGAGGCGTTCTTAGACGCGCTCAGGCAGGAATCTCCCGTCCCTATTTCCTTTGAGGACATTCCGGGCGGTGCAAAGGGATTCTTCTCGCCGGTTAAAAGCCGCATTGCCATTCAGGAGGGCATGAGCGAAATCCAGACGGTCAAAACCGCCATTCACGAGATCGCCCACGCGAAGCTCCACGCCGTCAAGCCGGATGAGAAAGCCGCGCCAGAAGATAAGAAGGATCGGCACACCAAGGAGGTTGAAGCGGAAAGCGTTGCCTACACCGTCTGCCAACGGTACGGCATTGAAACCTCGGACTACTCCTTCGGTTACATCGCCGGTTGGTCATCCGGCAAGGAAACCAAGGAACTGAAAAAGCTCTCTGGACACCATCCGCAAGACGGCGGCTGAGATGATCGAGGGCATTGACGCCAAGCTCAAGGTGCTGCTGGCAGAAAAAGCACAGTCCGCAGAGAAGGAAGCCGAAGCGCCCGCAGAACCGATGCCGGAAGTCCCCATTTACCACGAGACGGCGAATTACGCCTATGAAGCCGGTGAGATGGAAGCATATCGTGCCTCCCTTGCTGCAAACGAGGAATGCCGCAATGCGATTGAAGCGGCAATCAGCACCAACTATGGTGATAACCGGCTGGATGCGGATGCTGCCGTGAAAAGCGTCCTTGAGCAGTTCTCTCCGGAGCGCGTCCGATATGTCCTCGCAAACACCATTCAGCAGAAAGACTTTGACGGGCGCATTCCGCAGCCCCTCAAGGAGTGGGCGAAGAGTGTTGAGGTCTGCCCCGAGAATGCCTCCCGCTTCCTTGTGGATAAACCCAATCCCGGACTGACGGCACTTTTCGTGGATGCGTTCCGTCAGCAGACCGAACCTGAGAAGGAAGTCGCTTCTGAGAAAACAGGGGAAAGAGACCCGGAGGTTGTTGCGTGGGAGAACGATGAGATTACCTCTATTGAGGTAAAAACCGTAGAGGTCAAGTCTCCCGTTGCCTCCATGCCGGAGGAAGCGGCAAAAGCACCGAAGGGACACCGCCTGACTGCCGAAGAGAAGGAAATCAAAGCCGCCGTCATGGACACGCTCAAGGGGCAGATTGCCTATCACAATGACGGGATGCGGGCTTCCTACCGCGCCTCTAACCACTCCTTCAATCTGCTGGCACGGAACGGCGTCAAAATTGAGGGCAACACGGTCACGCAGAACGGTGAGCCGCTGTTCAAAATCCATCGCCGTCATGCGGCACGGAAAACGCAGGGCTGTTATCGTGAACTGATGCCGACGCTGGAATACATCAAACAGGAGCAGAAGCAGGAAAAGCCCTCTATCCGCAATCAGCTCAAAGCTGCCGCAAAACAGCAGCCGGAGAAGAAATCCCCGGTCAAATCCAAAACACACGACATGGAGTTGTGAGAAAGGAGAAGCATGAAGAAATACACAGACGTTGACATCGTTGCGGAGCTGCAGAAGCTCGTGGACAGTCATGTAGACAGCTACAAGGAAGACTTCGACATCGACAAGCGTATCATCCGCCGCGCTGCCGAAAGCCGGAATCCCGAAGAGAAAACGCTGATGTGGTTCTGCCGTCCGCATGGAACGCACTGTCTCAACGAAAATCAGGTCTTTATTCAGGGAACGCGAGATCACAACACCTTCCGTTTTTACGCGGAACAGACATACGACGAGTGCGTTGCCCGCGTCATTGTCCCGAAAGCTGTTAAGCGCGGCAAGGTCTTCGGAGATGTCTTTGAGGTCAATTACCGGGAACAGGCGGCAAATGTAGCGCAGAACTCGGTTGCGCCGGATCATGACCGGCTGACCTTCGCAGACGGCTTTGTGCTGGACGCCCCTGCCGCAGCAGCTTCGATGCAGCAATGGCTCTGGTCGGTGAGCATGGAGGCGTCAAAACCCACCAGACGCTCCCGAAGGACGCGGATGCTCTGGCGGAAGTGCTGTCCAAGCAGAAAAGCCGCCGTGACAGACTGCCGGAGGCAGAAAGGACAGAGGCACTATCGCCTCTGCCCGTTGCAGAACTTCGGAAGTATGAGGCAGTCAAAAAGGCGCATCCGGACGCGCTGGTCTGCTTTGCTCAGAACGGCTATTTTGAGCTGTACGGCAAGGACGCGGAAAAAGCCGCGCCCTTGCTCGGCACGAAGCTCCTTGAGAAGAAGGTGCGCGGCAAGCCCTCCATGCCGGTGACCGGCTTCCGTGAAGCTGCGTGGGTAGCTGCATCAAAGAAGCTCTGGCAGTCCGGCGCGGATGTCTTTCTCAGCAAGGACGGCGAGACCTTCAAGGAACTCAAAGCCGCAGATTACATTCCTGTCGGCGCAACGCTGAATGTGGACGGCATCAAGTGCAGAATCGACGCGGTTGATTTT
>ENA-OQJF01000410-OQJF01000410.1-human-gut-metagenome-genome-assembly--contig:-NODE-410-length-11228-cov-3.638501_pt1 | contig 11228 bp, 9 predicted proteins | sample MGYA00242595_ERZ504761 | MGnify/ENA primary metagenome ERZ504761 (study PRJEB26092, sample SAMD00036367) | human gut metagenome | host: Homo sapiens | study: EMG produced TPA metagenomics assembly of...
CTTCACCAACTTAATCTCTTCCTCATAAATTCGTACTCTCAAACTCTTTAGAAATTCATTCAATACTACAGCCTCAGAATTTGTACCACGTACACACTGTTTATCTTTATTCCAATTCTCCAATGCAACTAACTTACCAGTTGAGAATACAGTTCTTTCATCACCCACAGCTATTAATACCTCAATTGGCGCTTTACCTGCCTTATTCATTTTACTTGCCCTAACAGTAAATGATAATGTATAGTTACTCTTATTTATCATATTCCATAATTTGTGACGTCACAGTGACGGAATACATAAATTACCGTCACAGACATCTATTTAATTCAATATCAAATAGAGTATAATACACTATATTACAATATATTACAACAACATATACATTTCTAAACCGTCACAAGTTTACGTATGACGGACACTATGGGTCGTATGCACTCAGACGCTCAGTTCGCTGGTTCTTCATCAGTTCCTGCTCACGTAGAAATGATGGGATTCCTGGGTATCGGTAACAACCCGATGGTAGGATGTACAGTGGCTTGTGCTGTAGACGTGGCTACTGCCTTGAACAAGTAATATAATACATTACTAATATATAAGAGGTTGTGTCAAAACGTTGGCACAACCTCATTTATATTTTAAGTTCTGCTATATTTTCTTTTGGCTATGCTACTTTTTCCTCATGCATTTGGCAACAAGTTGCTATATTCCAATTATATCGGGTTATAAATAGTCCCATAAACATATATTTGGCAACTGTAATGAGCCCCTTTCCTTCTTTTATCAGTTTAGCACACATTTTTTTGATATTAAAGGCTATAGCAAAGAAAGCAAAGTCCATTGTAACCTTGTCTTCTCCCACATGCCGGAATCTTCTGTATGCCATGTTGTATTTCATTTGTCCAAACACAGCCTCTGGTTCTATACACCTCCTGCCTCTATGCTTGATACCTTCTTCTGAGAGCAACCTTTCCCGTGCCTGCCGTTTGTATTGATTTAACCGGTGGTTGACTTCTATAATACGGTTCCCCCGAGCTTTAAAACAACTGCCACGCAAAGGGCAACCTTCGCATCTTTTTGCTTTATACCGGGCACTTTCGATGATGTATCCGCTCGCTGTCTTGTCACGTTTGGTTCCTATACGGTTCATGTGCTGTCCCATAGGACAAACGTAATAATCCTCTTGGGCATTGTAATGGAGACTTTCGGCATGGAACGGGTTGGGAGTATAACGAGGACGCTGTTCTTTATGGAAGTAATTGTACTTGATGAAGGCTTCTATCCCATTCTCCTGCATGAACCGGTAATTTTCTTCCGAACCGTAACCGGAGTCTGCCACACAGATATTCGGTAAACGGTTATAGCGGTACTGGAAAGAGTGGAAAAAAGGTATGAGGGTCAGTGTATCGGTAGGGTTGGGAAACAGACGGAAGTCTGTGATGAATTGGTTTTCAGTACCTATTTGCAGATTATATCCGGGTTTGGTCTGCCCGTTCTTCATGGCATCTTCTTTCATGCGCATGAATGTGGCACCAGGATCGGTCTTGGAATAGGAGTTACGTTCTCCAAGGGTATCAAGGTGATTGTCATATTCTATCAGCTTGTCACGATACCCTTCAAGTTCCCTGACCTGCTTCTTCTTTTTGCGCAGAGCTTTCTTTTCTTCCTTATCCTTTGTTGCAGGCTGGCGTTCCAGGGCTTCTTTAAGTTCATCCACTATGTCAGAGAGCTTGCAGGAAGTAAACTCCACGGATGTGTCTTTTATAGAGTTCTCCTGTGCAATGGTTTCATCCACCTGCTCCAAGAGAATACGGATTTTATCCATTAGTCTCGTACGGTTCCGTTCGACTGTCTTGCGCCAGACAAAAGTATATTTGTTGGCTTTGGATTCAATCTTAGTACCGTCGATATACTCCACATCAAGGCTGATGAAGCCTTTATCGGCAAGGACAAGAACCAACTGGGTAAATACATTATTTATTTCCTCCTTTACACGGTTACGAAAACGGTTGATCGTGATAAAATCCGGATGCTCATTACCGGCAAGCCAAATATAATGAATGTCACGAAGGAGGTGCTTCTCTATTTTACGGCAAGAATAGATATTATTCATGTAGGCGTAGATTATCACCTTAAGCATCATTTTAGGATGATAAGGACAACGGCCCGTTTCCTTATAAAGCTTCTTGAAACTCTCAAGATTGAGGTTATCAATAACAGCATTCACGATGCGGACCGGGTCGGTCGCAGCTATGTTTTCATCAATTCTTTGTGGAAAAAGAACGGTTTGGTTGGGAATGTAAGGACGAAAATGTAACTTTGCCATAACGAAAAACTTTATGCCTAAAGATACGAAAACTTTGGGTAATAACAAAGCCCGGGCTTGAGAAAGTCTGGGCTTTGCGCATAAAAAAAGGCTGTGTCAGCGTTTTGACACAACCTTGTTTCATTAATGTTGAAGGATAGAGTATTGAATGTGTATGTTTTATTTATTCTTTTTTAGTTCTTCCAACAAAACAACCGGCTCATTGGTCGTAATGAAATCTACTTTCTGTTCAATTAACCACTTCATTTCTTCGGTTTCGTCCACTGTCCACACATTGACTTTCAGACCAAGGTCATGAGCTTCTTTAATCCATTCGGGATGTTTTTTAATCACTCCCATGTGATAGTCAAGACCCGTAGCCCCGAGTCCTTTTAATTCTTTCGGAGATAATTCACCGTTCAGATAGAATACCGGAGTGCCGGCAGGTGCCAGGCGGATAAACTCTTTCATGGCATGCAATGAGAAAGTGATATATTCCATGCGGCTCTCTAATCCCATTTTTTTCACCGTAGCCAGAATTTCCTGAACGGCTTTGGTTTCGCGCTTTTTGCTGTTAAGTGCTTTCAGTTCAAGTATCAGTTTAGTATTATGTTCTTTTCCGACTTTTAAGTACTGCTCCAGACTTGGGAGGTTTTCTCCATTTGATAATTTCAACCCAGTGAGCGCGTCTCCTTTAGAATACTCCATAGGTCTCATTTTGTACACAGGATCATGATTGACTACTAACTTGCTGTCTTTAGTAAGCCAAACATCAAATTCTGAACCATAACAACCGATAGAGTCTGCTTTTAGAAGTGATGTAATACTGTTTTGTGATGATCCCGGGGTTTTCCAGAAACCGCGGTGAGCAATTGCTTTTGTCTGCGCCTGCATACAACATGCAGCCATTAAAAGGGCGGAACCTATCATCATTTTTTTTAAATTCATTCGTTTTATCTTTTAAAGGGTTTATATAGGTTTAATTGGGTTTGGCTTCAAAATTATAAAAAAGAAAACGCAAATTAGTCAATTATATGCTAATCTGCGTTAATCCTTGGGATTTAGAATAGAAATACTACAAGAAAGTAACAGAAATAACCGATTCTGTGATTCTTTCTGTCGTCAGTTAAGTATAGGCTTCTTCATGTATTCCTTTTACTGCGCGTCCGCTCGGTTCATTCAGGTTCTTGAAGGCGATATCCCATGCCAGCGCTTCTGCTGTAGAGCAGGCTACGCTGGGAACACTGGGTACACTGCGTGCTGCACTTTCGCTGGGGAAATGTTCTTCAAAGATACTGCGGTAATAATATTCTTCTTTATTTTGCGGGGTATTGATAGGGAAGCGCCCGGCCGCGTTTTCCATTTGTTCATCACTTACGGCAGCAGTGGTTATTTCTTTTAACGTATCAATCCAGGAATACCCTACACCGTCACTGAACTGCTCTTTCTGTCTCCATGCCACGCTTTCCGGTAGCATATCGGCAAAGGCTTCGCGTACGATTCTCTTTTCAATGTTTTTTCCGGGACACATTTTGGCTTTCGGATTCAACGTCATTGCGACATCAAGAAACTCTTTGTCTAAGAATGGTACACGTCCCTCTACGCCCCAAGCTGACAAACTTTTATTAGCACGAAGACAGTCATACATGTGTAATTTAGAAAGTTTACGTACTGTTTCTTCATGAAATGCTTGTGGGGTGGGAGCCTTATGGAAATAAAGGTATCCTCCGAAAACTTCGTCGGCACCTTCTCCGCTCAGCACCATTTTGATTCCCATAGATTTAATGACACGTGCCAATAGATACATAGGAGTGGAAGCCCGTACGGTAGTTACATCATACGTTTCGATAAAATAGATAACATCACGGATCGCATCTAGTCCTTCCTGCACGGTGTAGTTTATTTCGTGGTGTACGGTACCGATATATTCGGCAACCTCACGTGCTTTTATCAAGTCGGGTGCACCTTTCAGACCGATAGCAAAGGAGTGAAGTTGAGGCCACCATGCATCGCTTGCTCCGTCTGTTTCTATACGTTTGGCCGCATATTTCTTGGCAATGGCGGAGATAACAGAACTATCCAAGCCACCGGAAAGAAGTACTCCGTAAGGCACATCACTCATTAATTGGCGATGAACGGCATCTTCTAATGCTTCTTTCACATCGCCGGCTTTCGCATCGTTGTCTTTTACAGTTTCATATTCCGTCCAGTCGCGTGCGTACCAACGTTTCATTTGCCCTTCCTTGCTGTAATAGTAATGTCCCGGAAGGAATAATTCATACTCATCGCAAAATCCTTCAAGAGCTTTCAGCTCGCTGCCGAAATATATTTTCCCGTCTTTGTCCCTGCCTATATATAAAGGTATGACGCCAATTGGGTCACGGGCAATCAGAAATTCATCTTTTTCTTCATCGTAGAGAACGAATGCAAAGATTCCGCTGATATCTTCCAAAAAGTGAATGCCTTTGTCTTTGTAAAGGGCAAGAATAACTTCACAATCACTTCCCGTCTGAAAATCATATTTTCCGGCATATCGGGTACGGATTTCCCGGTGGTTATAGATTTCACCGTTTACGGCAAGTACTTGTTTCCGGTCGGGAGAGTACAAAGGCTGCCCTCCACTTTGCGGGTCGACAATTGAAAGGCGTTCGTGTGCCAAAATCGCACTTCCACCTACATAGATACCACTCCAGTCCGGTCCGCGGTGACGGATTTTCTGAGCCATTTTCAATGCTTTATCTCTTAGCTCCTTGGTTTGAGCTTTTATATTGAGTATACCTGCTATTCCACACATAACTTTAATTTTTAGTTGTTAAATAAGTATCTATTTCCGCAGCCGTCTTTCGTCCTCCTGCCATGGCGCGTACCACCAGACTGGCTCCGGTAGCAGCATCTCCGGCAAGAAATACATTATCGGCAAAATTCGGTTGTTCCGGTTTTAAGAATCCCATGGCCAGCAATACCATATCTGCCTCGATCACCTCTTTTTTTCCGGTAGGTTTCAGTGTCGGACGTCCTCCGTCTGTTGCCGGAATCCATTCTACTTCTTCCACTTCCACACCTGTTACGTTCCCATTTTTTCCTAGGAATTGATTGGAAGTGAGGCACCAGCGGCGTATGCAACCTTCTTCATGGCTGGAAGTAGTCTTGAGGACTACCGGCCACTGCGGCCAGGGGGTAGACGGGTTATGTCCCACGGGTGGCTGGGGCATGATCTCAATCTGCGTTACGCTGGTTGCTCCTTGGCGCACACTAGTTCCGATGCAATCCGACCCCGTATCTCCACCACCAATGACAAGTACCTTTTTGCCCTTGGCATTCACTAATTTATCTTTGGAGAAAGTTTGTCCTTCCAGAATCCTATTCTGTTGGGCCAGCATTTCAAGTGCAAAGTAAATACCTTTCAAATCCCGTCCCGGAATACTTAAATCGCGTGCTGCCGGTGTTCCCGTACAGATGCAGTAAGCGTCGAATCCCTCCGGTAAATGATTGACGTCAATTTCTACTCCCATTTCAAACTTGATTCCTTCCGCAGTTAAGATATTCATGCGCCGGTCAATCACATTCTTATCCAGTTTAAAATTGGGAATACCGAAACGTAGCAATCCGCCGGGAGCTTCGTTCTTATCAAATAAGGTTACTGAATATCCTTTTAGATTGAGTTGATTGGCCACGACCAGTCCGGCAGGACCGGCACCAATAACCGCTACTTTCTTTCCGTTTCTTTCCGGGGTCTGTATTTGTATATATCCTTCACGAAAAGCTGCTTCAACGATAGCCGCTTCGTTTTCGCGAATCGTCACAGGTTGGTCACATGAAAGTTTTAGTACACAAGACTTCTCACAAAGGGCTGGACAAATACGCCCCGTAAATTCAGGAAAGTCACAGGTGGACGATAGGATTTCGTATGCCTCTCTCCATTTCCCTTTGAATAAAGCGTCCTGCCATTCCGGTTGTTTATTCCCTATCGGGCATGCCCAGTGGCAGAAGGGTACGCCGCAGTCCATACAGCGAGAAGCCTGTAACTTGCGGCTGTTTGTATTCAATGTTTGTTCTACCTGACTGTAATCAGTGATTCGTTCGTTCACAGGGCGGTATCCCGCTTCCTGTCGAGGTATATTTAAAAAAGCTCTAGGATCTCCCATTTTCTTTAAGTTTTAAGTTTAATTTTAGTCCCGCATGGAAACCTGACTCAGGCATCTTGCCGGTTGTCGGTTAATAGTCTCTTTGCATATCTGCAATCTTTTGTTGTAACTTTCTCATTTGCTCTTCCTGTAGCACTTTTTTGTACTCGATAGGCACTACCTGGATAAATTGATCGACATAATGATTCCAGTCATCAAGCATGGTACGTGCCAGTTTCGAACCTGTATATAAGTAATGTTGACGAATCAGTTCGTGTAATTCTTTTCGGTAACTGGCTTCTTCAATCAGTGAAAGTTCTACCATTTCCATATTGCAGAAATAGTCAAAGTTTCCTTCCTTATTCCATACATACGCTACCCCACCACTCATACCGGCAGCGAAGTTGCGTCCTGTCTGTCCGAGAACCACCACACGTCCTCCAGTCATATATTCGCAACAATGATCGCCTACACCTTCTACTACGGCTACTGCACCGGAATTACGTACAGCAAAACGTTCACCTACACGTCCGTTGATATACACTTCACCACTTGTAGCTCCATAAAGTAACGTATTGCCTGCAATCGTATTCTTTTCAGCTTCGAAGTTGCTACGGATAGGAGGGAGTACGGCAATACGACCACCGCTTAACCCTTTTCCCAGATAATCGTTAGCCTCGCCTTCCAGTTTGAAATTAACTCCCGGTACTAAGAATGCACCGAATGACTGACCTGCCGAGCCTTTGAATTTCACGTTCAACGTATGTTCCGGTAATCCTCTTTCTCCATACTTCTTGGCGATGACGCCGGAAAGCATAGCGCCGATAGCACGGTCGGTATTAGCTATCGTATATTCCAGAGAAATCTCTTTCTCATGTTCAATAGCCGCCTGAGCTGCATCAATAATCGTCACATCCTTTACAGTAGAAATAGCATGGTCCTGGTCAATGACGTGGCGGATAGCTGCACTATTGTCAATGCGTGTCAGTAATCTTGTGAAATCAATTAATGCGTGCTTCGGATTCGGGTCGTCCGTCCCCGATTTACGTTCAATCAAATCAGTCCGTCCGATGATGTCGTCCATTTTTGTGAATCCCATTTCAGCCAGATATTCCCGGACTTCCTGTGCCAGGAAAGTGAAGAAATTTACTAGGTATTCGCTACGGCCATGGAAGCGTTTGCGCAGTTCCTCATTCTGGGTGGCAACTCCAACCGGACAAGTATTTTGATGACATTTCCGCATCATCACGCAACCTAGTACGATGAGGGCGGAAGTGGCAAAACCGTATTCTTCGGCTCCCATTAATGCCATTAGGATAATATCTCGTCCGGTTTTTAACTGGCCGTCGGCTTGCAGTACTACCTGTCCGCGAAGTCCGTTCAAGACTAATGTCTGCTGTGTTTCGCTTAATCCCAGTTCGGGAGAGATACCTGCATAACGGATAGAAGAAGCGGGCGAAGCCCCTGTACCGCCTTCCGCTCCGGAGATCACAATCAAGTCCGCTTTCGCTTTTGCCACACCGGCAGCAATTGTTCCAACGCCACTTTCCGCTACCAGTTTCACGCTGATTTTTGCTTGTGGATTTATGTTCTTCAAATCAAAAATCAGTTGAGCCAAATCTTCGATAGAATAAATGTCGTGGTGGGGAGGAGGAGAAATCAGCGAAATTCCCGGAATAGAGTGACGTGTTTTGGCAATCACATCGTTCACTTTGAATCCGGGAAGTTGTCCGCCCTCGACCCGGTTTGGCTCCTTGGGCAATTTTAATCTGTATTTCATCTGCATTTACCAAATATTCTGTCGTCACGCCAAACCGGCCGGAAGCTACTTGTTTAATAGCACTTCGCATGGAATTTCCATCAGGTAACGGCTGGAAACGGGCAGTATCTTCACCCCCTTCACCCGTATTGCTGCGTCCGTGGATCCTATTCATGGCAATAGCTATTGCTTCATGTGCTTCCTTGCTGATAGAGCCGAAAGACATGGCACCCGTAACGAAGCGGCGTAAGATGCTTTCCACCGGTTCTACCTGTTCGATAGAAATCGGATTACGACGGAACTTTAAGAAATCGCGCAGGAAAATAGGTTTTTCCTTTTCATCTACCAAGTGAGTGTATTCCTTAAATTTCTTGTAACTACCCAAACGGGTGGCCAACTGTAATGTACTGATTGTTTCAGGATTCCAGGCATGTTTTTCTCCGTCTTTACGGAAAGAATACAAACCTTTATTCGGTAATAATCCGCCTGCCTCTGCTGCAAATCCTTCATTATGGAAAGCAATGGCGTCTCTAGCTACCTCCTCCAATCGGATACCTCCAATCGGTGAACCTAGTCCTCCGAAATATGCTTTGCTCAGTTCTTCACTCAAACCGATAGCTTCAAAGATTTTTGCTCCCCGGTAAGAACGGATCGTAGAGATACCCATTTTACTCATAATCTTGAAAAGTCCCTTGCAGATTGACTTGATGTAGTTTTTCTCTGCCGTGGCATAATCTAGTTGGATATCTTTGTTTTTTACCAACTTATCAAGAATAGCAAAAGCCATGTATGGATTTAGGGCGCTTGCTCCGAATCCCAGCAATAATGCAGCGTGCATCACTTCACGTATTTCACCGCTTTCCACAACCAGCGCTGTCTGTACGCGTTTCCCTACAGAAATTAAATGATGATGAACGGCACTCACTGCCAGAAGTGAAGGAATCACTGCATGAGTGGCATCTACATTCCGGTCTGTCAGGACGATATAGTTTACTCCTTCTGTTACGGAGGCCTCCGCCTGTTTGCAAAGTTCGGTCAGTGCTTCCTGTAATCCGGCTTTCCCTTTGGCTACTTCAAACAACATCGGCAGTTTGACAGTCTTAAAACCTTTATAGCGGATATTGCAAAGGATATCCAGCTGTGTATTGCTTAGGATCGGGTGATTCAGACGTACCATTTTACAATGGCTTTCACTAGGTGTCAGAATATTCATACCGACTGCTCCGATATATTCCGTCAATGACATCACCAATTCCTCGCGTAGCGGGTCAATTGGCGGATTTGTCACTTGGGCAAATTGCTGGCGGAAATAATTGTAAAGCAACTGCGGCTTGTCCGAGAGTACAGCCAGCGGAGTGTCGTTACCCATTGAATGAATCGGTTCGGCTCCGGTACTTGCCATGGGTATAATCAGTTTCTCGATATCCTCCTTTGAGTAACCGAAAGTACGGAGCATCCGGTCGTAATTCTCTACATGATGAGGCATTTTGCGTCCGCTTTTCAATTCATCCAGTTCGATACGGTTTGTAGACAACCAGATACGGTACGGTTTTGCTTCCGCCAGTTGTTTCTTCAGCTCACCGTCATAAAATATTTCGCCTTTTTCCGTATCAACCAGTAGAATTTTACCCGGTTGCAGCCGTCCTTTCTCTTTGATATCTCCCGGTTCGAAATCCATTACACCGACTTCTGAGGCAACCACCATCATATCATTTTTGGTAATCAGGTAACGGGCGGGGCGCAGACCGTTACGGTCGAGCATACCACCGGCAAAGCGTCCGTCGCTGAATAACAAGGCAGCCGGTCCGTCCCAAGGTTCCATTAGTATGGAATGATATTCATAAAAGGACTTCAAATCTTCACTGATAGGGTTCTTCTCATTGAAAGACTCCGGCACAAGCATTGCCATTGCGTGGGGCAGGCTCAATCCCGACATTACCAAAAACTCCAGCACGTTGTCCAATGAGGCGCTATCACTCATGCCCGGCTGTATAATCGGACGGATCTCTTTGATATCCCCGAGAGTGGGAGAGGAGAGTACACTTTCGCGAGCTTCCATCCACCCGCGGTTGCCGCGAAATCGTATTGATTTCACCATTGTGTGCCAGAAGGCGGAAAGGTTGTGCCAATCCCCATGTCGGGAAAGTGTTAGTACTGAAACGGGAATGCACCAAAGCCAACCCGCTGGTGAAGTAATTGTTCGTCAGGTCGGGATAATAGTTCCGTAGCTGCAATGACGAAAGCATACCTTTATATATAATACTTTTGTAGAGAGCGAAACGATGTAAAAATCCTCTTTCGTCCGGAATGGCTGACATTCTGACTTTATTTTCTATCTTTTACGGATCAGATACAGTTTACGATCGGCAGTTTCTGTCTCAGTAAATCCCGTGATAAATACCTGTTTGATATCCGGTTCGTTAGCCAAAGCCGCTTCTCCCAGAATTTCCGGGCAAGTAGGTACATTACGCAGATGCATCAGCGTAAGTCCTTCTTTTTCGATTTCCTCAATAATGATACTCAAAATAGTTGCCTGGTCTTTCTCTTTTTCGGTAAAAAAGCAGACCGGTGCCATAACGTCCCTTTTCCGGAACGGGAATACCCTGCAATAAAATAAACTCATGCGGAATTTGTAACATAATGCCTGCACCGTCCCCGGTTTTGTTGTCTGCACCTTCGGCACCGCGGTGGCGCATATTCTCTAATACTTTTAAAGCCGACTCAACAATGTCGTGTGACTTTTCTCCGTGAATGTTTACCAGCATACCAACACCGCAGGCATCATGTTCGTATGCCGCATCGTACAGGCCCGGCTGTTTGGGATGTCGTTGGTAAGGGAATCCTTTTGCTTCGTTGTTAAAAAGTTCTTGTTTCTTCATTCTTACTATCTTTATTGTATGATAATACCTGTTTTATGTATCAAAATGTTTGGCAAAATTAAAATTTAATTTCATGATGATACTAAATTCTATCATTTCTATGACACGAAATGAGAAGCCTATTCTATATTCTTTTAATTTGTAATCAAAATCGTTGGAATTGC
>ENA-OQJF01000411-OQJF01000411.1-human-gut-metagenome-genome-assembly--contig:-NODE-411-length-11156-cov-2.137818_pt1 | contig 11156 bp, 15 predicted proteins | sample MGYA00242595_ERZ504761 | MGnify/ENA primary metagenome ERZ504761 (study PRJEB26092, sample SAMD00036367) | human gut metagenome | host: Homo sapiens | study: EMG produced TPA metagenomics assembly of...
TGTTCACCCTGCTCGGGGTGGTGTCCGGCGTAGCTCCTACAATCGAAAAGGCAGGACAGACAGTCTTCATGCTGAAAAACGGAAAGACGTTCACCGCTTCACCGGGTAGCCAGATTACTTTCAAGGCCTTCGATACCGGCGGGGGAGCCATCCAGTGTGTGGAACAGTCGAGATTCGAGGTTTAATGCCCTTAGGATTGTATGATGGTCTGATATCAAGACCATTCCACTTTCAGGCAATTGCCTTGTTTTCCCTTTACGGGCAAGGCAATTGCCTTTTTTCAGTCCTTTGTACTGCAGCCGGTATCGGGTATCTTTACGGCGTATCATTTAAAATTCAATTCAATGAAAGAGCAAATCATTTCCTATTTAGAAGGACCGCGTGATTACTCCCAAGGGGTAGCCTTGTATGAACAGTTCGGTCCCAACCGCATGCTGAAGGCCAAGTTCCGGCAGATCGGGGAGTGTGAGATGACAAGGGGAACCCTTATCGAGGAGCTGCGCAAGCTTTCCGGCATGAGCGAGGCGGAATTTGCCGGCATGCACAGGAAGGCGCACCATATTCCGTCGAAGGCGGAACAGTCTGTCAGCCCCGTTCCTGTCAGGATGTATGCGGACGACCTGCTTATCGCCCTTGCCTCACGCCTGGGGGTAACGGTGGAAAAACTGGTAAGCGACGATTTTGTAAAAGAACGACTCTCTCAAAGTCCGGATATGGAACAGGTTCGGGGTCTGAAGGAAGAACTCGAAAACGCACAAAGCAAGTACTCGGAGGCACCGGAAACCGTCCGTAAGGCTATCCGCTTCCGGGAGGAGTTTCCATTCCTGAGACAACCGGACTGTCCGGACGAACTCAAGGTGCTCGTAGCGGACATGTTCTCCGCTTATGACCTCTATCGGGAAAGCCACCGCATGCTGGTCGAGACACCGGATGACGTGGCCACCGGGGAGACTTACCTTTGGGCTAAAACGGCCGTGGAGAACTTCCTGGAGAACCGCCAAATGTGGGAAGAGTTGGAGTATTATAAGAATAATGGAGAAATCCTCGGAAAGGCGCAGGTCATGCGGCAGGTCAGGGAGAAACAGGAAATCTCCTCCCTGACGGACCTGGAACTGTCCAAGCAGCTGGGTAATGCCAAGTCTAATATATCCAAGGGAAAAAACGAACTCGAAAAAGCGCCGGATGAAGAAAAGAGGGCCAAGGCCATGGAGAAGACCCGCAAATGGACGGAACGCAAAAATCTGCTGGAGGCTGAAATGGAATCCAGAAAAAAAAACTGATTTTTCATCGCCGGAGGCTGGAAATCAAAAGGGCCTCCTGGCTGAAAATGGGGACCCGTTACCTTCATCCCTGCGACCGCAGTGAAGCGGGCATGCAGGCACGAAAGCTGGATAACGAGATCCTCTCTTGTAATAACCGTTTAATGAATTTATATGAATAATATGGAGCGTTTGCCGGCGGACACCTTTTTCCTGGACCTTGAACTCCGCCAGGAGGTGGAGCGCATGGCCTCCCTGGGATATGCTCCGGACGATATCGCCTCTTATCTGGGGCTGGATGCGGAGATCTTTGTCTTTGACGCCGGAAGGGAAGGGACCACCGTGTATTCCCTTATGCGCCAGGGAGCATTGAAGGCCGGGGCCGGAGTGGAGCTAAAACTGCAAGAACAGGCACTGTCAGGGGATTTGGATGCCATGGAACTGCTGGAGAAAGTGCGTGGCCGCAGGAGTTTTGAAATAATAGTGAAGCAAATCGATGAAGACGAATTTGGTTAAGCCCTCGAGGGTGGATTTTGAAAAAGCGGATATCGGGCAGATAGGGCGTATCCTCGCCACCGGTGATCTGGACTCGCTTCCCGAGGAGCAGCGGGCGTATTACGACCTGATGGAGATGGTGCGCGGACTGCGTGCCCGTATGAGGTATAACGGGAAGGTGATTACAAAAGCCGGGATCATCCGGCTGCTCAAGTCTGAGGTATACGGGCTTTCCGACTGGATGGCACGGCAGGTATACGCCGACTCCGTCAATTTCTTCTACAGCCAGGAAAACATACGTCCGCAGGCTTTTGCCAACCTCTATGCCGAAAAGCTGGAGAAGTGGGCCGATTCCATGTTCCTGACGGGCAAGGGGGGGAAGCCTCCCGGATACTCGAGCGGGCGGCCAGGCTCCGGTTGCGCTTCGCATGTGACGAACAGGAGATACCCCAGGAACTTTTAGACAGGAAACCCGTGGTGATCTATACATGTAACCGGTCCGATATGGGCGTTCCGGATACGGACCGCAAGGAGCTGGAGGCGTTCATCGACTCCATTCCCGAGGTGCCTTCCGTGGTACGTGAGAGGGTAAAGGAGGATGCACGCATAAAGAAGTTTGACCTGAAAAAAAGGATGTTGGAAGATGCGGAAGAGTTCGGAGGGCAGGATGCACAATAACCCCACCGATGATGTGGAGGTTCGTTACTCCCATATCATCAAGGTCATCACCGACTGGATAGACACCACCAACCTGGTTGTCGTCGGCGGGCGCGGCCTGGCCAAGAGTACCGTCATACAAGCGCGCCGTTCGGCCGATTGCGTGTATGACATGCCCGGTGCGCCGTTGGCTTTCGTGGGGAATACATATACCAACTTAAGGGATAATATCATGCCGGCCGTCAAGACCGGCTGGGAGCTGATGGGACTCTATGAAGGCGTGCACTATGTATCGTCCTGCCGGCCACCGGAATCCTGGCGCAGGCGTTGCAGCGTGATCGTCGACGATTACAAGAACACGGTCTCTTTCTTCAACGGATGCATTATCTTTCTGGGATCCCTGGACCACCCCTCCCTTCTGGCGGGCAAATCGGTCGTTCATTTGTTCTTCGACGAATCCAAATACGCCCCCGACAATAAAGTCAACCGGGCCATGCCCGTATTGCGCGGGGATGCCATACGTTACGGATGCAGCCACTATTTTCTGGGGGTGACCATTACCACCGACATGCCCGACGTGCTGGAGGGTGAGTATGACTGGTACTTCCGTTACGTCTGTCTGGTCGATCCTCAGCGCATCCTGCGTATCGCCCAGGCGGCTGCGGAGCTGAACAGCCTGCGCATCCGCCTGGTAAAAGCGGGAAGGACACGGACGGACTGCGGGGCTCTTAAGAAGAAAATCGCCTGGTACGAGGCGGGGCTGCTGAAGATGCGCAAGGGGCAGACCTACTTCATCAACGCCTCGAGTTTTACCAACATCGACATCCTTACGCCTGAGTACGTCCGTCGCCTTCTCGACGGGGCGCTCGAACTCCACGACTTCCTTAAGTCTGTAGTGGGGATGCGTCCGGGGCTTCGCCGTGACACGCGCTTCTATATCGCTTTCGGGGAAAGGCACAAGTATACCGACGGGACACGGTACGGAGAACCTGCGGAAAGTTGCCTGGACCTGCGTTTCCTCAGGCGCGGCGAGCCCATCGACGGCGGCGTGGACTTCGGTAACCAGCTGTCCCTGATAGTAGGACAGCAGGACGGACCGCTGTACCGCCTTCACAAGAACTTTTACGAGCTTCCTCCCGGATGGTTCAGGCAGCTGGCCGACCAGTTCCTGGCATTCTTCCTTAACCATGAGGAGAAGGAACTGAACCTGTATTACGACCGGGCGGGCAATAACTTCGAGAAGCAGAAAGAGGATTACGCCCGCAAGCTCAAGCAGGCCATCGAGATAGACGGTGACGGTAACCGCACGGGATGGGTTGTCAACCTGATGAGCCGCAAACAGTCCAACATCCGCCAGGATGAAGAGTACGATTTCATGCAGGAGCTGATGACAGGCGACAACGACGCCCTCCCCACTTTGCTTGTTGACGCGGTGAACTGTCGCGAGACCATCTCCAGTATCGAGAAGGCGCCTGCGGGTATCCGTTACAAGGGACAGCAGAAGATCGTCTACAAGGTCAAGAAGTCCGAGAAGCTGGAGCCCAAGAAACTGCCCATGCTCTCCACGAACTTCTCCGACGCCTTCAAGTACCTGATGATGCGGGGGGCCTGGAGGCGTGCCATCAGGGGCAAGTCCGGCCGCAGCAGGTCCGGTCCCTACATGCCCGGACTCGATGACCTGACGGGGGGATAAGAAAGGCAATTGCCTTGTTTTGCCTGACCGCTTCCGGAAATACCGGAAGCGTTTTTTTGTTCCCACCCCTTCTGCCTGCCTGCTTTTAATGTAATCATATTTCACCATTTGCCCCTCAGGCAATTGCCTTTCGGCTTCTGAGCGGCGCGGTCTTCGGAAGGAGTTCTTTACAAGTGTTTGCACGTGTAAAAACAGTTAATTCGTTTATTACAAGTAAATTAACGAAAGAAAGACCAAAATTTTATGCTCAAAAACGATGTTTTTAACACGTTTTAAATGAATTTCGTGCAAAAATCAAGGCAAAACGAAAAAAAATACTCGTTTTTGGGATGGAATTTAGCTTTTTCCTCTTAAAAATGATCTTTCCCCAGCCTCTTTTTTTACTGTGTGATATAACTGTTGTTGCCTCTTAGGATGTATCAATTTATTATTTCAAAGAATGCCTGTTGCATTTTTTCACATCTATTCAAACCTGTATTTTCGCTCCTGTCCGGCTAATATCCGATACCGACCTGCATGATGTCGGCTTTGTCCTTTATCCTGTACCCTGAAAGGAGCAAATTTGCTTTAAAAAACAAAAGGATGAAAGGATTGACAGAACTGATTGTGGCGGGCTGTATTTTATTCGGCCTGCTTCTTACGCCGCTGGTTTTCTCCATGCTGGATTTTATAAGCGGAGTGCGCAAGGCCCGGCAGCGCGGTGAAAGGATCACCTCGGACCGGTATCGCAGAAGCGTAAAGAAAGTGGCCGGTTATTATAACCTGCTGCTGGCATTGGTGGTTGTGGACTGTATGCACATGGGTTGCAGCTGGTTTCTCAACAGTTATTACGATTACCATATTCCTACGTTCCCGTTCGTTACCCTGGCGGGGGCGTTCTTTGTAGCCGCCATCGAGATCAAGAGCATACGGGAAAAGGCGGAGGATAAGGTCAAGAAGGAGCTCACCGACGTGGCCCTGCTTGCCGTGGAAATCGCCAAATACAAAGACACGCCCGCGGAAGCTGCCAAGGCGATTGCGGACTATTTTAACGGAACCTCAAAAAAGGAGTGATATGAAACATGTTTTATACACCCTGCTCCTGTGCGCCCTTTTCCAGGGGTGTGGCAGCTCCAAGTCGGTCCGGGAGAAAACGGACAGACGGATAATGTCCGACAGCCTGGTGGAAATCAAGGGTAACTTCGAGCGGCGGGAAGGCGAAATACGGACCGATTCGGCAGGGTACATCCGGCAAGCCCGGCAGGACCGGATCGTGGTTATGTTCGACACCGGAAAACCGGTATCCTCACAAACCGGATTGCCCCCCGTCAAACAGATCTCTTTTACCGGGACCGCGCTTCATGAGGAATTGGGGTCCACCGCGGCGGTTCACTCCTTCCAAAGCAGGCGGGCGGATTCCTCCTTGCTGCTACGCACACACCGGGAAGAGGAAAACAGGAAAGAGCTCCGGACCGATCGGAAGACAGCACCCGGGCCACTGCTCCGGAGAATCGCTTTACCGGCCGGCCTGATCGTGGGTGCTTACCTCCTGCTGCGTATGCTATGTAAACGTTTGCCTGAAATCAAAGCGCTATGGAAAAGGATATTCAAAGGATAAACGTTTATACGGCCATCGAGCAGATGAAACGCCTTTCCCAAGAAGGGGAAACATTTTCCCTCTCTTTCCGCAAATATGACCGCCAGCGACACAGCGGCGGGGATACGGTAAGGCTCAACCACGCCCGGCTTCGCCCGAAAGCTTCGGATGAAGAGATTGAGAATGCCTCTTATAAGCTCTTTCTGGTGGATACCGATACGGGCAGGGCCATCAATTGCTGGCAGATTCTTGTGACCAGTTTTAACGGAATTAAAACTTATGTGTAGATTATGGAAATCAGAAGAACCGGAAATACCGGATTTATAGATACCGGGGAGGGGCAGCTTATCTCCTTCGCCATGGGAAAGGGATGGTCTCCTTCTTCCATCAGCTTCATCCGCCCGGAGAGCTGGCAGACCCGCAAGATACGGGTCGCGGGTGTGAATATCGTGCCCATGGGTGCCAATAACGACCTTCCCGGCGACGTACAACGCCTGCTGGATAACTTTTACGGCGGTGAGGGTATCATGGGTAAAATACAGGGATTGCAGTGGGGAGAGGGCCCCCGCTTCTTTGAGGAGGCCATCGACTCCGAAAACAACCGCTTTTACCGCAAATGGATACTCGATGACGTCATACAGGCGGATCTGGAGAGTTGGGATTACCGCGACTATATGCTCCGCTGCCTGGTGGACCTGGTGCACATGCAAGGGTTCTGGGTAAAGTTCATCCGTAACCGGGGACCGCGTATCGGAGAGGATGGAAGGATAATCAGGCTGGAACATATCCCTTACAGGAAATGCCGCTTCGAATATCCCGATGACAGACACGATTTGCCACAGAACGTATATGTGGGCGACTGGCCCTTCCCCGATCCCGACAGGCTGGCCAAATATCCCGTTTTCAATCCGGCGGACCCGTTCCGGCATCCGGTATCGGTCGGCTATTTCAACATATACTCCTTTTGCAGGGACTTTGTCAGCACGCCCCGTTTCCTGGGGGCTTTCCCGTGGCTGGAACTGGCGGGCACCATCGCCCCCTTGCTGGCAGCCTATAATGCCAACGCGTCGGCACTGAGCCTGCATATAGAGAGCCCGCAGGCCTATTGGGACGCGGCAGAGGACAGGATCAGGGAAATATGCAAGCGTAAGGGGGTGCCTTATTCGGCCAGAATGCTCGAGGAATTCAAGGATGAAGCCATGGAGAAGTTCGCTTCAGGAGTGACCGGCAGGGAGAATGTGGGCAAATACATGCACACGACCAGGTTCTGGGATGCGGACGCCAATGACTTCCAGGGCTGGACGATAACCCCCATCGACAAGAAAATAAGGGATTATATCGAAAGCCAGATCAAGATCGCCAACAAGGCCGATGCCGCGGCCACATCCGGGTTCGGACTGGATCCGGTGCTCTCAAACCTGATCATGGATAACAAGCTGTCCTCAGGGTCGGAAAAACTGTACTCCATCAAGGTGTACAATGCCAGTGAGACGGCCATACCGGACATGATCCTGTGCAAACCGTTGATGCACTACATACGGGCCAATTATCCGGGAAGCAGAACACAGGTGGGGCTTTACCGGAGCGTAGTGGAATCCGAACAGAGTGTATCACCCGCAAACAGGATGAAAGAAAATATATAATATACAAATATGAAACTGATATTTGATAAAGATTCAAACGGCACGCAGGAACTGGTCGACGCCTTGGGCCTGATCGATGTCCGCACGGACTTCTCCAAATGGAAGCCGTACATACCTCTAAGCATACGTCGCCTGACCGCCATCATAGGGCAGGAGGTTTATGACAAGGTTCTCGACTTCTACCAATCGGCAAGCGTCGATCCGGATGGCAAGCTCACCCGCCTGTTGGGAATGGTGCAGCAGTCCGTAGCGCTGTTTACCTGGCTGAAAATCATCCCCACACTGGATGCGCAGCATGGGAACACAGGCAGGCAGAAGCGCCTGGGGGAGCACGAAAAAGGGCTGACAGCCTTACAGGAGTACAAGGATGAAGCCAACATCCTGAGTCAGGCCTACGAGTCGGTAGATGCCCTGATAGCATATCTGGAGCAGGAAAAGTTCGATTTCTGGATACAAAGCCCCAAAAGGAAGGCTGTATCGGAATTGCTCCTGAATAGCAAGGAGGCATTTGATTTTTACTATGTAACCGGCAGCCACCGGCTGTTTCTGACCCTGGCACCCATCATCCGGGAGGTGCAACAGAGGCATATCATCCCGATAATCACGTACGGCCGTTATGAAAAGCTGGTAGCGGGGCAGCAGGTGGCAGAGGGGTTCCGAGACGCCGTCTGCCGGCCGCTGGCCCTGCTGTCCATGAGCAAGGCCGTGGAACGTTTGCCCGTGGAGGTCCTGCCCGACGGTGTGGTGCAGGTGCAGCTTGCAGGAAGCGTCCGTGAAAAGCTCAGGGCGGAAGCCGAAGCGCGCAAGACAGTGGCAAAAAGCCTGGAACAAGATGGCATGCGGGATCTTGCCGCGCTGGAGGACCTGGTCGCGGCGCTCGACGCCGCACCGGATGAACCGGATCTGTATGTACCCTCGATCACCCTTCAATCAAAAGGCATAACATTCTGACTATGAAAGAAATTACGTACAACAATCAAAAGAAAGAGATTCCGGACTCCCTGGAGGAGTTATCCCCCAAGGAGTATTACCGTTACCTGGAGTTGGTATTAATGATGAACGCGGGGGAGATTTCTCCTTTCCAGATGCGCTGCAAGCTGCTTTCCTGCCTTCTGGGGATGAAGCACAGCCTTCTTCTGTGCCTGGGAGAAATACAGGAAGAGCTTTTGGCGCAACTCCCCGCCCTGGACGGGTTCTTCGATATCACCTCGCAGGAGGGGATGATGGTTTACGACGCCCGCCTGAAAACTGGCCGGAACCTGCTGCCCGCCTATAAGGAGTGGAAAGGCCCGGGGGATATGCTCTCGGGGATTACTTTCGGACAGTTTATCGAGTGCATGGGGGTGATGGCGGAAATGGAGCGCGCCCGGGAGCAGGGGAATGAAGAAGATATAGGGGAACTGATATCTTCCATAGGCAGACTGCTTTATAAGAAACAGGGCCCTCAGGAAACCGGCACTCCTCCTTTCCCGGTCTGCTTCCACGCATACATCTTCTTTCTCGCGGTCTGGGAGCTGATTTACAGTGTCCCCATTTCAACCAACGGGAAGGACATCGACTTCTCGATCCTGTTCGAGAAATCCGGGCGGGGGAATGCAGGGGACAATACCGGCTGGGTGGGAATCTCGTACGACGTGGCCGCATCGGGTGTTTTCGGTGATTTCAGACAGGTAAACGACACCCCTTTCTGGGATGTGATGCTATACATTTATAAATGCAGGTTTGAAATGTTACATAACAATAAGAAGCAATGAAGTATTTTACAATCAAGGAATTAAGCCACAGCGATACGGCCGTGGCGCGCGGGATTGACAATACCCCTACGGGGGAGGTGGTTCACAACCTGACAGAGCTGGTGGAAAACGTCCTCGACCCGCTCCGTGAAAAGTACGGGAAGCCCATCCGGGTAAGTTCCGGTTACCGGAGCGCTGTGCTGAACAGAAGCGTGAACGGGGCGACCTCCAGCCAGCACCTACTGGGTCAGGCCGCCGATATTACCGTAGGCAGCAAGGAGGGAAACCGCCGGCTTTTCGAGATCATCCGCAAGGAACTGCCTTTCGACCAGCTGATCGACGAGAAGGATTTCTCCTGGGTGCATGTGTCATTCCGCACAGGCAAAAACAGAAAACAGGTATTAAAACTCTAAAACTGTTCAGCTATGGTAGATTTACAGCAATATGAAGAGTATTGGTCGGGTATAACGGAGAGGATTCCGCAAATAAAGAAGGTGGTGCCTGTCACCTTCGACCCCGACATGGGCGCTTTGGTCCAAGGGCTTAAAGCGGACGAACTACCGGCGCTGCTACTCATCATCCCAAGCGCCAAAAGGAAAATCCCCGGATGTGGACAACCTGTTGGAATTAAACCTTTGCGTAGCGTTCCTGATGGACAAGACCGATCCGCAGCGTAAGGGGACTTATCAGGTGTTAAAGGAGTTGCAGCCCGTCATGGAGAAGATGAAAGCGCAGATGATCGATGACAAGGCTGCGGGATGCCACCTGCTCTCCCGTCTGGACCTGTCGAGCTTATCCACCATTCCCGAAGCGGGATTTTATTCGGTCTTTGCCGGATGGAGCCTGGGATTTGAATTCGAAACGCCATGAACGAGGATCTGATAAAGCAAGAGTTTGTCCGGGAGAATATCGAAAGGGATATCCGGGCCATTTTCGAGGCGCAATACCTGATCGCCACCGAAAGGGTGTATACCTCTGCCATCTATCCGACTCAGGTCGGACAGGGGCGGAACCTTGTCCGGGAACAGGGGCACGGACGCCTGGTGCGGGTTACTACCGGCCGGCTGCTCAGCGCCTTACGCAACCCCGTTTACAGCGTCGGATTTTTCCGGGCGGGGGGTGGTCGCCACTTCCAACATCCCCCCTCTATATCCGCTTCCTGGATATGAAGAAACATGGAAACTGTGGCATCTATAACCGCCAGGTATGGGGGAATCCTCTGGGACAATTCGCTCCAGACCATAAAATACGGATATGGCAAGGAGGTCGCGACCGTATTTATGCCGGATTACAGGAAGCTTTCCAAAGAATGGAAATACGTACGGATTCCTAAAGACACATTGTCCTTTTGTCCGGGAGACGGCCCGCCTATTTTTGTCCTTAAAAATAACGTTATGGGAAAATTACAACCGGATTATATCACCTGGACGCTTTCGGTCAATGCGGACGGGTTGCAGAAGGAGATGCTGAAGGTGCGCAACAACACCAAAGAGCTCAAGGCGGAGAACGTGCGCCTGAAATCCTCCATGGAAAATCTTGCCATGCAGGGAAAACTCCAGAGCAAGGAGTATAAGGAACTGAATGCGCAACTCAAGGCCAACAACCGTACCATCTCGGAAAACGGGGAGAAGCTCCGCCTGCTCGAAAGCCGTCTGAACAACGCCGACAAATCGTATGCCCAGCTCTCAAAACAGGCCAGACAACTTCGCAGGGAGTTGGACAATACGGTAAAGTCGTTACAACCCCAAGAGTACGCCCGTCTGGAGGCGGAACTGGCAAAGACCAAGGAGGCGATGGAGCAGCTAAGGCCCAAAGCCGAGGCGGTGAAAGAGTCATTTTTCAGCCTTACCAGGATGAAATCCGCGGTAGTCGGTTTTTTCGCCGGTATAGGTGCCAGTGCCGGCTCCTTCTTTGCAAACAGTATCTCGGAGGCCAGGTCCTGGATGTCCGAAGGTATCAGACTGGCGGACAAACGCCGGACGGTGTCAGGCGCGTCTTTTGACAAACTCGATCGGCCCGGGATGCTTTCGGAGCTCAGGAAGCCACTAAAGATACGGTGAATGACCTGGAGCTCATGCAGGCCGCGGTACGCGACCAAAG
>ENA-OQJF01000413-OQJF01000413.1-human-gut-metagenome-genome-assembly--contig:-NODE-413-length-11140-cov-2.896577_pt1 | contig 11140 bp, 7 predicted proteins | sample MGYA00242595_ERZ504761 | MGnify/ENA primary metagenome ERZ504761 (study PRJEB26092, sample SAMD00036367) | human gut metagenome | host: Homo sapiens | study: EMG produced TPA metagenomics assembly of...
TGGAAGAAGAGAAGGAAAATAAGAAACTGGAAATTCAAAAGAAGTATGCGGATGTAAACTTTGCTATCAAGTGTTCCCAGATCATAGCCGATACAGCCGTTTCGATTATGAAGGCGACCGCCGATCTCGGACCGATTGCCGGAGCCATTGCTGCGGCAATGCTTGCGGCTACCGGTGCCGCCCAGCTTGCAGCGGCCAAAGCTGAACGGGACAAGATTAAAAACATGTCTGTAAGTAATACCACCGGCAGCAAGACCGCCACGGCTGAACGTGTTGTTTCCGGTTCTTCCGGAAGCGGGTATTATGAAGGCGGTTACACCGGTCCCGGTGGCCGTTATGAAGTGGCCGGCGTAGTTCATAAGGGGGAATATGTGGTACCACAACCGGAAATGAATAATCCTAAAGTGATCGACGCCGTTAGTACTATCGAAGCGATCAGGCGGCAGCGTACCAATGCCAACCCGTTACCACAGAATCCGGGTGAATATTATGAAGGCGGTTACGTCACTTCCCCTGCAGGTGATTCTTCCTACCGGGAGTTCCTGGAAGCAGCAAAGGAGCTTCGCGCCTCCTGTGAGGCTATCAAATTGATAAAGGCCTATATCGTTTACCAGGATTTGGAGAAGGCCAAAGAAACCATAGATAACGCCCGCGACACCTTTACACGCGGAAAATAAGTAATCATTATGCTAAAGATTAAGACGAACAAAGGTTATCTGGATTTAGGGGGTGACTTTACCGTACAGATCGACGAGAAATCCCCCGTCATGAACGACCGGGGATCGCAGACTGTACCGGTCACGGTTCCATGTACCGGTAACAATGCTAAAATAACCGGTTTTGCCCACCGTCTCGACATGGGCGTAAAGCCGATGAATGAAGATCAGGCATGTACGGTACTGGACGGAGTATATAAACGTACCGGAAAGATAAATATCGTTTCCGCCGGTAAAAAAGAAGGTATTACCCTTAACATCGGCTTTGACAATTCGGAGGCCTACAGCGCCTGGAAAGCAAAGAAATTAAATGCCATTACATTACCGGTGAAGGAATATAGCAGCGTAAATTACCTTTGTGCGCATTTGCAACAAGTATTAGGAGGTTATCAGACTGATTATGCCGTCTTCCAGATTATGACCGGTAACGATTCAAAAGATAACCAGTCTTACCCCAAATACCTGAATTATATCACGCCTGTATCAGAGGGAAGTAAAGTCTATAAGTTGCGTTATCAGGCAAGAACGGAAACTTTCTTAGTAAATGGAACTCCGACTGCAGTAACACTTCCGGAAGGCTACGGCGTAACGGCCTTTTTATATGTATGGCGTGTACTGGAACTTGTTTTTTTCGGAATTTGGATATACCATAACCGAAAATCCTTTTAAGACGGATAAACAACTTTATAACCTGGTAATCCTGAATAATGCGGCCGACTGTTGTGTTAAAGGAAAGCTTTCTTACGCCGATTTAATGCCGGATTGTACGGTAGAGGACTTTTTAAACGCCCTTTATGTGCGTTTCGGACTGGTTTATAATGTTTCTTCCGATACGAAAACGGCCACTTTAAGACTGATCCGTGATATTGTGGATGATGTTCCGGACATTGATTTATCCCGCAGCCTGACAGACGAACCTTTAATAACTTATGAAACGGCCCGGCAAATGAAGTTGTCGGCCAAAACTTCCTTTACCGGTGCGGCCCCCTCTGTTGAACGGTTTGAAGACTACTTAAAGGATCAGGAAGTGGCCCGCCTGGCGAGAGTTGACGTTTCCCAAAGGGTGATACACCTTAATTACGAGGAAACGACGGGACGCTGGTTCAAATGGGATGAAGACAACAAGCGTCTTACTTATTCTTCATCGAGTTTCTTTTCCTGGGACCGGAAAAGCGACAGTATTGAAGATAACGAATTAACCAGCGATGATGAATGCGTTCCAATGGATTTTGCCCCGAATGATATTCTTTCCCCTCAATATCTGGCCGATTACGTACACCGTTACACATATCTTAAAACATCCTCCAATAATGATGATGAAGATTCGGAGAAAGTGGAAACACCGTTATCTTTCGTGTTTGCGTTTACATCCTCACAGAATAGTAAATATCCTTTCGGTTCTGTGTTGCCTTATACTTCCGAGGGTGAGGAGGTCATCCTCAAAGACGGAAGTAAACATACGATATCGCTTTTATTTCAATATAAGAACGGCCTGTTTATAAACTTCTGGAAAAAATACGATGCCATAATAAGACACTCTTTCAACCAGGTAGAAGCAAATACCCTGTTACCGGTCCACCAGCTTATGAGCATGGATATATTGACACCTGTAGCCCTGCGGGGACAGTATCTGCTTTTTGACGGACTTTCTTATTCGCTTCCGGCAAATAAGATTGTACCTGTCGATCTGACATTAAGAACACTCCGGTTAATAGCTCCCTATAATCTTGACGAGGAACATTTTATTAAAGATTTCGGTAGTACTTTATATGTCTGGAAACTGGTTCGTAATACTCAGGCGGAAGTGCAGGAAAATAAAAAGCAGGAGGTATTGAACTACTTGAAAGGTTTAGGCTTTACTATTGAGAATGAACGCTATTGGACCATAACGGACGGTTTTATAAATCCCGGTACGGATGATTATATAATAGAAAATCCGCCCACCTCTGAAAATGATACGCTGACGCGGGATTACCAGTTCCAGTTAAGAGTGAATATAAATTATATACAGAATGATCCGGAAGCAACTACCGGAATTTATAATGAAACATTTACCCTTTCGTATATAGGGGAGTTCATCTCCGTTGTATATTCCGGTTAATCCCGTCCTTTATTCTTCCTTTGATAAACCCAACTTTTGCAGCATGGAAAAGCAGAATAATATCGTACTTGCTCCGTGTACCACACAGGTAGCAGAGCTTTACAAGCTTTGGAGGGAAAATCATTCGGGGAAGCTCTCGGACTTTTACAAGTTCCTGACGTCTCCCACGGATCAGCGTGACCATTTCCTTTCCGGGCTTGAAAATAAGAGTGAGTTTAACGGAATATTCATCGTTAACACGTTTGAATTATGAGTTTGACAGCAAGCATCGATCCGACGAAAAACGCCTTTACCGGAAACCCTGTCTATCTTTCGGTAGAAACTACTTCTATGGCGACTTACAATATAATGTATTTCGTGAACTTTGAAGCCATGCGTTCCATATTTACCGGCAACGGTAACGGAAGTTTCAGGTAAACATCGCGGAGGTCTTGGAAACGCTTTTTGTCGATATTCCCCCGTTAACGGACAGTTCCGAGATGTTGATAAGCCTTTCCGACAAACGGTATAACAAGGCGGTCGTCACGGTCGCCATTCAAAACGAGGAGGAGGAATCGACCTATCTGGTTGTTACCGCCTGGCGCGGTGGTATATCCAAACGTTCTTTCAAGAAACTGCATGAAAAGGGAAGTAACATTTTTGATTTGAAGTTCTTGAATGAATCCTGTAATTTCTTCTTTACCACCCGGAGTGATGACTGGCGTATAACGATGCGCGAAACGGAGCTTTACCCGCTCTGTTTCATCTATCCGGAGCATGAGCTGAAAATAACGGAACTTCTTACCGGACAAAGCCTTGCAGTGCCAGGTACGGCAGGGAATTTCTACGCTTGAACCTGGAGGCCGTAAGACTTAAATTCTTTACCGATTACGGGGTACTGGCCAACCTTTTTGACGTGTATAGCGGTGAAACGTTCGCCCTGCGGATCGGGATCGAGCAAAGCCCGACGGTCCGCGAGCGTTACCGGCTCCGGTTCCTGAACAGTTACGGGGTTTACGAGGTGTTTTCCCTGGAAGGCGAGGCGAGCGTAACTCCCGGCATGGATGAAGACGAAGACGCTGTTTTCCGGCGTTACGATGAAATTACCGATGATTATTATTCGGATCGCATACGGACGGAGATACAGGAAGCCGTAACGATTAAGACGGGATTCAAACGCCCGCAGGAAATACGCTTTCTTCTTGACCTGCTTTCCTCCGATGATGTTTACCTGACAGGTTACGGCCGGGAAGAGATCAAGGTAATTCCTTCGGCGGAAGAGTTTTCTTACCGTGTCCGTCCGGACGCGCCGCAGAACGTGACGTTAAAGCTCACGTTTGCCGAGAAGGAGTCCAACTGGACGGGAGAAATCACGAAAAGCGGCTACCGGAAACCGCGGGTTCATTCCAAAGAGTTCAGCAAACAATTTAATTAATGTATCTATATGGCAACACAGGAGTATATCGATGATCTTATTATAGTCATTGAAACCGCAGAGGACGCGGAAAGCGTTACTAACCAAATGGTGGCGGCGGTTCTTGGCTTCTTGAACGAACACCTGAAACTGGTTTCCCAGGGTAAGGAAGTCGAGGCGGAGGAAGCCGCCCGCATTGCCGCCGATGCAGCCTTGCAGAAGGCTATCGACGCCGTTTCTTTGCGTATCGACCGGCTTGTCGGTGACAACGCTTCGCAGGCAATCGACAACTTTAACGAGATTCTTAATTTTCTGAACGGGCTTAAAGACAGTGATTCGCTGGCCGCATTGCTGGCTGATATTAACGCCCGTATCGGCAGTGAAGACAGTTCGGAGAGTGAAGACGGTTCCCTTTGGGGAAAACTGAAAAGTTTGTCCCAGGATATAACCAGTTGTTCCGATGACATAAGCACATTGCAGATAGACCGTGACAAAATGAAACAGGGGTTACAGGAAACGGACGGGCGTCTGTCTTCCACCTTTACCAATGTAAACAACCTTTTGAGCGCCGGCAGCGTTTATAGTGATCTGTCGGGGGTATTTGCAGCATTGAAAACGGCGGGAAAGATTAACAATGTCCGGAAAAACGGTGTAATCCTTTCTTTCCTTACTGCCGACGGCTGGGTGACGAAACAATTTAGAGGTAATCCGGACACGGATTTTGAGAATGTCGAAAAGTGGGAGGATTTCGGCAGCGGCGGTTCGGCCGGCGGGAATACTTATAACGTAACCGGTAACATACCACTTACAGAAGGTTTCTATACTCTTGCTTCCGCCATTGCCGCGGTACCGGACAAACAACGTGGCCGGGGGCGTGTTATCACCTTTGAAACATCGCTCGGTAAATGGGAGACGTGGCAATTTACCGGAACCGATCCGGCTGTCTGGGATCAGGAGGCGAGCTGGGAAGAGTTCGGCGGCAAAGGAACGGTAAAGAGTGTAACGGTAAACGGCGAGAAGCAGACGCCGGACGCGGCCGGTAATGTGAATGTAAACGTGGATATCCTGGAAGTGGACGAAACGTTGTCCGCGGATTCCACCAATCCGGTAGAAAACAAGGTAGTAACCGCTCGTTTTAACGAGGTGGACGCTTCCACACTGTTTAATGTAAATGCGGAGGTAAGCGAGGATGAAACATCCGTCCGTCTGTCTTTCCAGAACAAAAGCGGCGCGGAAATTACCGCTGTGGATATCCCGGCCGGTTCCGGTGGAGGTTCCGGAGAAACGGTGGCTACTAAAATTGTCTTAAATGCGGCTGTAGATAATGCGATCATAAAGGAAGGCGGGAACGCCCGTCTTACTTATACGTACGATCACCAATACACCACGGGGGACGAAAAGGGGGAATCTACCGGGCAAAAGGCAGATATCACCGTTACGATCAGGCGTGGAACGACTACCATGTATTCCCAGACGGTCAGCGATGTTTCTAAAGGCAGTTATGAACTGGACCTTTCAAGTTACTTGCTTGTTGGGAATACCGATATTTACGTAGTGGCAACCACAACCGATCCGACTACCGGCAAGAAACAAACCCGGCAGGCGTTTACATCCGTGAAGGTTGTCAGCCTTTCCCTTACCAGCTCTTATAATCTGGCCGGGGCCATAGCCGCAGGCGGTTATACTCTGGCCGACACAATTAATATTCCTTATGCTGTCAGCGGTTCCGGAACAAAGGTCGTCACGCTTTATCTGAACGGTCAGCAACAGAACGCGCACACTATTACAAGATCGGGAACGACAAATGGCAGTTTCAGTTTGTCCCCCTCTTCGCTTGTGACCGGCCGGAATACCGTTCAAATGGTTGCCGAAATGGAGGCTTCCGCCGATCTCGTGCTAAAATCTGAAAGTATCTACATTGATATCCTAAAATCCGGAGGATCGGCACCGTTCATCGGCACGATGATAAGTTTTCCGGGCGGTCGTATTTTTACGGAGGATCATCTTGTTCCGCGCCTGGAAGCGGGGCAGTACGAACAGGTGAAATTTGACTTTGTGGCTTATGATCCCGCCGCGACGCCGGCCAAAGTGGACGTTTACCGGGACGGGATAAAAACGCAGTCTGTCAGTGTGGCCCGTACTACGCAGACATATACCAACCGTTTTACGGAGCAGGGCGAGATTAATATGAAATTTAAGACAGGAGCCACGGAATACCCGTTTTATATCGATGTGAGCGAAAGCGGAATCGATTTACAGGAAACTACCGCCGGGCTTGTACTGAAACTTTCGGCAGCCGGGCGGAGTAACAGTGAATCTGATCCGGGAGCCTGGGATTATGGCGACATACATACAACGTTTGCGGGTTTCGACTGGAACAGCAACGGCTGGACGGGTGACGCCCTGAAACTTACAGGAGGCGCGAAGATTGAAATCGGGTACCAGCCGTTCTCCACAGATGCAACCACTACCGGGGCTACCTATGAAATGGAGATTCTTTGTTCGTCGGTAACGGACCGGCAGGGGGTAATACTGGACTGTATGGCCGGCGATATCGGTTTCCAAATGACAACGGAGCAGGCCCTTATGCGTGTTTCTGGCGGTACGGAAGTAAGTACAAAGTTTGCAAGTGATATGAACCTGAAAATAGCCTTTATTGTCGGGTCCAAGGCTGGCAAACGGTTGCTGGAACTTTATGTAAACGGAATCCGTTGCGGGGCTGTACAGTATGGGGCTACCGAAGGACTACTGCAGGCGGAACCGGTGAACATCCGTTTATTCAGTGATACGGCGGATGTGGAGATCAGGAATTTCCGTATTTATAACCGTGCGCTTACGGATGATGAAGAACTGAACAATTACATGGTAGACCGGACTACGTCGGACGAAATGGTCCTGTTATTTGAAAAGAACGATGTTACGGGGGACAACGGTACGGATATCGACATAGACAAGCTACGCGCCCAAGGAAAGGCGGTTATGCGAATTGTCGGCGATGTGAACCTTGTCAACGCCACCAATAACAAGAAATTCGAGGTCCCGGTCGATATCTATTTTTATAGCCCGTACGGTAAGGAGTATGACTTTGTAGCAAGGAATGTCGGTCTAAGAATACAAGGTACATCATCCACCACTTATCCGCGTAAGAATTACCGTCTTTATTTCTTGCGCTTGGAGAAATACGGTACCACGCTGGAAGTTAACGGCGTGGATGTGCCGTCTCTTGAATACAGTTTCAAACCGGGAGCACGGCCGATCAGTATATTCTGTTTGAAAGCGGACTTTTCCGATTCTTCCGGTACACATAATACCGGTGCGGTGCGTATTGTGAATGACATTTGGAAGAAGTGCGGGTGGTTGACGCCGCCGCAGGCTGCATATAAGGGGGAATATGACGTACGTATAGGTGTAGACGGTTTCCCTATGGACCTGTTTTATGATAACGACGGCACCGGTACGAATACTTATCTGGGAAAATACAATTTCAATAATGAGAAGTCGGAAAGTGCGATCATTTACGGTTTTGAAGGAATTGAAGGATTCAACGACGAAGCGTCCCTGAACGGGCAGCGTAACAAATGTATCTGTCTGGAGTTCCTGAACAACTCCGAGGCCCTTTGTCTGTTCGGGACTACCGACATGTCTTCTTTTGATGATGCGCTGGAATTTCGTTTCAAGGCGGACACTACCTGGGCGGATGCACACGAGGACGACAAGGCGGCAGTTACAAGGCTTTGGAACTGGATCGATTCATGTAAGGATGATCCCGCCAGGTTCCTGGCGGAATATAGCCAGTATTTCGGTAATGACAGCCCGTTTGCATGGTATCTGATTACCGATTACTTTATGGCCGTGGATAACCGGGCAAAAAACAATGATGCTGGCGACTTGGGACGGCCTGATCTGGTATTTCCTTCCTTACGATATGGACACGCTGTTCGGTGTGCGTAATGATTCGGTACTGAAATACGAATATACCATTACCCACGAAAGTTTTGACGATAGTATCGGTAGTTATGCTTTTGCCGGCCATGATTCCGTTTTATGGGAACTGGTACGATCTTGTCCGGACAAATTGCGTGAAGTGGCGGAAACCTTGCGTAGCAATATGAGCCTTGAATATGTCCTGCAAGTATTTAACGAGGAACAAATGGGCAACTGGTGCGAGCGGATTTATAACAAGGATTCGGAATATAAATATATCCTTCCGCTTACCGAAGGGGTGACAACCGGCAGCGGAACCAGTTATTATAATTATCTGTATGCCTTGCAGGGAAGCCGTTACGCGCACCGTACTTATACCATTCAGAACCGTTTCGCCCTTCTGGATAGTCAATACGTGGCCGGTACTTATCGTCGTGACAGCTTCGCAGCTTATTTCGGGTATAAGTTCGGCAGCGATAACCGGAAAATTCGGATTACGGCCTCCGAACGGTATTATTACGGGTACGGTTACACGTCCGGAACACCGCACCAAAGCGCGGTACTTGCAGAAACGGCCGGGGCTGTGGTGGAACTGACAATGGACACGGATTTAATAGTAAACGATCCGCAATATTTCTACGGTGCAAGCCGTATTCGCGGGCTTGATCTGACGGATGTAGCCCACGCCATTGTCGGCACGTTGAACCTGAACAACTGTACGGCCTTGCGTGAACTGAATGTTAGCTGTGAGGCCGGACAGATGACACTTAATGCCCTTCTGGTGGGTAATTGCCGTAACCTTCGACAACTCGACATATCCGGGCTTAAATCCTCTTCCTTTACCGGTATGGACCTTTCAAGCAACACCAAACTTGAAACCTTCCTGGCCGGTGATACATCCCTTACCGGTGTGACATTCGCCGGCGGTGCGCCTCTGGCCGTTTGCGTCCTTCCCGCAACTTTGCAGACGCTGGAGCTCCGGTACCTGAACAAACTGACCAATGCAGGGCTGCAGCTGGAAAGCACGGCAAATATCACGCGCCTTGTGATTGATAACTGTAGCCTGATCGACTGGAACACGTTGTTACAGCAATGCAGCGCGACCAGCTATCTACGAATTACCGGTATAGATATGGACGGGGACGGAAGTTTGCTTCGCGGGCTTATGACAATGGGCGGTGTTGATGAAGACGGGGGAAACGTGCAGACGTGCCGCCTGGTGGGTACGTACCGGCTGACCCAGTCCATGTCGGACGAAGAGTACGCCGCCACCTGTGCGCACTTCCCGGAACTGAATATCATTCAGCCGCAGTTTGTCTGCATAAAAATAGACCAGACGGTAGAGGACGGGGAAAAGATTACAAACCTGGATAACTCTACCGGATATGACTATAATACGGAATTTACCCCGTCTTCCCATATCCTGGAGGTGTTGGACGAAAAGACATTTGCGTTCTGGCCAAAAAGACGGCGGAGGGTGAAATGACCTGTTATCCGCTTCATGATGAGAGCCGGAACAAATACGCCGACAGTGACAGCGTGGAGAACGCCACGGATGCAGTATTAACCGGATCGGAAGGCGAAGTTTACGTATATGAGCCTCATTACTGGTACAAGGGAGTAACGGACGTGCTGAACCAATGTCTGTACGGTTTTATTTCAAGCAATGAGGATGCGCCGGCAGCGGCAGGGTACACCAGTGTAAAACTTACCCGCGAAGAGCTGGAGGTAACGGAAGGGATCGGGATTCGTAAGAATACGGATTACACGACCCTTGAAGAGGCGAAGAATGAATACGAATCCGGATCGTTCGCCCTGGTGGACGTGCGGGATTACAAGCAGGTCCGTTTCCCCGGTCTGGCTTCCACTCTTTACGGGGCTGCATTTATAGATGATACGGGCAAAATAGTAAGTCGGGTAAGCGTTTCAAACGCGAACGGTTTTATTAATGGTATGTACCTGTTTTGTGCTGTTCCCGCAGGGGCTACTTTCCTGGCCTTTACTTTCCTTAATTCGGCGGCCTTCGATTTCGTTTACTCACAACGTCGGAAAGTGTGGAAGCGATCGAGCCGGACTGGGTAGAGCATACGGAATGCCTGGGCGGTGCTTATGAAGCCTACCTGATTGATGATGTGCTGCGTTCTGTCAGCGGTGTTTCAAGTGTAGGAACCATTTCACAGAGCCAGGCAGTCAAATACGCCCAGAATCGGGGCAAAGGTTTCCAGCTGTTCGACTGGGAGATGCACAAGGATGTGGGTAATCTGCATTTCTTTAAATACGGTAATACCGATTCGCAGGGAGTTTGCGGATATGGAACAAGCAATTACCAGAAAGTGACGGGCCTTACAAATGCGCTGGGGATGCGTGATACGGTTTCTTATTATAAGGAAAAGGGCGGTTCCAATCCACAGGCGGAAGGTGCTTACAGGGACGGTGTAAATTATCAGGCCGTCAATGTACTGGGATATGAAAATTTCCAGGGAAACAAGGCGGAATGGTTGCAGTATGTCACGGTAAACAAGACGGCGGCGGACGGAAGGTGGTTTATTACCATGCCGGACGGAACGGAACGCGTTGTACAGGGAATTACTGTTTATAATGCGGATATTTATCCTACCCACATGGTTTGGGGCCGGTATATGGATTTGATTGCAGCCAAAGAAGCGGTTCCACTTCTTCACATTGGTTTGACAGGTTCTATGTGGGTACCGGGCTTTCTCGTGTGGTGTATCGGTCGTCCTACTACGCGAACGCGTCGGGCGGTGTTTCGGCTGCGAGCGCGGGTAACGATTCATCGAGCGCGTACGCGTACGTCGGTGTTCGCCTTGCCTTCAGGGGCATAATACGCTGGGCGGGCAGCGTCGCGGCCTTTAAAGCCATAAATCAGGCTGATTAAGATAAAAAAATAGCAACGTAAAACGTTGTGCGGGTAGCGCGGGCGTCCGGAAGTAAGACGGGTGCCGGTGCTTCCTGAAAGTACAAAGGCGGATTTCCTCATATACACTC
>ENA-OQJF01000415-OQJF01000415.1-human-gut-metagenome-genome-assembly--contig:-NODE-415-length-11127-cov-3.123818_pt1 | contig 11127 bp, 10 predicted proteins | sample MGYA00242595_ERZ504761 | MGnify/ENA primary metagenome ERZ504761 (study PRJEB26092, sample SAMD00036367) | human gut metagenome | host: Homo sapiens | study: EMG produced TPA metagenomics assembly of...
ATACTTTCCGAAGAACACAACGCCGAAGCAGATGGAGGAAACCATCATCCGACTTCTGGAACGTGAGTTGCAGAGAAAACGGAGCAGGGACAGCCGCTAACCTTCTTTTTTCGGGAAGTAAATGCAGGAATTTGGAACAGAAGAAAGACAGAATTTTAAGGAGAATGAGGTAAGGAATGAAAGAAATCCAGTATGAGATTGTAAAGGAAATCGCCGTATTGTCTGCGAGTGACAGCGGCTACACAAAGGAAATCAATCTTATTTCATGGAACGGGAGAGAGCCGAAATATGACATCCGCAGCTTTTCCCCGAACCGTGAGAAGTGCGGAAAGGGTATCACGTTGAACGCTGATGAAGCAGCGGCACTCCTTGAAGCATTACAGAAAGAAGTAAACAGCGGGGATTGATGGTATCTGATTGACAGGGCGGGGCGTTTCCAGACGTTCTCCTGCCCTGTCTGGAAAGGAAGATTTAAGTATGGGCGAGGATAAGAAAGCAGATAAAAAGAGAAAGCGTATCGTGCCGAAAGCACCAGTTCAGATGATAATCAGCCGTGAATATGTCGGCACGCAGACAGTCACAGAAGCGTTTATCCCGATTATTTCCGAGGATATTCGGAAGAAGATTGCCGAGGGCGACACCTTCGACAATGAGGGGCTGTCCGCTTAGAATGTACGCAATGGAACATGAAAACAGATAGGACAGATATGGAGGTTTTACAGTATGGCAGGAATAAGAATGGAGAACAAGATTTATGAAGTCGGCATGTACTGCCGCTTGTCAAAAGACGATGGCACGGATAACGAGAGTGCGAGCATTGCGACACAGAAATCCATCCTCACGGATTATGTGAAAAAGCAGGGATGGCACATAGCAAAAACGTATGTGGACGACGGTTACTCTGGTACAAATTTCCAAAGACCAAGTTTCCAGAACATGATTAAGGACATTGAAAGCGGTCTGATAAACTGCGTTATCACGAAAGATTTATCTCGTCTGGGGAGGAACTATCTTGATTGCGGACTGTATCTGGAAGTGTTTTTCCCAGAGCATAACGTGAGGTATATAGCGGTCAATGACGGCGTGGACACGCTCAATAAATCCGCTATGGACATCACGCCTTTCCGCAACATCCTAAACGAAATGTATTCTGCCGATGTGTCAGTCAAGATAAAATCGGCGTACCGTGCGAGGTTTCAGCAGGGGAAATTCATGGGAACAACAGCCCCTTATGGCTATGTCAAAGACCCTGCCGACCACAACCATCTGCTGATAGATGACAAAGTTGCCCATGTGGTAAGGGAGATATTCGACCTTGCGTTAGCGGGCAACGGCATCGCCAAAATCCGCAAGCACATCAACAAACAGCATATCCTACGCCCTGCCGCTTATGCGGTGGAGCAAGGGGCAACAGGCTATGAGCGGTACTTTGAGGATAACGAGGAAAACCGTTATATTTGGAGCGAGAACAGCGTGAGGGGCATTTTAAGAAGCCCGATATATGCGGGCAACCTTGCAGGCTACAAGCGGATTGCAGCCAACATGAAAAGCAAGAAACGCCCCTCTAAGCTGCCCGAAGAATGGGAAGTGATACCAGACACCCATGAGGGGATAGTCACGCAGGAGGAATTTGACACCGTACAGCAGCTTATGACGAGCCGCAGGCGGGAGCAGAACGCAGGGGGATTTGAGAATATCTTTTCGGGCGTTATCAAGTGTGCGGACTGCGGCTATGCGATGCGGGCGGCGAGTGCCAACAGGAGGAAACGCCCCGACATCATCGACTGCGTACAATACACCTGCAATAATTATGGCAGATATGGCAATGTTATGTGTACCGCACACAGCATTGAAGCGAGGGACTTATTCAATGCCGTCCTTGCCGACATCAACCGCTTTGCGGATATGGCGGTCAATGATGAAAAGGCGGTCAGAGCCATAGAAAGGCGGCTCACGGAAACAGACCAGAGCAGGGCGAAATCATTAGAGAAAGAAAAGAAGAAGCTGAACAAACGCCTTGCGGAGCTTGACAGGCTGTTTTCCTCTCTCTATGAGGACAAGGTAATGGAGCGTATCACGGAGCGGAATTTTGAGATGATGTCGGGGAAATACCAGAAAGAGCAGCTTGAAATTGAAGCACGGCTGAAAGAGGTAACGGAAACGCTCAATGACAGCTATGAGAAATCGCAGGGCGTGAGGGACTTTCTATCCCTAATCCGCAACTATCAGGGGCTGAAAGAGTTGGACGCAACCATCATAAACGCACTCATAGACAAGATACTTGTTTCGGAACGTGAGAAACTTGCGGACGGGACAGTAAGGCAGGAAATCAAGATTTACTATAAATTCATCGGCTTTGTCGGTGAATTACATATCACACCCACAAAGCGGTGGACGGCGTTAAAGCCTAAAAATTGTACGGTGTGCGGTGTTGAATACGTCCCCAGCTCTGGAATATCAAAGTATTGTCCCGCTTGTGCTAAGAGGATACAGAGGGAGAAATCAAACGAGAGCAAACGCAGGAGTAGGGAGAGGAACCGAAGGGCATGTATTGAACTGTCCGCAAAAAATGACCGACTGAATGTGGCTGCACAGGTGGACGGTGTCGATTTGTGGCTGTGTGGACATGAGCATATTGAACTCAGTGAATCCGTGACGACACCGGACGGTTCAAAAACCTATGTATCGGAAAGTGGACATTATTTAAATAGTGTGGGGCTGATAGACCTGACCTGTATTATGGATGAGGATGGAAGTGTGCATGTGGATTATGAGAAAACATCTGTCGATTATGAAGCAGCACAGAACTATCCGAAGGATGCTTCCGTGACAGATGTATTGGATACGATCAAAGCAGAAAACGAGACAGCACTGAATCGTGTCATCGGTACTTCACCGGTGGAATTGGACGGGGTCTGGGAACATATACGTATCGGACAGACAAATCTTGGAAATGTCATAACTGATGCGTACCTGCTTGCCACAGGGGCTGATATAGCCTTTGAAAATGCTGGCGGAATCCGTGCTTCTATCGCTGCCGGAACGGTAACGTATGGAGATGTTATCAATGTCAGTCCTTATGGAAACTATGTAGTGACAAAGAAGCTGACTGGTGCACAGATAAAGGAAATGTTGGAGAGCAGTCTTACTATTCAGAAAAACTGTATTGTTGCAAACGACAGTGGTGAATGGGATGCGTGGCCAAATGACAGCGGAAGTTATCTGCAGGTTGGTGGAATTGTCGTCCGTTTTGATCCGGCGCAGCCGGCGGGTGCCCGTGTGCTTTCTGTGCAAAAAGATGGGCAGGAGTTGGATGATACAAAAGAGTATACCGTAGCAGTTAATAATTATCTTGCCGGTTCTGACAGCTATCCACAGCTTGCCAATGCAGCGGAGATTGGAGAATATTCCTGTTGCGAAGAGCTGTTGATTCAATTTTTTGAACAGGGTTCCGATGCAGTTACTGCAAGTGCAGCGAAGCAGAATATGATTCAGACAACCAAAGAGACAGTCGAACCGGAACATCCATCTGTGCCTGTCACACCGTCTGTACCGGAGCAGCCATCGAAAGAACAGACGGAAGCTGTGAAAACAAAAGGTGAAAAAAGAAACAGGCAAGTGGAACAAAAACTTCAGTAAAAAAGTCCGAAAACAGCGGATAGTAATGAACTGTTCTGCTGGATGATACTACTGTTGCTCAGTGGCGGAGCAGGAAGTATCTGCTTGGTTCAGGAAAATAAAAGATAATTTAAGATGAAGACACCAGAAAAGCAGGAAATACATTACATCTGCTTTTAAGAACGGGTCAAAAAGTGCGGAAGCCCTTAAAAATCAAGGACTTCCGCTGCTTTTGTTTATAAATGTTTCTATGATATTTTTATTGTTTGCTTAACTGGGAGCAGTTTTATTTTTGGTTTTCTGCCTGATATTTCTTGTATTCTTCTACAGGCATATCCAGGCCGGTATATAATTTATAAGCCGCAACTCCCTGCCAAAGAAGCATACCTTTTCCACCGATCGTTTTTGCACAACCGGCTTCTTTTGCTTCCCGAAGAAGTTTTGTTTCTTCCGGATTATATACAACATCACATACAATCAGATCAGAACGAAATACAGATTTGTCTGTGATTGGAGAACAATCTTCATGAGGTTTCATACCTACCAGTGTTCCATTTACCAGAATATCTGCTTTTTCAATTTCTTCTTTCAGTTTTCCCGGATCATCCAGACAGAATACCTGAACATTACAATCTGGTACTTCGCTTTTCAGTTTAGCAGCTGTGCCTTTTGCGCGATCAAGAAATGGATCGTCTGGATTGAAGATGGAAATGGATGTTGCTCCATCAAGTGCACACTGTACCTGGATAGCTGTTGCAGCTCCACCAGCACCTAAAATCACCAGTTTCTTTCCTTTTACATCTACACCATGATCTCTTAGATTTTCCACAAAACCGATACCATCTGTCATGTGTCCGATCAGTTTTCCGTTCTCATTAACAATTGTATTCACTGCACCGATAATTCTTGCAGCAGGTGATAACTCATCCATGTTCTGAGCTGCTGCTGTTTTACATGGCATAGTCACATTGCACCCTCTCATTTTGAACAGACGCATCGCATCCAATGCTGCCGGTACCTGATCTTCCTTGATGTCAAAAGCCATGTAGCTGTAGTCCAAATTGTGATAACGGAAGCAGAAGTTATACATATCAGGAGATCCTGAATGTCCTACCGGACTTCCAATCAATGCTAATAAACCTGTTGTTCCTTTAATTCGCTGTTCCATTTTTTCCTCCTGTTCTGGGTCTGAATCTTAGATGCGACTTCATAAGTTTTTTTTATTTATTATCCACTCTGACGCAGTCTGAGAATCAGTTCTTCGCAGATCTGCAATTCTATCTTTTTCCCGTTCTGTTTCTAAATAAATAATATCCGCTGCTGCTTCATATTTTTTCTTCTTCGTTTCTCCATAAGATCGGCAATAAACGGAACTGTTTTGTTATTTTCAATCAGCGGGCGGTCATGGCTGTCTTTGACACGGTTCAGAATAGTTTCTGGTTTGGCAGTCAGAAGAACTACACGTCCGTTTTTCTTCATTTCAACGACATTACATTCTCTCATTGGAGTTCCACCGCCGCAGGAAATCACGACATTAGTTTTGGACTGCATTTCGATAAGAAGGTTGGTTTCCAGGTTACGGAAATACTGTTCGCCATATACTTCAAAAATATCGGAAATAGTCATACCTTCTCTTTCAGCTATGATCTGATCCATCTCGATTACTTCCATTGCAAAGGAGTTTTTTAAAAACTCTGAGATGGTACTTTTACCAGCTCCCATGAATCCAATAAGCACAATATTATAGTTAAACAATTTTCTGGACTGGATTCTTTACTGTTCATTGTGATGCTTCCAAATACATCTTCTACTTCATCTTTATGACGTTTCTCTTCCATTTCTTTTTCCAGCCACTCTTTCTGTCTGGCTTCTTGTTCCGGCTGTAAGATTGGAAGATCATTGGCCTCCTTATAAGCCATGATATCTTCTACAATACGATTACGCATAAGCAATGCATCCAGGATGATTTCATCACACTGGCCAAGACTCTCTCTTAATATTTCTAACTGATTCATTTTATCACCTTTCTTATCTGATTATTATTTTTAATATTATAACAGCTGTTTTTGTATACGACAATACAATTTAGTGATTTTCTGCTTTAAATCGCTAAAGTTTTTGGGATATTAAATACTTTTATTTACAGATATTTGACAAAATGTTATGGTGCAAAGAAAAAAGCTTAAATCATATACCTTTTGATGAAAATAAAACACTGCAAAAAGGAGAAAAAACGATGTTAAAACGACTGATAGACACGACGGCCAGAGAATTAAATTCCTATAATAAGGCAGAACTTCTGACTGCCATTTCAGACAGTGAAGGAAGAACGCTCGCGGCAGAGACAATAGGAACAGTAACTCCGATGTTAGTAAATATCACTAACGCAGAGTTTGTAGCATCTCTGGGAGCAGATCTGATTATGTTGAATATTTTCGATGTAAACAATCCGATAATTCAGGGACTGCCGCAGACATCACCGGAAGATACGATTCGTGAGGTGAAGCGTCTTACCGGAAGAATGGTTGCGATTAATCTGGAGCCGGCTGTGATAAAAGATGGGCAGGAAGAATCCGTATGGAATCTGACAACCGGCCGTCAGGCTACGGTAGAGAATGCAAGAAAAGCTGCAGACATGGGCGTGGATATGATTGTTCTGACAGGAAATCCGGGAGTTGGCGTAGATAATGAAGCAATTATACAGGCCCTTTCCAGATTAAAAGAAGCAGTTGGAGACAGAGTGATTTTGACAGCTGGGAAAATGCATGCATCAGGAATTATTTCTGAAGCAGGAGAAAAGATCCTCACAGAAAAGGATGTGGAGGCGTTTGTCGATGCAGGTGCGGATGTGATCCTGCTACCGGCTCCGGGAACAGTTCCGGGAATCACAATGGAATATGCGGGAAATCTTATAAGAAAAGCGCATGAAAAAGGTGCGTTGGCAATGACAACGATTGGAACATCTCAGGAAGGTGCAGATGAAGCTACAGTTCGTCAGATTGCTCTCATGTGTAAGATGGCTGGTGCAGATATCCATCATATTGGGGATAGTGGATATATGGGGATGGCATTGCCGGAGAATATCACAGCTTATAGCGTGGCGATAAGGGGGAAACGTCACACCTACCGCAGGATGGCCATGTCGCTTTTGCGATAGATAGAAAATCGCTGCAGAAGGAAAAGAGTAGAGTAATATTTTTGAAAGATAAATAAATCAAATTATGTCAGAATGTGTTGACGTGTAATCATAACGACGGTACAATCATTGTAGATATTGAGAGGATACTAAGGAGGAAAGATCTGGCAGTATTTTACTGTTGTTCCGGAATTCAGATCTACAGGAATCAAGGATGGAAAACGTGCTTTTGAGTGGTCTTGTATCGTTCGCGCAGTATGCTCTATTGACGTTATGACAGCGACTGTTGCTGAGATTCCGCACGAATTAATGGTTCATATTACAGAACGTATTACACATGAAGTTCCGGGAATCAACCGTGTACTTTATGATTTCACACCAAAGCCGACAGGAACAGTGGAATTTGAATAATATTCGCAGCATCTATATAACAAGAAAGAGAAGCATCATATGAGACATACATTTACATTAGCTAATGGAGTGGAAATCCCAGCAGTGGGGTTTGGCACCTATAAAGCCGCAGACAATACCGATGAAGCAATTATAAGTGAAGCAATCAGACAGGGCTATCGCCATCTTGATACGGCAGCTTTTTATTTCAATGAAGAAGCAGTAGGAAAAGCTGTACGCGAGAGTGGAATTCCACGAGAAGAAATTTTCCTGACATCAAAGGTATGGAAAGATCAGCTTGGATACGATTCAACTTTGCAGGAGTTCGAAAACAGCTGTAAAAGATTAGGTACAGACTATTTGGATCTCTATCTGATCCACTGGCCAAGACCTTCTGATCTGAATGCAGAGTGGAGAGATTTGGATGTGGAGACATGGAAAGCACTGGAAGATCTCTATAAGTCGAAAAAGGTACGGGCAATCGGTGTCAGCAATTTTCTGCCACATCATTTGAACAATCTGTTAGAGCGGACAAGCATTACTCCTATGGTGAATCAGTTAGAATTCCATCCGGGATATATGCAGAAGGCTGCAGTTGATTTCTGTAAGCAGACGGGTATTCAGGTAGAGGCATGGAGTCCAATCGGTCGAGCCAGAGTTCTCAAGGAGCCACTTCTTATGGAACTTGCAGAAAAATATCAGGTATCTGTTGCACAGATCTGTATCAGATTTGCTCTGCAGTGCGGTGTGCTGCCGTTGCCAAAATCTTCTTCCGGTGAACGAATGCATCAGAATCTGGATGTTTTCGGATTTGACATAGAGGAAAATGATATGTATCAGCTGATGACTTTACCGCAGATCGGATGGTCGGGAGAACATCCGGATCGGGAGCGGGTAAGATTTTAATTCAAAGAAAATAAAGCTATTGAAAATGACACCCCCTAAAAGAGGTGTCATTTTCTTATAAGAGCTTTTTATAGAAGAGAAGTAGTCTTTTATACAACTTCTATCATAATCTAAATGTTTGATTGCTGTTCACACGGGAGTGAACAGTAACAATGTCTGCTCATAATTTATTTCTTATTTTAATCTGGCCATATTTGTAGAGAGCAACCATAGCATTTACGGCTTGTTCAGCAGTCGGATAAGCTGGGATTCCATGATCTCTCAACTTCATGATAGCTTCCTGACATTCTTCACCACCCTGACATTCCATAATGAACGGTTTTCCAAGATGCTTATATGTCTCGTAAATATCGATAACCAGATTTGTTACAGCCGGAACATCTGTTACTGCTGTCGGACAGATGGATCCAAGTATTCCATGTACATTCGGGTCACGCATTACCTGTGTGAATGCACCTTTATACTGAACAGGTGAAGCTGTTCCGGAAATATCAACAGGATTAAGCGGAGAACCAAACATTGGCATATATGCACGGATTCTTCCAGCTAGATTAGGAGAAATCTCTGCCAGTTCATGCATTGGCATTCCCCGACGTTCAAAGTGATCACAGCTGAGAAGACCTGAACCACCACCGTTGGTAATCATAACGATATTGTCACCCTTTGGTGCTGGCTGCATTCCTAATGCCATTGATATATCGAGGAATTCTTGCCATGTGGTCGCACGGATAGCTCCAGCCTTTTCAAAAATATCATCATAAAATGCATCATTTGTTCCTTTGTTTTCAGAAGCAGTATGTGCAAATGCAGCTTTTTCACCAATCTTTGAACCACCGACTTTTATTGTTACGATCGGTTTATCAACACTGCGGCAAGCTTCAATAAATGCATCAGGACTATCCAGTCCTTCAATATAAATTGCAAGACATTTACTGTTTTCATCTCTTCCAGCGTAGGATATAAACTCACAGAAATCAACGTCAGCTTTATTTCCAAGTCCTACGAAGAAGCTCATTCCAAAATGATCTTTCTGTGAGGTTCCAAGTGCCGCAAGCAAGTTGGCACCTGACTGAGAAATCATTGCTACAGGACCTTTGATTGGAAGATAAGGGATAAATCCGCAGTTGAAATTAAGGTATGGACTTCCCATTCCTACAAGGTTTGGTCCGATCAGAGGCAGCTCATGATCACGACAATATTGAGTGAGTTCATCCTGCAGTGTTCCACGTCCGATTTCTTTAAATGCACTTGTGGCAATAACAACAATCTTAACTTTCTTTTCAACACAATCTTCCAAAACAGATTTAACAATGTGTGCAGGTACAGCAAGAAAAGCAAGATCGATTTCATCAGGAATATCCTTTACAGTCTTATAAGCTGTAAATCCGGCAACTTTATCTGCTCTTGGATTTACAGGATAAATCTTTCCTTTATATCCCCATGTTAAAAGACCATCAACAACTTTATAACCGACTTTTGTAGAATAACGGCTGGCTCCGACTACGGCAATCGTTTTTGGATTTAATGCATATTGAAGTTTATCAACAACATATTCTCTTGGATGTTTTACGATCATATTACTGCACCTCCTCTGAGTCAGTTGAGAAACGACATTTTACGGAACCGGATTCCAGTCTGTTCTGTAAAAAGTCATCCGTCATAACGCATCTTCCCAATATCCGTTATCATCATCAAGACGGGCTACCCAACGTCTGAACTGTCTCTTTGAATTTGCTACTTTTACTTCTTCAATTTCAGCATATCCTTCTAACATTGTTCTGATTGCTTCTACGTCATTTACTTCGGTATAAACAGTCAGCATGCAATCGTAGAAAGAGTCACCGAACTGAAGAATATCTACGAATTCCGGCATAAGTGAGAATTCATCTACAATTTCTGCTTTCCTGTAACTTGGAACGTTCTGGAACATACGAACCAGATACATATGCATTGATATTCCAAGTGCTCTGTAATTAATATAAATCATTGGCAGCATAAATTTTCGTTCATCAACACACATTACAATGTCTTTTTTCATCTGCTTGCCATCTAAGCCGGATAACTTCTCCAACATATCAAAATCAAACATATCTGCGATGGATTTTGTGCTGTTAAGAGCTTCAATAATGGCAAAATCTTTTTTATTCTATTTTGTTCTGAACTTTAAGGAATTTCTTCTTCTGTTCTTCCCCAAAAATAAATTTTCTGTATCTGTCTTCCGGAACATCCCATTGATTTACAAGTGATTCTCTGACATCTGCCCTGATCGGACAAAGATGTACATATTCAACCTCCGGTCTGTCTTTCCATGGCTGGATAACATCTGCAAGAAGATTGTCCAGAACTCTCATGTGATTTCCGTTAAAGAAATCGAAATCGCCCTCTGCGAGATATCCTGTACAAATATCATCTTTATTCTGATACCACTTGGCAAATTCAGCTTTTACTTTTGGATCTGTACCGTCTTTTAATTTGACAACCCAATAATAAAGTCCCCAACCGTAAACACCAACATTTGGATTCATAACGAACATGATAAGATGTTCATCATACATTCGTTTTAATCGATCCTTGATATCATCGGGTTTGATTCCGGTTTCCTTCTCGATATAATCGATATTCCAGACTTCCGGATAGACTTGATAAAATGACTTCGCGACATTGTATGCTGCAACTTCTGTAGCATCAAGAGAATATGTTCCCGGTTCAGAGTAACCGTATCCTCTAGGTGGAAAACTAGTTTTTTTCATCCATGCCTGTTGCTGATCCGTTCCTATTGTGTATAATGTTTCTCCCATAGAATACCTACCTCCTTCTATTTTTATATACACGCTTCTTATATACCCAACATAACATAAACAAATCGATAAACCAATCTCTTTCAGATGTGTTTGAACAAAGCTAATCAGATTGTTTAAAATAGCCTAAAATCTGGAAAAGATACTTTATTTTTATTGAAGACATGATTGTTGTTTCCCCGGATCTAGGGGGTGTCAGCCGTGCCCGCAAGATTGCCACGCGCCTCAACTGCGGCATTGCCATTATCGACAAGCGCCGTCCGGAACCGGGTGTGGCAG
>ENA-OQJF01000416-OQJF01000416.1-human-gut-metagenome-genome-assembly--contig:-NODE-416-length-11101-cov-2.106251_pt1 | contig 11101 bp, 13 predicted proteins | sample MGYA00242595_ERZ504761 | MGnify/ENA primary metagenome ERZ504761 (study PRJEB26092, sample SAMD00036367) | human gut metagenome | host: Homo sapiens | study: EMG produced TPA metagenomics assembly of...
TTATATGCGAGAGTTGGAATTCCGCATTGCCCGAAATGTGGTCGTGAGATTGCAAAACAGTCGGTAGATCAGATGGTGGATCAGATCATGGCGCTTCCGGAGAGAACGAAGATACAGCTTTTGGCACCTGTTGTACGTGGAAGAAAAGGAACACATGCAAAGCTTTTCGAACGTGCAAAAAAAGAGTGGATATGTTCGTGTTCGTGTGGATGGCAATATGTATGAACTTTCAGAAGAAATTACATTAGATAAGAATATCAAGCATAATATTGAGATTATTGTAGATCGTCTTGTAGTAAAACCTGGAATTGAAAACGAACTGACAGACTCTGTCGAAAATGTACTTGAGCTCGCAGAAGGTCTGCTTGTTGTTGATGTGATCGATGGAGAACCTCTGAATTTCAGTCAGAGTTTTTCCTGTCCTGTCTGTGAGATCAGTATTGATGAGATTGAACCACGCAGTTTTTCTTTTAACAATCCATTTGGTGCTTGCCCGGAATGTTTTGGACTTGGATACAAAATGGAATTTTCAGAAGAACTGATGATTCCGGATCCATCGTTGTCTATTAATCAAGGTGCGATTGCAGTTTTAGGATGGCAGTCCTGTACAGACAAGAGCAGCTTCACACGTGCAATTCTGGATGCACTTTGTAAAGAATATCATTTTGATCTGGACACCCCTTTTGAGGATTATCCGAAAGAAATCCATGATATTTTGATTTATGGAACAGACGGAAAAGAAGTAAAGGTTTATTATAAAGGTCAGAGAGGCGAAGGGATTTATCCGGTTGCATTTGAAGGATTGATCAAGAACGTGGAACGTCGTTACCGTGAGACAGGTTCTCAGACGATGAAAGCAGAATATGAGACATTTATGAATATTACACCATGTTCAGCCTGTAAAGGACAGCGTTTGAAGCCGGGGGCTTTAGCTGTAACAGTTGGAGATAAGAATATTTCAGAAGTGACAACACTTTCTATAGAACGGCTTCAGAAATTTTTAGATGAACTTCAATTGACAGAGACACAGCAGTTGATTGGTAATCAGATTCTGAAAGAGATCAAAGCAAGAATCAGGTTTTTGATGGATGTCGGTCTGGATTATCTGACGCTTGCGCGTGCGACAGGAACACTTTCCGGTGGAGAAGCACAGAGAATTCGTCTTGCAACACAGATTGGATCAGGTCTGGTCGGAGTTGCATATATTCTGGATGAGCCTAGTATCGGACTTCATCAAAGAGATAATGATAAACTTCTTGCGACGCTGAAACATCTGCGTGATCTTGGAAATTCATTGATTGTAGTAGAACATGATGAAGATACGATGCTGGCAGCGGATTATATAGTAGATATCGGTCCGGGGGCAGGAGAACATGGCGGTCAGGTTGTTGCTGTGGGAAATGCACAGGAAATTATGAAAAATCCAAATTCTGTCACAGGAGCGTATTTGAGTGGAAAAATCAGGATTCCGGTTCCGACAGAAAGAAAGAAGCCGACAGGTTATCTGAAAGTAGTCGGTGCACAAGAGAATAATCTCAAGAACATTGATGTAAAATTCCCTTTGGGAGTTATGACTTGTGTAACGGGAGTGTCTGGATCGGGGAAAAGTTCTCTTGTGAATCAGATTTTATATAAAAGACTTGCAAGAGACTTGAACCGGGCAAGAACAATCCCCGGAAAACATAAGAGAATAGAAGGGCTAGATCAGGTTGACAAAGTGATTAATATCGACCAGTCACCAATCGGAAGGACGCCACGGTCAAATCCTGCCACTTATACAGGCGTGTTTGATTTGATCCGAGATTTGTTTGCAGGAACGCCGGATGCAAAAGCACGTGGATACAAGAAAGGACGGTTTAGCTTTAATGTTAAAGGGGGACGCTGTGAAGCATGTGCAGGAGACGGAATCCTGAAAATCGAGATGCATTTTCTTCCGGATGTTTATGTTCCATGTGAAGTCTGTGGCGGAAAGCGTTACAATCGTGAGACGCTGGAAGTACGCTATAAAGGGAAAAATATATATGATGTATTGAATATGACAGTGGAAGAAGCGGTAGATTTCTTTGAAAACGTGCCAAGCATTCGAAGAAAGATGGAGACGTTGAGAGATGTCGGATTGTCGTATATTCGTTTGGGACAGCCTTCTACAGAGCTTTCAGGTGGCGAGGCACAGAGAATTAAACTTGCGACAGAACTTAGCAAACGCAGTACCGGAAAAACGGTATATATTCTGGATGAACCTACGACAGGACTTCATTTTGCAGACGTGCATAAATTAACAGAGATTCTCCGCAGACTTTCCGGGGATGGAAATACAGTAATTGTAATCGAACATAATCTGGATGTGATTAAGACGGCAGACTATATTATTGACATTGGACCAGAAGGAGGAGACCGCGGAGGAACTGTTGTGGCAAGTGGTACTCCGGAAGAGGTCGCAAAGAATCCAGATTCTTATACAGGGAAATATATTGCGGCTATATTGGAGAAATAAAGACGAAAAAAAGACGAAAAAAGTCGTAAAATATATGCAAAAAATGCCTTTCTATTTTAAGCGAAGTCTATTATACTAAAGTATGCGGATGATAAAACATTACTGTTTTGGTTACATAATATTGACAACAGTAAATAGTGAAAAAAACAGTAACGATAAACCCCTTCAAGGGACAAAAGACACTTGATTGAGGAAAGAAAATGCTGGAATCAGTAACAGACGGAGTCATTTATTTGCAGGAGCTTGCTGAGAACAGCAAAAGAGCGTTTTAGAAGGGAGATATAGAAATTATGATGTCAGTAGATCTTGGAATAGATTTGGGGACAGCCAGTGTACTGGTATATGTGAAAGGAAAAGGAGTTGTTCTGAAAGAACCATCAGTTGTCGCATTTGATCGTGATACGAATGTGATCAAGGCAATTGGTGAAGAAGCGCGTCTGATGCTTGGAAGAACACCGGGGAATATTATTGCAGTAAGACCACTCAGACAAGGGGTGATTTCTGATTATACGGTGACGGAGAAGATGATTAAGTATTTTGTTCAGAAAGCTCTGGGAAAACGTACATTTAAGAAACCGAGAATCAGTATCTGTGTACCAAGTGGTGTTACAGAAGTAGAAAAAAAGGCTGTGGAAGAGGCTACCTTTGCAGCCGGAGCAAGAGAAGTTCATCTGATTGAAGAACCTGTGGCAGCTGCAATAGGAGCAGGAATAGATATTTCAAAGCCTTGTGGAAACATGATCGTTGATATCGGTGGAGGCACAGCAGATATTGCAGTTATTTCACTGGGCGGAACAGTTGTGAATACATCAATTAAGATAGCGGGCGATGATTTCGATGAAGCAATCGTACGCTATATGAGAAAGAAACACAATCTTCTGATTGGAGAAAGAACAGCAGAGGATATCAAGATTAAGATTGGAACGACTTATCCACTTGTAGAGGAAGAGAAGATGGAAGTCAGAGGGCGTAATCTGGTAACAGGGCTTCCGAAGACAGTTACGGTGACTTCGTCTGAGACAGAAGAAGCTTTAAGAGAATCTACAGGACAGATTGTAGAAGCTGTAATCGGAGTACTCGAGCAGACTCCACCGGAGTTGTCAGCAGATATCCTTGATCGGGGAATTGTTCTTACCGGAGGAGGATCACTTCTTCGCGGACTGGAAGAATTGATCGAAGAGAGAACAGGAATTAACACGATGACAGCAGAGGATCCGATGAAAGTCGTTGCAATTGGTACCGGACAGTTTGTGGAATTTATGAGTGGAAGAAAAGAGTTTTAAGAGAAAGAATTCTGAAAAAGAATTTGAAGTGTCAGGTTCTTAGAGAAGAAGATTCAATTACAAGGGGTGTGTATAATAGGAACACACCCTTTTTCTGCATATAAATAGGAAAAGATACAAGAAGAGAGAGGAAAAAGTGTGGAAACAGTTACAGGGTATGTGAGTCATATTGTATATAGAAATTCTGATAATGGGTATACAGTATTTCATATTGAACATGACGATGGTGAAGTGACATGCGTGGGAAGTCTGAACTATATTAATGAAGGTGAACTTCTTGAAATTCAAGGAGAATATGTGAATCATAATGTTTACGGTAAGCAGTTGAAGATTTCTCATTATAAAGTAAAAGAGCCGGAGGATATTGTTTCTATTGAACGATATCTTGGCTCCGGAGCAGTGAAAGGTGTGGGTGCGGCACTGGCTGGCCGAATCGTGAAAAAGTTTAAAGAGGATACTTTCCGCATTATTGAAGAAGAGCCGGAAAGACTTGCGGAGATCAAAGGAATCAGTGAAAGAAAAGCACAGGAGATTGCATCTCAGCTTGAAGAAAAGAAAGATATGCGAAAAGCCATGATTTATCTGCAGAAATACGGTATTTCCACAAAGCTGGCAGCCAAGATTTATCAGTATTACGGAATGAAAGTGTATAAAGTGCTAGAAGAAAATCCGTATCAGCTTGCAGATAATATTGAAGGAATCGGATTTAAGACTGCGGATGAAATTGCATCCAAGATTGGCATACATACAGATTCAGATTATCGTATACGAAGTGGTTTGTTTTATACATTGCAACAGGCAGTAGGTGAGGGGCATGTGTATTTACCACAGAATATATTGCTTCGAAGGGCGAATGCACTTTTAGGAGTTGATCTTGAAGATATTGAGAAGTACATCATGGATCTGTGTATAGAGCGGAAAACAGTTATGAAAGAAGTGGATGAGGAAATTCGCATTTATCCAGCACATTATTATTACTTGGAATTGAATACTGCGAAAATGCTTAATGATCTTGATATTGACTGTCAGATGCCGGAAGACATGATGGAGAAACGTCTGAAAAGAGTAGAACAGAAAGAAAAGATAGAATTGGATCCAATGCAGCACAGAGCTGTTATAGAAGCTATTAAACATGGTTTGCTCATATTAACAGGAGGACCGGGTACAGGTAAGACGACAACGATCAATACGATGATTCAATTTTTTGAAAGCGAAGGAATGAGTATCCTTCTTGCAGCGCCAACAGGACGCGCGGCAAAGCGAATGACAGAGGCTACAGGATATGAAGCCCAGACGATTCACAGATTACTTGAAGTAAGTGGAAATCCTGAGGAAGAGAACAGTGTAGGTGGATTTTTGAGAAACAGAGAGAATCCACTTGAGACAGATGTTATCATTATAGATGAGATGTCCATGGTTGATCTGAATCTGATGCATGCGCTTTTATCAGCAGTTATTCCGGGAACAAGACTTATTCTTGTGGGAGATGTGGATCAGCTTCCGTCCGTGGGACCGGGAAGTGTGTTAAAAGATATCATACGTTCAGAAAAATTTCACGTAGTGACACTTACAAAGATTTTCGTCAGGCAGGAGAGAGTGATATTGTAGTAAATGCTCATAAGATCAATGCAGGAGAACCGGTTACAATTGATAATAAAAGCCGGGATTTCTTCTCTTAAAACGCCAGGATGCGAATACGATCATTAGCGTCGTTATTACTTTAATACAGAAGAAATTACCCAGATATGTGCAGGCCGATCCAAATGAAATCCAGGTAATGACACCAACACGTAAGGGATTGCTGGGTGTAGAACGATTGAATGTGATTCTACAGCAATATCTGAATCCTTCAGATTCCCAAAAAACGGAGAAAGAAATTAATGGTAGATTGTTCCGTGAAGGTGACAAAGTAATGCAGATTAAAAATAATTATCAATTAGAGTGGGTAAGTTTCTACCAGATTTGGATTAACAGTTGACAAAGGAATTGGAGTTTTTAACGGTGATATGGGAGTCATTGATGAAATCAATGAATATACAGAAACTGTTATCGTGGAATATGATGAGGGGAGAAAGGTAAAATATGGATACGATATGACAGATGAGTTAGAAACTTGCCTATGCGATTACGGTTCATAAATCTCAGGGAAGCGAGTATCCGGCGGTCATTATCCCACTTCTTCCAGGACCAAAGTTACTATATAACAGGAATCTGCTTTATACAGCAGTGACGCGGGCAAAAAAATGTTTAACAATAGTAGGGAGTGAACTAACATTTCAGGAAATGATCGAAAACAAAAGACGAACAGGGAAGATTTACAAGCTTAGACGAGCGAATCAAAGAATTTTAGAAAAAATGTATACCAAAAAGATGCCCGTTTTGTCAGGAAATCAGCTCAAAAGGTATTTGCGATGACTGTAGAAAACAGGTTGTTAAGGTGGGAAAAATAAAATGTATCCATTGTGGAAAGCCATTGGAGGATGAAACGAAAGAGTATTGCAGGGATTGTGAAAGAAGAAAAAGTATTATGAACAAGGACGCAGCCTCTGGGTTCACATTCCGCCGGTTTCAAATTCAGTATATCGGTTGAAATATCACAACAAGCGATATTATGCGGAAATCTTTGGGAAAGAGCTGGCAGATGAGTTTGAATTTCAGATTCGAAGATGGGGGATTCAGGCAATTATTCCAATTCCATTACATAGATCGAAAATGAGAAAACGAGGATATAATCAGGCAGAACTTTTAGCAAAGCAGTTATCAGAATGTATGGGAATTCCTATAGAAAAAGATGTTTTATATTCGGATTAAGAAAACCCGGACCTTTAAAGGAAATGAAACGGGGAGCAGAGACGACAGAAATCTGGAAGGGGGACAATTTGCGGTTTTCAAAATCGTGGAATCCACGCCAGAACATTCTTCTGATTGATGATATTTACACAACCGGAAGTACAATAGAACGTGCTGCAGGAATCCTGAAAAAAGCAGGTGTTAAAAATGTCTACTTTTTGACTCTAAGCATTGGACAAGGCATCTGAACATATGGTATACTTAGGAGAGAAATCTTGAAAGGTGAATGTCGGATATGTTAGATAAAGACAGGATTCGTTTAATGACAAAAATGTCGATATATGAGAAGAATTACAGAGATGATTTTAAAATTGCCGATTATTACAGAAAAGATTATGCAAGTCTTAAGAGATGGATTACATTGATTTGGGTAACAATAGGTTATGCAATTTTGTTCGTTAGTTTCTGCATTTATTCGAGTGATAGTTTATCTGCTGATCTGACAATTTTAAAACTATTCGTTCTCTTGATTGCAGCAATTGCAGGCTATATAGTTCTTTTGGTTATATATGGGGTTTGCGCAAATAGTTTTTATAAGAGAAAACATGCAGTTGCCAAACAGAATGTAAAACGTTATTATCGTAATTTGTCCCGTTTAGAGAAGATGTGTAAAAAGGAGAAGAATGAGCAATGAACAATTTATTGGTTCTTAGAGAAAGATTTAAGCAGATTTATGTTTCTCACTCTCTCTTGGTTCGAAAGGGAGCACAGTTTTTGCTTGCACTTTTGGTGTTTAACCTGATCAATTCTAATATTGGATTTATGAAGATGGCATCATCTGTTCTTTGTACTGTTGGCTTAGCAGTAGTCTGTACATTTCTCCCTCTAGCAGTAATGACGGCAGCAGCAACTGTGTTAATAGTGGCTCATTTATATACATTATCTATGCCAATAGCCGGAGTTGCGGTGATACTGTTTTTGTTAATGTATATTTTCTACTTTCGATTTACCCCAGAGAAGAGCTGGCTGATTCTGCTGACAGTAGTAGCTTTCGGCATGAAAATACCACTGGTGATTCCGGTTATATTTGGGCTGTTAGGTACTACAATATGGATTGTTCCTGCATCCTGCGGAATCCTTGTTTATTATCTGCTTTACCTGATCAAAGCTTCTGCAACAGCATTGAAAGGTACAGATGGAACAACAATGATCAGCACTTTAACCAATTTTACAAAACAGTTTGTAGGCTATCAAGAAATGTGGGTTATGCTGTTTGCAGTAGTGATTGGAATACTGGTAGTGAACGGAATAAAATCGGGCAGTTGATCATTCCTGGAAGATAGCATCAGCAACAGGAGCAGCAGTTTGTGTGATCGTAGGTGCATCGGGAAATATTTCTCTTGGACTTCACATGTCTTATACGATGATGATTTTCAGTGGGATTCTTGGTGTTGTAATAGGATTGTTCCTTGAAGTTATTTTTTTCTCTGTGGATTATTCAAGAACAGAGAATGTTCAGTTTGAAGATGACGAATACTATTATTATGTAAAGGCAGTTCCGAAAGTAGGGGTTCAGATGCCTGAGAAGCAGGTAAAACATATTACAGAACATCAGGGGCAGGACGCAGAGATGCCGAATGTGTCAGAGACAGAAAACAATACTGCTGTGTCAGAAGTTTCTGATTTGAAGGAAGTTGAACAGAAAGAGGAAGAAGATCAGTCAGAACAACTGAAAAAGGAGTCTGATCTTGCACAAACAACAATTTTTAATGATTCAAACATGACGGAAGATATTCTTTTAACAAGAAGTCTGAGCAAGGAACTGGGTCTGGATCAGAATGAAGAGAAAAAAGAGTGATCGACAGAGCAAAAGATGCAAGAGTGCATAACAACGAGTGATTACATAAGGTGGTGAGACTTGAGATGATAGAGTGGATTCAGAATTTTATAAGAAATTATTCAAATGGAATGTATTTTCCACATATACAGATAAAAGATATCATAGAGATTCTGATTGTGACGATTATTGTCTATGAAATCATGCTCTGGATCAAGAACACAAAAGCCTGGATGCTTCTGCGAGGAATGCTTATGCTCGGGGGGATTTATTCTTCTGGCATGGCTTTTTCAAATGAATACGATCCTGTATCTGGCAAGAGAGTCGATTAATGTATTAGCGATTGCAGCAATTGTTGTTTTTCAGCCAGAACTTAGACGGGCATTGGAGAAGCTGGGGGAGAAGAATTTATTTAGTAACATTAATCCGTTCGATAAAAATAAAGAAAATCAGAGGTTTTCGGATGAAACACTGGATAGTATTGTAAGAGCTTGTTATGCTATGGGAAGTGTATGTACAGGAGCACTGATCGTAGTAGAACAGGTGATTCAGTTGACAGAGTATGAAATGACAGGTATAGAGCTTGATTGTAAAGTGTCTTCTCAGGTGCTGATCAATATTTTTGAACACAACACCCCACTTCATGATGGCGCGGTTATTATCAGAGGGGACAGAATTACATCAGCAACATGTTATCTGCCACTTTCAGATAACATGACAATCAGTAAAGATCTGGGAACAAGGCATCGTGCGGCATTGGGAATGAGCGAAGTTTGCGATGCTCTTGTGATTGTTGTTTCAGAAGAAACGGGACTTGTTTCTGTGGCTTCCGGAGGACGATTGCTTCGAGCTATTAACGCAGAAGAACTTCGGAGTCAGTTAAGCCAGATTCAGTATAGAAAGACAGAGACAAAGAACAAGTTTTCTATACGGAAAGGATGGCACAGATCATGAAAAAATACAAATTGACAACGAATCTTCCGCTTAAGATTATTGCATTTGTTTTTGCAGCATTTCTTTGGCTGATTGTTGCGAATGTTGCTAATCCGGTTACGAAATCAACTTATACAAACATCAAAGTTACGATAGCGAACGATGATGTGATTACACAAGGTGGGGAAGTTTATACGGTTTTAGATGATCAGAATGTAAACGTAGTTGTTTACGCAAAACGTTCAGTGATTCAACAGATTAAGTCGGATGATATTGTGGCTACTGCGGATATCAAAGAAATGGATTCCAGGACAGGGTTGATACCAATTTCAGTATCAATTCCAAAGTATAGTGGATCTTATCAGTCGGCAGAGGCTGCTCCGAGAAATATACAGATTAAGACAGAACCAACAGGTAAGACTGTATTTACACTGACTGTTAGCACAACAGGAACGCAGCGTGACGGTTATCAGATTGGAGAGATGAAAGTTAATCCTGAAAAAATACGATTACAGGAGCAGAATCAACAGTAAAATCAATTGATAAAGCCGTAGCGAAGATTAATGTAGATGGAATTTCAAAAGATGAAGAACTTACAGCAGAACTTGTTTTATATGATGCATCGGGAAATGTAATCAATCAGGGACAGCTAAGTAATAATCTTGGAGAAGATGGAATCACTGTAGATGTGACAGTAATGAGAATCAAGACGGTTCCATTAAAATTTGAAGCATCTGGAACACCGGCAGATGGATATGAATATCTCGGTTGTTCGAGCGAACCGGCGAGCGTGCAGATCTGCGGAAAAGAAGAGGCCTTATCCAAGATTGAAAGTATCAATATTCCAGCATCTGAATTGTCTATCGCTGGGGCAACAGAGAAGATAGAGAAAGCATTTGACATTACAGATTATCTGCCGGAAGGTGTAGAACTGATTGAAGGCGCTTCAGGAAAGGTTACCGCAACTGCAATGATCGAACAGTTGGGAAATCGTACAATTGAGTTTATGGTTGCGTCCATCAAACAGAATTATCTGGCAAAAAATCTTCAGGTAAGTTACGAGCCAGATGCTGAGGTGACACTTGTATTTCAGGGAGAGAAAGATACGCTGGATAGTCTGGATATCAGCAATGCAGTATCGGTAAATCTCCAGAATTACACGAAGGAAGGCACTTATGACATACCGGTAGAAGTAGACCTTCCGGATGGAGTAACGTTGACAAAACCAGTGACAGTGCAGCTTATATTGACTGAAAAAGGATCCACAAAGGATGAACAACCGGAAAATAACGCTGGGACAATTAATAATACTTCATATTATAAAAAGTACAGGTCTAAATTAAAAAAGAATTAAGAAGGCTGGCATTGACAGTTTTCAATGCATATTATATGATATTGGAGTTAAAACTTCCAACTATCAGAGAGATAGAATAGGAGAATAACATGGTAAGCGATAAAGTAGTGATCAAAAATCCGACAGGACTTCATCTAAGACCGGCAGGATTGTTTTGTAAAACTGCGATGCAGTACAAGAGCAAGATCACAGTGTACAAAAAGATGAAAAACGAAGAGGTAAATGCAAATGCCAAAAGTGTATTAAGCGTACTGGGTGCATGCATAAAAAGCGGAGATGAGATTACAATTATTTGTGAAGGAGAAGACGAAGAAATAGCACTTTCAGACATGGTTCAACTTGTGAAAGATGGATTGGGAGAATAAGTGGTGTTATAAACTGGTATATTGTAACAGTGAAGAGACATTAGG
>ENA-OQJF01000419-OQJF01000419.1-human-gut-metagenome-genome-assembly--contig:-NODE-419-length-11083-cov-2.963490_pt1 | contig 11083 bp, 12 predicted proteins | sample MGYA00242595_ERZ504761 | MGnify/ENA primary metagenome ERZ504761 (study PRJEB26092, sample SAMD00036367) | human gut metagenome | host: Homo sapiens | study: EMG produced TPA metagenomics assembly of...
TAACTTTCTACAAAAAGAAAAAGAGGAGACGCACTTTGACGGTTCTGTCAGCTATGATAAGAAAAAAGACTATTTCAGTGCAATACTTTGGAATGTACTGCCGATTGTCTTCCTGATTGCTTTATGGATATTCTTCATGCGACGCATGGGCAGTGGTGCCAGCGGAGGTGCAGGCGGAGTATTCAATGTAGGAAAGTCGAAAGCCCAGCTTTTTGAAAAAGGCGGTTCCATCAAAGTAACTTTCAAAGATGTAGCCGGACTGGCAGAAGCCAAACAAGAAGTAGAAGAAATTGTGGAATTCCTGAAAGAACCCCAGAAATATACCGACCTGGGAGGTAAAATTCCTAAAGGCGCTCTATTGGTGGGCCCTCCGGGAACAGGTAAAACGTTGCTTGCGAAAGCTGTGGCCGGTGAAGCCAATGTACCTTTCTTCTCTTTGGCCGGTTCCGATTTCGTTGAAATGTTTGTCGGTGTAGGTGCATCCCGTGTACGCGACCTCTTCAAACAAGCTAAAGAGAAAGCTCCTTGTATCGTTTTCATCGACGAGATTGATGCTGTAGGACGTGCTCGCGGTAAGAATCCTGCAATGGGCGGAAATGATGAACGTGAAAATACGTTGAACCAGTTGCTGACGGAAATGGATGGTTTCGGCTCAAATAGCGGTGTTATTATCCTGGCAGCCACCAACCGTGTGGATGTACTAGACAAGGCATTGCTCCGTGCCGGACGTTTCGACCGACAAATCCATGTAGATTTACCTGATCTGAACGAACGTAAAGAAGTATTTGGCGTACACTTGCGCCCCATCAAAATAGACGATACGGTAGATGTAGACTTACTGGCACGCCAGACTACCCGGATTTTCGGGTGCAGACATTGCCTAATTGTATGTAATGAAAGCTGTCTCTGATCGCCGTCGCGTCACGGAAAGAAATTCGTAGGCAAGCAAGACTTTCTGGACGCAGTAGACCGTATTATTGGCGGACTTGAAAAGAAAACAAAGATTACTACGGAAGCCGAACGTCGGTCTATTGCCCTGCACGAGGCCGGACACGCCAGCATTTCCTGGTTATTGGAATATGCCAATCCATTGATTAAGGTAACTATCGTCCCCCGCGGACGGGCCTTGGGCGCTGCCTGGTATCTGCCGGAAGAAAGACAGATCACGACTAAAGAGCAAATGCTCGACGAGATGTGTGCTACTTTGGGCGGGCGTGCTGCTGAAGACCTTTTCATCGGCCGTGTATCAAGCGGAGCTGCTAACGATCTTGAGCGCGTAACCAAACAGGCGTATGGCATGATCGCATATTTGGGCATGAGTGAAAAGCTACCCAATTTATGCTATTATAATAATGATGAGTATTCATTCCAGCGTCCATATAGTGAAAAAACTGCCGAACTGATTGACGAAGAGGTCAAAAGAATGGTAAACGAACAGTATGAACGTGCCAAACAGATTCTCTCGGAACACAAAGAGCAACACAACGAATTGGCACAGCTACTGATCGATAAAGAAGTCATCTTTGCTGAGGATGTAGAACGTATCTTTGGAAAACGTCCTTGGGCTTCTCGTTCGGAGGAAATCATGGCAGCCAATAACAAACAAGAAAACGCCGTTCATCCTGCAGATGGAAAAGATGTAGACACAACTACTCCGCAAGCAACAGGGTCTCAAGAGGGCAATACGCAACAAGAGTCAGCGGCATCACAAAACTAAAACGTAACAACACCTTGAAGAACAACTTTTTACAACGTGCCATAACAGGAATATTATTCGTAGCCATCATAGTGGGTTGTATACTATATGATCCACTGGCTTTCGGCACTCTTTTTGTCATTGTCAGCGCTCTGACTATACGCGAATTCGGACATCTCGTCAACCAATCGGGAGAGGTAAGCATCAACCGGACTATCACCATGTTGGGAGGAGCCTATCTGTTTCTGGCCATTATGGGTTTCTGTATCGACGCTGCCGGTTCTAAAATATTTATTCCTTACCTGATATTAATCATTTATCTGATGGTAAGCGAGTTATATCTCAAAAAGAAGAATCCGGTTTTAAACTGGGCTTACTCCATGCTGAGCCAGATGTACATCGCGCTTCCCTTTGCCATGCTGAATGTGCTTGCTTTCCAGAATGATCCGGAAGCAAGCAGCGTATCATACAATCCGATATTGCCTCTATCCATCTTTGTCTTTTTATGGCTGAATGATACGGGGGCATATTGTTTCGGATCACTTTTCGGCAAACACCGCCTGTTTGAACGCATATCACCTAAAAAATCATGGGAAGGTTCCATTGGCGGAGGTATTGTAGCCATTGCCTCTTCATTTGTTTTTGCCTACTACTTCCCCATCATGACATGGGCAGAATGGGCGGGACTGGCATTGGTAGTTGTCATTTTCGGGACTTGGGGTGACCTGACAGAGTCTCTGCTGAAACGCCAATTGCAGATTAAAGATTCAGGAAGTATTCTACCCGGACATGGAGGTATGCTCGATCGCTTCGACAGTTCACTAATGGCTATACCGGCAGGCGTTATTTACCTATATGCACTGACATTGGTCTAAAGCAGACAAAAAAATAGTCACAAAAGAATAACGGGCTACAAACACCAAGTACCCTGCAAAAGATAGCAGAAACTTATTGTTTGTAGCCCGTTATTCTTTTAACTAACCTTCTTTTATTTTATTTGCACTTCATCCGAAAGCGTCACCTGCTTTGCTTCCTCCGGCATTGACTGGCCCTTTAAGTTAAAGACCACTTCCGTTTCCCCGTCCTTTACGGAATTCAATTTCACCTTAATGCCTTTCTTACCGGTCAGATCCAATGAATTCAAGTTGAAAGATACGGCACCATTCGCCTGGCGATCGGTCACATCATCGTATGTATTATAGCGAAATTCCAAATGGATGTATCCATCATCCTCTCCCTCAGCAGCTGTAGCCCGCATATCACGAACCAGACTGACAAGATGCTTCTCCTTAACCGGTAAATTCTGACGGAAAATGACATTCAAGTATCCCCCGCCGATCCACATCATATCCTTGTTAACCCAAACCGGATCATTCCCAAATTCCGATTCATTCTCAGCCGTCAAATCTTCTACCTGTTTGGTCAGGACATTATAATTATGCTCTACCTTCACAGCATGATCATATCCTTCATAATTATCGTAAAGTGGGTTGAAGTAAGTAATCACCCGTTGCCCGTCTATCGGCTTATAAAATGGAATAGCAGTTGCAGCCGGCCAAAGAGTTCCCCAACGGTCAGCATTCAGCGAATAAGTGTCGCCACCGACCACACGTACCGTAGCCCAATCTACCGCTATATCTCCCAATGAATAGCCATCATTATCGTCACACGATTGCAATGCCGGCAGCATCAGTGTCAACATTGCCATCCAAAGTAGTTTTATTTTTTTCTATCTCTTTTTTTAGTTAATCCTTATATCCTATAATAAAAAAACCGGGCATTTACTGCACCGGTCTCCTGTTTATTATTGAATAAAAAACTATTTTTTAAGCAATTTCACCATTTCACGAGCTGCATGTCGGGGGGCTCCGGCCGGTCCGAGTAACCGTGCCATCTCTTCGTAACCGTCCAACATTTTGCGACGATAATCCTCCCGAAACAGCAAACGCTCCAATTCGGCCCGCATATTCTCTACCGTCATCGTATCGGCCACCAACTCCCTGACAACTTCACGTCCGGCAATCAGATTGACCAACGAGATAAACTTCACCTTCAAAATATGCCTTCGGAGAAAAGACACCAATTTGCCCACCGGAGTGTAATAACAAACCACCTGAGGAACACGGAAAAGAGCTGTCTCGAGAGTAGCCGTACCGGAAGTAACCAAGGCAACATCCGCCTGTTGGAGCAAACGATAAGTCCGGTCAAAAATCACCGCCAGTTCCGTTCCTTTTACAAATTTGGCATAGTATTCCGGAGAAATGCCCGGAGCAGCTGCCAGCACAAGCTGATAACCGGGAAAAGCTGAAGCAGCCCGGATCATATCGGGCAGATTATCCTTAATCTCCTGTTTTCTGCTACCTGCAAGCAAAGCTATGATAGGTTTATCTGCCAATTCACTATCGGCAATAAAATCGGCAAAGGACTCCTGATGCGACGCCTTGAAGGCGGTCACCTCATCTACCGTCGGATTTCCCACATAATGAATGGGATATCGATGTCCCTTGAAAAATCCTACCTCAAAAGGAAGTATGGAAAAAAGCTCGTCCACATCTCTTTTTATATTCTTGATCCGATACTCTTTCCATGCCCAAATCTTGGGAGAGATATAATAATAAACCGGTATCTTTGTTTTCGCATGCACAAACTTAGCAATATCGAGATTAAAGCCCGGATAATCCACCAGAATGACCACATCGGGCGACCACGCCACGATGTCCTCCTTGCATCTCTTCATGTTGGCAAAAAATGGTCGGCAAATGTAGCAGCACAGGGATAAACCCCATGTAGGCCAACTCTTTATAATGCTTCACCATTATTCCTCCCACGGCAGCCATCAAATCACCGCCAAAGAAGCGAAATTCAGCTTCCGGGTCTTCCTCTTTCAGTGCAGCCATCAAGTGGGAAGCATGCAAATCGCCCGAAGCCTCGCCAACAATCAGATAATATTTCATAACTCCCAGGATTTCAGTTCATCCATAAAATGATAAGCGGTCATATCCACTACAGTAGGTGTAATCGCTACGTATCCATTAGCCAGTGCCCAGTGATCATTCTTTTCGTTTTCCGGTTCATGATCGATAAATTCTCCGGTTAACCAATAGAAATTCGCATCGTCTCTCCGGGGGCAAGCCTGCCATTCTCCGCTCCAATGTCCTTTGGCCTGTTCGCAGATTCTCACCCCTTTTATCTCCTGAGTATTAGGAAAATTCACATTGAGGCAAGTCAGTGGCGGAAGTCCTTTCTCAAGCACCATCGCAGCTATTCTCCGGACATAAGGTCCTGCTGCATCAAAATCAGCTCCGGGGGCGTGGTCACAAATAGAGAAACCGATAGAAGGAATCCCATTGAGACAACCTTCGATCACGATCCCCATCGTACCGGAATAGTGCACATTGGTAGCGGAATTGTCACCATGGTTGATTCCACCAACAACCAGGTCCGGCTTCCGGTCGAGTATCTGATTCCGTGCCAGTTTTATGCAGTCGGTCGGTGTACCGGAACATTTATAAACAGTCAGTCCCACATCTTTCTTTAATAACTGATAGTGCACCGGCTGTGTCACCGTCAATGCACATCCACTGCCGGAACGAGGGGCATCCGGGGCCATTACCACTATCTCGCCCAGCGGGCGGAGGAATTTTATCAGTTCACTAATACCTTTTGCCATGATGCCGTCGTCATTGGAGACGAGGATCAGAGGTCTTTTATTTTCCATACAATCTACCTTATCTGTTATTTTATGTTTTCGAAATGCACAAAAGTAACAAAAAGAACTTGTATCGACAACAGAACCAAATAGGAAAGCGAAAGTCTCTTCATTTTCCATAGATGATAACTATAAAAGAGAGGAATAAAAACATCCGGGTGTTTTACACAACAACATCCGGATGTTTTAAGATAGAACATGGGGATGTTATTATCCAAAACATGGGGATGTTTTTCCACTTCTCTTTTCATGTAAAACCCAGAAAGGGTCTGATGTTTAGCCATGCAGACTACCCGTTTACAAATCTTAATCTTCTGCAAGTGAGTAAAAAAAAGGATCGATATTCAATTTTAATACGTATATTTGCAAGCTAAAAAGAGAAAAAATGCCCGTATCTCACCTGGCAGTTATTAACAAAACAGGTGACTTATCAACAGATTAAGCAAAGTTTCTATTTTTTAGTAGGCGCTCTGAGGATTTATCACTTATTTCGCTGCCAATAAATTTAGATAATATGGGAAAAATAATTGCTTTGGCCAATCAAAAAGGTGGTGTAGGAAAAACAACGACTACGATTAACCTCGCAGCTTCGCTGGCTACGCTCGAAAAGAAAGTACTGGTTGTTGATGCAGACCCACAGGCAAATGCCTCTTCCGGATTGGGAGTCGACATCAAGCAATCTGAATGTACTATCTACGAATGCATTATCGACAGAGCCAACGTACAGGACGCTATTCATGACACCGAAATTGATTCGTTGAAAGTCATTTCATCGCACATTAATCTCGTAGGCGCCGAAATAGAAATGCTAAATCTCAAAAACCGCGAAAAGATACTGAAAGAAGTGCTGACTCCGTTAAAGGAAGAGTATGATTATATTTTGATAGACTGCTCTCCTTCGCTGGGACTGATCACAATCAATGCCCTCACGGCAGCCGATTCGGTGATTATCCCCGTACAAGCGGAATATTTTGCCCTTGAGGGAATCAGCAAACTGCTGAATACCATCAAGATCATCAAATCGAAACTGAACCCGGCACTCGAAATAGAAGGTTTTCTGCTGACCATGTACGATTCACGTCTGCGTCAAGCCAACCAAATCTATGATGAAGTGAAACGCCACTTCCAGGAACTGGTGTTCAAAACCGTCATCCAGCGTAACGTAAAACTGAGTGAAGCCCCCAGCTACGGTCTCCCCACCATCTTATATGATGCAGAGTCCACCGGAGCGAAAAATCATTTGGCGCTGGCTAAAGAACTAATAAGCAGAAACAGTAAATAAACGAAGATATGGCAACACAGAGAAGAAATGCATTAGGCCGCGGGCTGGACGCCCTACTCTCCATGGAAGAGGTGAAAACCGAAGGTTCTTCGTCTATTAACGAAATAGAACTGTCGAAAATCTCCGTCAACCCCAACCAACCACGCCGTGAGTTTGATGAAACGGCACTGGAGGAGTTGGCCGATTCGATCAGAGAAATAGGAATTATCCAACCCATCACCTTACGTAAAGTCTCGGACGACGAGTACCAGATTATTGCCGGAGAACGCCGCTACCGCGCCTCTCAGAAAGCCGGACTGGATACTATTCCCGCATATATCCGGACAGCCGATGATGAAAACGTGATGGAAATGGCGCTGATAGAGAATATCCAGCGTGAGGATCTTAATTCAGTGGAAATCGCACTGGCCTACCAGCACCTGATAGAGCAATATGACCTGACACAGGAACGGCTGAGTGAACGTGTCGGCAAGAAGCGTACGACCATTGCCAACTATCTGCGCCTGCTGAAACTGCCGGCACCGATACAAATGGCCCTGCAAAACAAGCAGATAGACATGGGACACGCCCGGGCACTGATCACATTAGGCGATCCGAAACTACAAGTTAAAATATTCGAAGAGATTCTGGAACACGGATACTCCGTTCGCAAAGTAGAAGAGATCGTGAAATCGCTGAGCGAGGGAGAAGCCGTAAAGAGCGGAACCAAAAAGATAACCCCGAAACGGGCCAAACTGCCCGAAGAATTCAATATGCTGAAACAGCACCTTTCGGGATTCTTTAACACCAAGGTACAACTGACCTGTTCTGAAAAGGGAAAAGGAAAAATAAGCATCCCCTTCAGTAATGAAGAAGAGTTGGAACGTATCATGGAAATCTTCGATTCACTGAAGAAATAAATGGCAAAAAAAACTAAAAACATACCCGTTATACATTGCCCTGCTTCTCTGTTTCTTTCAGGTAGCAGGGATTGATGTGTATGCACAGGAGCCTGTCAAAGTATCCCAAGACTCCATTTCTCCGGTACGCGAAGCCCCCAAAGCACGGGCACGCCGCCATCGCGAGCCGGTCGTTTCTACTCCGGCCACCGACAGCGTAAAAGTGGAGAAAGCAGTCGTCCTCCCACCGATAGACAGTTTGGAGAACCTGAAACCCGCTATCGTTACGGCAGACAGCCTGGAGGAAGTCAACCGACAGAACCTGGAAAGGATAGAAACACCCGTCATGCCATCGGTCGTAAAGGCAGATAGCCTGCCACCCGTCATGCCCAAGAAGCTTTTCGTACCTAACCCGACGAAAGCTACCTGGTATGCCATCGTATTTCCGGGCGGAGGACAAATTTATAACCGCAAATACTGGAAGTTACCTATTATATATGGTGGATTTGCCGGATGTGCTTACGCATTGAGCTGGAACGGGAAAATGTATAAAGACTATGCTCAGGCGTATATGGATATTATGGATAACAATCCTAATACCAACAGTTTTCAGGATTTGCTTCCTCCGAATCATAACTATACCGATACGCAACTGAAAGACCTGCTCCGCAAACGAAAGGACACATACCGGCGCTATCGGGATCTCAGTATATTCGCCGTCATCGGTGTATATCTGATTTCCATCATCGACGCCTATGTGGATGCGGAACTATCGAATTTCGACATATCACCCGACCTGAGTATGAGGGTGGAACCTACTATTATAAATAACAACCCGTTGCAACCCGGCAGCAAGTCGGTAGGCGTGCAATGCAGCCTCAGATTTTAACCCATGAAGATTGAACAAATAAGAATGAAGAAATTAGCAAACTATTGCCCCCTGATTTTATTATTTTTGTTTGCCACACCCAAGGTAAACGCACAGAGTGTAGACGTAGTGATTCGCGACAACGGCAAAGAACGCCAAGAGAGCATCGAACTTCCCAAAAGTATGACTTATCCTCTCGATAGCCTGCTCAACGACTGGAAAGCCAAGAATTATATCGACTTAGGAAAAGACTGCAGTACAGCGGAGATCAACCCGCTGTTCAGCGACTCCGTATACATCGACCGCCTATCACGCATGCCAACTGTTATGGAGATGCCATACAACGAAATTGTACGTAAATTTATTGATATGTATGCCGGACGCCTGCGGAATCAAGTCTCTTTTATGTTGAGTGCCTGCAACTTCTATATGCCTATCTTTGAGGAGGCCCTCGATGCGTATAATTTACCATTGGAATTGAAATATCTGCCTATTATCGAATCGGCCTTGAACCCGTCGGCAGTATCGCGCGCCGGTGCAGGAGGCTTGTGGCAGTTCATGATCGGAACCGGCAAAATGTACGGTCTGGAGTCAAACAGCCTGGTGGACGACCGTCGTGACCCGATAAAAGCAACCTGGGCAGCAGCACGCTACCTGAAGGATCTATATGACATTTATCATGACTGGAATCTTGTGATTGCGGCTTACAACTGCGGACCGGGCACTATCAACAAAGCCATCCGCCGCTCGGGAGGAGAAACCGACTATTGGAGTATTTATAATTATCTGCCCAAAGAAACAAGAGGTTACGTACCGGCATTTATCGCCGCGAACTATGTAATGACCTATTACTGTGATCACAACATCTGCCCGATGGAAACCAATATTCCCGAAAGCACTGATACGATTCAAGTTAACAAAAACCTCCATTTCCAGCAGATCGCCGACTTATGCAACGTCCCAATGGACCAAATCAGAAGTCTCAATCCACAATATAAAAAAGAAATCATACCGGGCGAAAGCAAGTCGTACACACTGCGCCTTCCACAAAACGCGGTCAGTTCGTTCATCGACCGTCAGGATACGATTTATGCCCACCGTGCCGGCGAACTGTTCAAGAATCGGCGTACAGTGGCCATCAGGGACGACAGTTCAGCCTCCAAGAGGAGAGGCAGCTCTGCCAAAGCCGGCAGTGGTACACCCACTTACTATAAAATCAAAAACGGGGATACCCTGGGAGCCATTGCGGCAAAATATGGTGTACGCGTAAAAGATCTTCAAAACTGGAACGGATTGCGGGGAACTAACATTTCCGCAGGAAAACGTTTGAAAATATACAAATAAATCGCCTTTCGCTTGCCTGATGTTTAAATTTGATTATTTTTGCAGAAAAGGAACGAAAGGACTAAATTATGGACACTGAGAACCAGAAAGAAATAGCTGAAGAGCAGATGATTGAACAAGCGTTTCAGGAATTGCTGAACGATTATCTTGCTACCAAGCACCGCAAACGTATTGAGATTATAACCAAGGCCTTCAATTTCGCCAACCAGGCACATAAAGGCATCAAACGACGCTCGGGGGAACCGTATATCATGCACCCCATTGCCGTCGCGAAGATCGTATGCAATGAAATAGGCCTTGGCTCGACTTCCATTTGTGCCGCTTTGCTGCACGATGTTGTCGAGGACACCGATTATACAGTAGAAGATATCGAAAATATCTTCGGGGCCAAGATTGCACAGATTGTCGACGGACTGACCAAAATCTCCGGAGGTATTTTGGTGACCGGGCTTCGGCACAAGCAGAAAACTTCAAGAAACTCCTGCTCACCATGTCTGATGATATCCGGGTGATCCTGATCAAGATTGCCGACCGCCTGCACAACATGCGTACACTCGGTTCCATGTTGCCCAACAAGCAATATAAGATTGCAGGCGAAACCCTTTATATTTACGCCCCTCTTGCCAATCGCCTGGGACTGTATAAGATCAAGACGGAACTGGAAAACCTCAGTTTCAAATATGAACATCCTGAAGAATATCAGGAGATTGAAGAAAAGCTGAACGCAACAGCCGCCGAACGCGATAAGGTATTCAACGAATTCACCGCTCCCATACGCGAGCAGTTGGATAAAATGGGATTAAAATATCGAATCCTGGCACGTGTGAAGTCCATCTACTCTATCTGGAACAAGATGCAGACCAAGCATGTTCCTTTCGAAGAGATTTATGATCTTCTGGCTGTACGGATCATTTTCGAACCACGCAACATAGACGAGGAACTGAACGACTGTTTCGATATTTATGTTTCCATCTCCAAAATCTATAAACCGCATCCCGACCGTCTGCGCGACTGGGTGAGCCACCCCAAAGCTAACGGATACCAGGCACTGCACGTCACTTTGATGGGCAATAATGGCCAGTGGATCGAAGTCCAGATACGCAGTGAGCGGATGAACGATGTAGCCGAACAGGGATTTGCCGCTCACTGGAAATATAAAGAAGGAGGAGGCAGCGAAGACGAAGGCGAACTGGAGAAATGGTTGCGTACCATTAAAGAGATACTCGACGATCCGCAGCCGGATGCCATCGACTTTCTCGATACAATCAAATTAAACTTATTCGCCTCGGAAATCTTTGTCTTCACC
>ENA-OQJF01000425-OQJF01000425.1-human-gut-metagenome-genome-assembly--contig:-NODE-425-length-11028-cov-2.266856_pt1 | contig 11028 bp, 13 predicted proteins | sample MGYA00242595_ERZ504761 | MGnify/ENA primary metagenome ERZ504761 (study PRJEB26092, sample SAMD00036367) | human gut metagenome | host: Homo sapiens | study: EMG produced TPA metagenomics assembly of...
ATAAATGCCGGGCCTTCATCACCACTGTATTTTTTTGCGAGTTCTACCGCTTCGTTGATTGCAACTCCTACCGGTACGTCCTCGTCATATTTCATCTCGTAGACCGCAAGTCTTAAGATACTTAGATCTACCTTGTTCATGCGGCTTGTCTTCCAGCCTGTCACATGTTCATTGAGCATCTCATCAATCTCTTCAGATTTCAAGATGACGTTCAGAGCCTTGTCTCTGATATATGCCATGTCTTCCTCTTTTGGTTCCTGGTCAAGCTGTTCAAAATAAAGCTGCATCTGCTGCGGCATCTCCTGATCACTGTTAAATTCATAACTGAACACCATTCTGAAAATGTGTTCCCTCATCTCTGTTCTCTTCACTTATGCTTCCTCCGGCACATCAACTCCGGCTACACGGATATTCACGTCCGCAACCTCAAGTCCTGTCATATTCTCAATTGCAGTTTTTACCTTTTCCTGCACTTTAGAAGTGATGTCTTTGATGCTGTAACCATAATTCAGGTTCAATGCCAGGGATACCGTTACGATCCCGTCCAGCACATCTACTTTTACACCTTTAGATAGAGACTTCATTCCAAGCTTGCTGATCAGTTCTCTTGTCGCATTTCCCGCCATAGAAGCAACACCTTCTACTTCCATTGCAGCAAGACCTGCGATGATCGCTACAACTTCATCTGCAATCTTGATCTCTCCAAGATTTTCATCTGTTTTTATTGTATACGTATTTTTTTCTTCTTTACTCATATTCTAAGCGACCTCCCGTCTGGTTTTTCACTGTCTTTTATTATAACAAACTTACATACATTTGAAAACCCCCAGTCAGCCTGGGAGTTTCATTTCTGTTTATATTTTTATGATCTGCCAAATTCCGTAAGTTTTAATCCATCATTTCTGTCTATCGTCATACGGATACTCCATTCATTCACGAACAGCAGTAATGGACGGCCTTTCAGATCTTAACTTTCTTCATATCTGAAGTTCCTGTCAGCTTATCCAGATCAATCTCTTCATTTTCAATCCAGCGGATGTACTCATACGGCAGATTTTCCAGACGGATCTCTACATTATATTCGTTCTCCAGACGGTATTTTAACACATCAAACTGAAGTACGCCGACAACACCGACGATGATTTCTTCCATACCAGTATTGTATTCCTGGAAAATCTGGATCGCACCTTCCTGTGCGATCTGGTTGATTCCTTTGATAAACTGCTTTCTCTTCATCGTATCAACCTGACGGACACGTGCAAAGTGCTCCGGTGCAAAGGTCGGGATTCCTTCGTAAGCAAATTTCTCTTTTGATGTTGTCAATGTATCTCCGATTGAAAAGATACCCGGGTCAAATACTCCGATGATATCTCCGCCGTAAGCCTTATCGATCATCTTTCTTTCACTTGCCATCATCTGCTGCGGCTGGGAAAGACGCACATCCTTTCCTCCCTGCACATGATAAACACTCATACCGGCCTCAAATTCTCCGGAACAGATTCTCATGAATGCAATTCTGTCTCGGTGGGCTTTGTTCATATTCGCCTGGATCTTAAATACAAATGCTGAGAAGTCTTTTTCTGTCATTGGATCAATCTCGCCATGATCTGATTTTCTCGGAAGCGGAGAGGTTGTCATCTTCAGGAAATGCTTCAGGAAAGTCTCTACACCAAAGTTGGTAAGAGCGGATCCGAAAAATACCGGTGAAAGCTGTCCCTTATCAACCAGTTCCTGATCAAACTCAGCTGCTGCTCCGTCCAGAAGTTCAATCTCATCTGCAAGAATGTCTTTTGCATCTGCTCCGATCAGTTCTTCTGTCTCCGGTGCGTCGATCGGTATCATCTTCACTTCACCCATCGCAGTACCTTTTTTCGTGTCTGAGAACAGCTCAACTTCACGTTTCGCTCTGTCGTAAACTCCCTTGAATTCCTTACCGGAACCGATTGGCCAGTTAATCGGACAAGTTGCGATTCCAAGCTCTTTCTCTATATCATCTAACAATTCAAATGTATCCTTCGCCTCACGGTCGAGCTTATTGATAAATGTAAAAATTGGGATGTGACGCATCACACAGACTTTAAACAGCTTTCTTGTCTGCGCCTCAACACCCTTGGATGCATCGATAACCATAACTGCGGAATCCGCTGCCATCAAAGTACGGTATGTATCCTCTGAGAAGTCCTGATGTCCCGGTGTATCTAGAATATTAATACAGTATCCGCCATAGCTGAACTGAAGTACAGAAGAAGTTACAGAAATACCTCTCTCCTTCTCAATCTCCATCCAGTCGGAAACCGCATGCTTCGCAGTTGCTTTTCCCTTAACAGATCCTGCCTGGTTGATGGCTCCTCCGTACAGAAGGAATTTCTCTGTCAATGTTGTCTTACCGGCATCCGGATGGGATATAATGGCAAATGTTCTTCTTTTCTTTATCTCATTCGTAATTTCTGACATTTCTAATCTCCTATCATTTTCACGCAATAGATAACTGTCCGCAGGCATCCTGTAGACAGTTACATAATAAACCAGTAAATAGTGTATCACAAGTCCTCTCTGACAGCAAATCTTTTATAAAAAGTTTTTCCAAAAATATACTTTCTATTCATGAATTGGTGTAATTACAATCTTCTCCGGCTTTACATCCGACTTTCTTGTCACAATATCCTCAATCTGGGCACGGTTTGCATCCGTAAGCTCCTCTGCATTTACAACAACATCTGCACTATCTTCCCCAGACTTACTACTGCCTCTGAAAATCCTTTTGTTGCCATCAATGTCTCAATTTCCATCTCCGTCTCTGATTGTTTTGTAAGCTCCACCATCTGTGCAACTGCATCTGACTTTTCCTCTTCACTGAGCTCCGTATTGTCTATGATCGACTGCAGTGTTTCTTTATTCTGGGCACGCACCTGTTCTCTTGTAACTTTTGCCTGGGCTACCGTAGTCTGGGCTGAACCATTTGTGAGAACCGCCTCTCCAGGTGTTCCTTCTGTTTCAGAATCATTACTTTCAATTTCTTCGCTTCCTGCTTCTGTATCTTCCTGTGAAATATCCAAAAGTTCCTGATTTGTAAGATCTGCATTAGCTTCTTTGTTCCTTTCGCATTCTCGCCAAACAGACGTCCCGTGTAGTTCAGATATCCTGCTGCCGCGATCATAACCGCAAGTGCCACAATGATCAACTGGTTTTCTTCACTTTTCCTTTCATTAAGATAAACCTCCTTTTATGTAGGCGCACGTTTCATTATTTTTATCTTATGCGCTTCTACACCAAATAATGCCTGCACCGCTTCTGTCAGATTCTTCGCGACAACTGCATTCCCACCTCCATCTGCTATTACAAGAATGCCCTCCACTTCCGGTGCATTTTCTTTACTTACATATGGAGTCTGCGTTCCGTCTGTCCCCTGACTGTACACGGTCGTTTTATCCAGAGATTTCTCTTCACTTTCTCTTGTCTCTCCCTGGCTGTCTGCTTCCTTCGTCGTCTGATGTGTGCTTTGCTGATCTTTTTCAACCACCTTCTGTCCTGTAGACTTTAATGTGATCATCACCGTCACCTTTCCCGCCCCATCTACAACACCAAGTGTCTGCGCTGTCTTCTGTTCCAGATATTTTTCATAGTCTGCCATGGAATCTGTCTCATACGTCTCTCCTTTCCCGGATTTCCCGTCAATCTTTGTATCCTTATCCACCTCCCCTGTCTTCGGAACCGGAACCGCAACTACAAGAAGCAGCAGTCCACACAGGAATAAAATGGCTAATCTTGTTCTTTTCTGACCACGATCCGCCTGTTTTATCTTCCTTGTGTATCCCACGATCCTTTCTTTCCACTCCTGCCAATTATTGTCCAATTCCGATTTCCTCCCGTTTTATAGAATCCGACATCCGCTCTATTTCTTTTTCATATTGCTGATACACTTCCCTTTGATAAAATTGCTCTGCTTTCAGTCCTTTCAACGCCGCAACAGGGGATAGTGCAAGCAGGATCAGGACAAGTCCACAGAAAAAACGAATATATTTTTCATAATCTTTTCCCGGAATTACCTGCAGAACTGCACTCATGACGAGAAGCATTGAAATGATTTTTTGTATCCATTGTGTAAGCATCCGGCAGATTCCTCCTCTCTCCTCTGAAACCTTAAGATGTTACAGCCACCACAAGTGCAATGCTTAAGACAAACAACAGTGTTGTGGATGCTATTACCTTCACCATAAGCTGATAACCGGAACTAACTCCAGATATGCATGTTGTAATTCTCCGATCAGAAACCGGTTGGACTAATGCCGCCACAAGTTGGTACAAAAATGCCAATATCAGAAATTCCACCAGTGGAATAAGTGCCAGGACAGCTATAAAAATCATTCCTGCTACACCGATTCCATTCTTAAGAAGTACTGCAACTCCTAATGCAACATCCATTGTACCTCCGGCAACATCTCCGATCCACGGAACCGCCTCCAGTGTTCGTCCCGCAGCAGTCATTTTCAAAGAATCAATTGCCGGATTCAAAAATCCCCGGATCAGACTGATCCCACTCACAGCGGCAATCATACTTTTCAGACTCCATTGGATACATTTTTCCAGAAGTTCTGCAAATTCTGAGAAAAGATCTTCTCCGGTCAGGCAGGATAAGACCCTCACCATCCCGTAGATCTTCACAGCCGGTAAAAGAAAATGAAGTACAAGCAGTTCCACCAGATAGATCAGGAACAGTATTGTATTATAAAACATCAACGCCGAACTGCTCTTTCCGGTAAATGCAACCGCCAGAAAGAAACTTGGGCAAAACACCTGCATCAATTGGACAAGCTCTCCTGTTTTTTCTTCGGCATATAAATTCATCGATTGATATGCTTCCAGACAGATTGCGATCACAACAAGATACAAAATATAAAAACCCGCTTCCGCTGTCTGTCTGTTTTGAAAGATACTTGTAAAATTCGAGAAAAATGCAGCCGCCACTGTAATCAGCAGCAGGCGCGCCAGATTCTTCCTTCCTTTCTGAAAAACAGAGAACACCTGTCCTGAAAAAAACTCAAGAAATCTTTCTCCCAATTCCTGCGTATTTCCGCTGATCAGCATCTCTGTAAGATCACGAAACCGAACTTTTTCTCCCAGTTCTGTCTCTCCTGATAACTGATCGATCTGTTTGAAATCAAATTCATCCAGCAGACTTTCTTCCATTTGTTCCAGCTCATCCTCCAACATCCCGGAACGATCTTCTGTTTCCTTTTCCTCCGCTGTACCATGCTCTGCTGCATACACGCTGCCACATCCTGTCACAACCGTAAATAAAAACACAAAACAGAAGAGCTTTTTCCAAAAATGTTTTTCCCTTTTCATATCAGAAAATCTCCGATTAGTTCCAGCAGCGAAAGAAGTACCGGCATTCCTATCGCAAGGATCGTCAACTTTGTAAAAATCTCAATCTGTACAGCAATATTCTGATACCCTGCATCTTTACAGATTCCGGATGCAAATTCAGCCACATAAGTCACACCGGCCATTTTCAACAGAATACTCATCTGTCCGGCATCCAGTTTTATATAATCTGCAATTTTCTTTACTGTCCGCACAAAGATTTCAAGTCGTGAAAGCATACAAAGAAATAAAACAAGCTGACTGCAAGACTTACATAAATGCCATATTCACTTTTCCCACTTTTAAACTGCAAAGCAAGTAATGTTCCCACGACACCCAAAAGTGCGATTTGTATACTGTTCAATTCTGTTCCGCCCTCCTTAAAGAGAAAACAATTGCCGGATCGAAGAAAATAAGTCATAAATCGCCGGGAGAACCCAGGATAATACAAGAATCAGCCCTGCAAGACTTGTCAGGAATGCCTGTTCCTCTCTGCCGCTATGCTTCAAACCTGACTCAGAATAGATACAAGAATTCCCACCGCCGCAATTTTTAAATATCAGATTGATGCTCACATTCTCCCTCCTCTCCCTTTTGTTCCCGCCCTTTTAAAGCAGAAGGATCACAAGAAAAATCCCTCCTGCCGCCCCCAGCCAGCTACCGAGCTTTTTCTTCTCAGACGTTTCCGCAGTTCTCTTTTCAATTTCCATATCCAGCCTTTTTAAATGATACTCCAGCAGACGAACTACACCTTCTCTGTCTCCTATTTCAAGCAGTTCCCCAGGTTCGCAGATCAGAGGATTCATTTTCCCTCTCCATTTCAGTTCCGGAAGATCTTTTCCTATCGTATCTGTCCACAAGTCAGCAAACCGCTTTTCCTGTGTGCCCTGACATTGAAATGCCAGATCCATCAGCCAGTTTTCATAAGGTTCCTTCTCTCTTGATGCAATATTATAAAAAATTTCCGAAAGCGGAAGTCCTGCATACAGTAATTCGCCTTTTATTTGTTCTATAATTCTGCGAAAATGACTCAATTCTTCCAGATAATTCCGAAGTTCTTTTCCATACATCCATCCTGCTCCGGTCGTTGCCAACAGGATCAGAAAACATCCGACTAATTTCTGCACAGCACACGCCCCCGCTCATCATAGATTTCCCGAATCTTGCCAGGACCGTGATCCTGTCCAAGCACAACATAACGCTGAAACATTCTTCTGCGGATCAGGTCACCCAGGATCGGCTTTTTAGAAGCCTCATCCATATCAAGGCTGTGTACACTCGCGATCAGCCGGCAGCCGCACTGCATGGCATATTCAATGGCATGGATATCCTCACTTGTGCCGATTTCATCCACTGCGATCACACGCGGCGCCATAGAACGGATCAACATGATCATCCCCTCCGCTTTCGGACAACAGTCTAAAATATCAGTCCTTGTACCCAGATGATTCTGCGCGATTCCAAGATAACACCCACCAAGCTCCGATCTTTCATCTACCACACCGACAGAACACCCTTTTATGTATTCATTTCCATCCGATATCTGACGGATCAGATCACGGATCAAAGTAGTCTTTCCGCAACACGGCGGAGAAATGATCAATGTATGGCAAATCTGTTTATTTTCCGTAATATATGGAATCAATGCGTCAGCACACCCAAGTACTTCGTGAGAAATTCTTACATTTAGCGAAGAAATATACTGTATATTTTTTACTTTTTCATTTTCTATAATTACTTTTCCTGCCACCCCGACCCTGTGACCTCCTTCCACTGTAATAAATCCCTGTTTCAACTCATTTTCATATGCATAGAGCGAATAATGACAAATATATCCCATTGTCTCACCAATATCTTCTTTCGTAACCAGATACGGGTGTGCCGGGTCCGGAAGAACCCGTTCCTGCCCTCTCATCTGAATCAGCAGCGGCTGACCTGTACGTATCCTGATCTCCTGCAGTTCCTCCGGATTACTGACGGATTCTTCTACAAGCTTACGGATTTTTTCTGCCAGCAGATTCCAGACCTGCATCTTCTTGTTCTGTCTTTCCATTTCCATCTTGTCCACCTCTCCAGTTGTTGTCCGTACCCCTCCTCTCTACACAATATATGGATAAGATTCTTAAAGTATTCCTTGCACATACAAGAAAAGAGGAACAAAACCCAGTTCCCTGAATTCTGTTCCTCTTTTTTTATTCTTTCTGATTCTTATTCTGCAACATCTTTCATGCTGAAGCTGAATCTTCCCATCTTATCTTTACCAAGGCATACAACCTTCACAACATCACCGATGCTTACAACGTCTTCTACCTTGTCAACTCTCTGCTTAGAAAGCTTGGAAATGTGTACCATTCCTTCTTTACCCGGTGCAAACTCAACGAATGCTCCGAATTCTTTGATGCTGATAACCTTTCCTTCAAAAAGCTGTCCTGCTTCGTAATCTGTAACGATTGTCTGGATGTACTTCGCAGCTTTCTCCATGTTCTCTTTCTCTGTACCGCAGATAGATACATTTCCTTCATCATCGATGTCGATCTTAACACCTGTCTCGTCGATGATTGCATTGATTGTCTTACCACGCTGTCCGACAACATCACCGATCTTCTGTGGATCGATCTGCATCTGAATAATCTTCGGTGCAAACTCTCCAACTTCTTTTCTAGGCTCAGCGATTGCTTTATTCATAACTTCATCCATGATGTAAGTTCTTGCTTTCTTTGTAGCAGCGATTGCTTCTTCGATGATCGGTCTTGTCAGTCCGTGGATCTTGATATCCATCTGGATTGCTGTGATACCTTCGTGAGTACCTGCTACCTTGAAGTCCATGTCTCCGAAGAAGTCCTCGAGTCCCTGGATATCTGTCAGTACAAGGTAATCATCATCTGTCTCACCTGTTACAAGTCCTGCAGAGATACCTGCTACAGCAGACTTGATCGGCACACCTGCTGCCATCAGTGACATACTGGATGCGCAGACACTTGCCTGTGATGTAGATCCATTAGACTCAAATGTCTCAGATACTGTACGGATCGCATATGGGAACTCAGACTCGCTTGGAAGTACCGGAAGAAGTGCTCTCTCAGCCAGTGCTCCATGTCCGATCTCACGACGTCCCGGTCCTCTGGAAGGTCTTGTCTCTCCTACAGAGTAGGACGGGAAGTTGTAGTGATGCATATATCTCTTTGTCTTCTCTGCTTCATCAAGACCGTCGAGCTTCTGTGCTTCAGAAAGTGGAGCAAGTGTTGTCATTGTGCAGATCTGTGTCTGTCCTCTTGTGAACATAGCAGAACCATGAACTCTCGGGATCAGGTCTACTTCTGCTGCAAGCGGTCTGATCTGATCGATCGCACGACCATCCGGACGCTTATGATCTTTGAGGATCATCTTTCTTACTGTCTTCTTCTGATACTGGTAAACAGCCTCACCAAGCTTCGCAAGATACTCTTCGTTGTCTGCAAATGCTTCCTCGAGTCTCTCTGTGATCACACGGATATTCTCTTCTCTTGTCTGCTTGTCATCTGTAAATACAGCCTCTTCCATCTCAGCAGCCGGAACGATCTCCTGGATCGCATCAAAGAGTTCCTGCGGAACAGCAAAGCTCTGATACTCATGTTTCGGCTTTCCACACTCTGCAACGATCGTGTCAAAGAAAGCAATCACTTCCTGGTTCAGATCATGTGCTGCAAAGATAGCTTCGATCATCTTCGCTTCCGGAACTTCTTTCGCACCGGCCTCGATCATGATAACCTTTTCCTTTGTAGAAGCAACTGTCAGTGCAAGCTCGGAAACTTCCTTCTGTGCTGCTGTCGGGTTGAATACGAACTCTCCGTCAACGAGTCCAACCTGTGTTGTAGAGATCGGTCCGTCAAACGGAATATCAGAAATACTTGTTGCAAGTGCAGCACCGAGCATAGCTGTAAGTTCCGGGCTGCAGTCCTGATCTACAGAAAGAACAAGATTCTCAAGTGTTACGTCATTTCTATAATCTTTCGGGAACAGAGGACGCATCGGACGGTCGATGACACGGTCTGTCAGGATCGCATTCTCAGATGCTTTACCCTCTCTCTTATTAAATCCTCCCGGGATCTTTCCTACAGCGTACATTCTCTCATTATACTCTACGCTGAGTGGGAAGAAATCAATTCCTTCTCTCGGCTTGTCAGATGCTGTTGCTGTACACAGTACAGTTGTGTCACCATAATGCATCAGCACTGCACCATTCGCCTGTTTTGCCACACGGTCAACATCCACGCGCAGTGTTCTGCCGGCCAGTTCCATTTCTAAACTTTTTATACATGGTTTCTCCTTTTTATCTTATCTTCGTTTTATATGAGCAGAACAATTCGCTCCGAAACTACTGAAAAATGTACTATTCCATAGCAATTGAAGCCCACTGTAATCGATTGATAATACACTTTTCAGTGGTCTCGGTTCTTCTCTGCCCACAAGCTTTTAAATTATATCATATTCCATAATAAGAAGTAAATAGTTTTCCAAAAAAAGAACAAAAAGTACCAAAAATTCAGACAAAAAGAAACAGACCAGAAACCACATCATCAGATGCAGCTTCTGATCTGTCAATTGATCTTCTTTTTTGGAAAATCTTATTATTTTCTCAGACCAAGTTTCTCGATCAGAGCACGGTATCTCTCGATATCTACTTTCTTGAGGTATGCAAGAAGTCCTCTTCTCTGTCCAACCATCTTAAGAAGTCCTCTTCTTGAGTGGTGATCCTTCGGGTTAGCTTTGAAGTGATCTGTAAGATCATTGATTCTTGCTGTCAGGATAGCGATCTGTACTTCCGGTGATCCTGTATCTCCTGCTGTTCTACCATACTGTGCTACGATCTGTTCTTTCTGCTCTTTAGAAATCATGTTTGTTTCCTCCTATATACTCTTAATTAAAACGCCTGATATTAAGTAACGGTTGGAGTTTCCAGTTACCGAACACCGGCTTCAACGTTGCTTAGTATATCATATGAAATTCCTCGTGTAAAGAGAAATTTATACAATTCCGAAATATTCCATTCCTTTTGCAATATCCTTATCGATCTGTCTTTTCAGTGCATCGATCCCGTCAAATTTCTGCTCCGGTCTCCGGAATTTTTTAAGATTAATCCGTACTTTTTCCCCGTATGCATTTCCGGAATATCCGAAAAGAAATGCCTCGATCAACAGCTTCTTTTCTTCTGTCACGGTCGGTTTGATACCGACATTGGCAATTCCCGGATAAGTCTTTCCTTCGATATCTATCTTACAGAAATAGACTCCGTGCGCCGGCACGATCTTTCCTTCCGGCCATGCTACATTCAGCGTCGGGAATCCAAGCGTACGGCCAAGCTGTCTGCCATGTTCAACCGTTCCTTCTACTTCAAACGGATAACCAAGCAGAGTTTCTGCCAGCCCTACATCGCCCTCTTTTACTACTTCTTTTACATAAGTACTGCTGATAATCCGGTCGTGATAACGTTCTTTTTCTATAACGATCAGTTCATAATCATACTGGTCTGCATATTCCGCCAGCATATGCACATCCCCGCGTTTCTCACATCCGAATGTAAAATCTGTCCCTACCACGATATATTTCGCACGAAACAGATCATGGATGATCTCCTGTATAAAATCTTCCGCACTCTTCTGACGAAAAGATTCGGTAAACGGGCAT
>ENA-OQJF01000426-OQJF01000426.1-human-gut-metagenome-genome-assembly--contig:-NODE-426-length-11023-cov-3.098109_pt1 | contig 11023 bp, 10 predicted proteins | sample MGYA00242595_ERZ504761 | MGnify/ENA primary metagenome ERZ504761 (study PRJEB26092, sample SAMD00036367) | human gut metagenome | host: Homo sapiens | study: EMG produced TPA metagenomics assembly of...
GAAAGTGTTTTGGCGGTTTCTCTCTACATACTAACGGTGATATGCCTGATGTGGCTGGAGAGTGTAAGACCCGGGAAAGGAAAGAAAGTCTCCCCGAAGATGACGTTTGCCTGGTGGGGTATGCAGAACGAAAGTTATGGAGTAGAGTTCGTCAGGAGGTAAACCTGTTAGTACAATACACCCGTACTTCTTCTGTGTTCAGTGAATGCAGAAATTATATGGGAGCAGGTGTGACGTGGATTCATGCTCCGGGCGGTCAGAAGCGGCATGAGGCAGGCTTGTTCCTGTCTGCCGCTCAGTTCAAATCGTGTAATGAGGTTGCCGGAGAAGTGACATATCGTTATTCGTTTAATCGGGATACATATATACAGCCGGCAATACATCTGATAAAGAATGGAGGAGGGCTTCATGAAGTTTTTCTGATAAGGATGGGGTATGTATTGAATGGTGGAAGAGTCAGATAGTTGATGCGGGGAAACGATGTAAATGGTATCGGAGGGAAAAGAGTGGACCGGGATTTTAGGTTCAGCGATTTTTAGGGCGGGAGAGGAGATATGCTGTCAGATTTAGATTGGGTGATAAAAAGATTCTGAATGATAATTTTCTAAAAAAGAGAGAAATAGAAACTCTCTAAACAAAAAATGCATATATTTGTCTGATAAGTAACCATAAAAACACAAAAACATGAAAACTCGGGCATTACGAAGCTATCTATGCTTTACTTTACTGGCTACAGCCTTTCTGCTGGGACTGGCCGGCTGTGATAAGGAGGAATCCGAATCGTTAAGAATTGGAGACGATTCATTTAATAATATTGAAAATGGTGTCTGGACTGCTTATTATCCGAATACAAATCAGACGTCTATCACCATTTATGGAGGAGTAAAACCCTATACCGTAAGTAGCAATTCTGATATCCTCAAAGTGAATATGGATAAGCTTTCGGATGCTTTCAACTACGAAACACTGGGCGTTGGTGATGCGGAAGTGACCATTACCGATGCGAAAGGAGAATCCGTCGGTTTAAAAGTGAAAATAGATTATTGGTCTGATAAAATGAAGATCGTTAAGCTGGATGCTTATGTGAAAGGCGATAAGATGACGGTGGCTGCACAAAAGGAACTGAAAGAAAAAGCCTTGGCTTCCATTCCTGTAAAAGCAGGAGGCGGTTATCAGTTTATATATACAAAGGATCAAGGGGGAATTGTATATGTCTATCCGGATAAATACGGTGAGAAATATAAAGAAGGGACTTTCACCCGTAGTTCTCTTGCGGTTGGGAATAGTTCATATCGGAAATATGAAATAAAGTTGGATGGTATGGAAAGGACATATATTGTTCAGAGATATTATCCGTCGAAGACACGAAGTGTGGCTATGGTGCCTTATGGCTTTTATGAGGATCTCCTGGATCAGTTTACAGATGACTATCCCGAAGTGGAAAGTGTATACACCATGCAGGTTGTCAGTGCGGTTTTCTGATCTTGAATGTATGAGAGAACCGGCCTGATAAGCAGCGGGAAGAAGGCTATGATCCTAAAAGTCGGGCCCACTCTCGGTTGGTTAGTGCCGGAAGCTGCTCGGTATCTGTAATAAAGGTTTCGGCCAGTTTGCGCTTTTCTTCTTGCAGTTGTATAATTTTCTCCTCTATGCTGCCTTGAGTGATAAAACGGTAAGCAATCACCTGATTGTTTTGTCCGATACGGTGGGCTCGGGCGATGGCCTGTGATTCGGCTGCCGGGTTCCACCAAGGATCGATAATGAATACATAGTCTGCCTGTGTCAGGTTGAGGCCTACACCTCCGGCTTTGAGTGAGATAAGAAAAGCCTGTATCTTGGGGTCACGGTTAAAGCGTGCTATTTCTTCCGGACGATTGGTTGAAGAGCCTGTCAGGAAAGCGTAATCCCATTTGCGTTTACGAAATTCACCGGCAACTAATTCCAGGTGTTTAACGAAAGAAGAGAAGATCAGAACTTTATGTCCTTCGCTGCGGAGCGTTTCGAAGGTTTCTATAATCTGATATAATTTACCCGAATCACCGATGAAATCGGGTAAAACCAATTGCGGATGACAGGAGAGTTGTCTTAGACGGAGGATTCCATTGAGTACCGTGAAAGATTGTTGTCCCTTCTCTGCAGTCTGTTCCAGTAAGATGTTCCGAAGGCTGTTCTTTTCATGTTGATAGAGTTCGTTTTGTCTTTCTGTCATATCGCAATAAACTACTTCTTCGGTTAATGATGGCAGTTCCGGGGTTACTTCCTGCTTACTTCTGCGTAGGATGAATGGTGTGATGAGCTGACGTAAGCGATCCTTCATTCGTTCGTCTCCTTGCCGGATGGCATTGATAAAATGCTTGCTGAAAGTGGTTTCATTTCCTAAAAGTTCGGGTTGAAGAAAATGAAATTGTGCCCAAAGGTCTTTCAGTGAATTTTCGATGGGAGTTCCTGTCAGGATCAGCCTGTGTTTGCTGCGTAGCTGTATGGCCGAACGAAACGTGAGGGATTCGCTGTTTTTAATGTTTTGACTCTCGTCAAGGACAATGCATTCGAATGTATATTGGCTTAAGGTTGCTATGTTATTGCGCATCGTACCATAAGTAGTGAAAATCAAATGATAATGGTCGAAATATTTTTTCAATCGGGTAATTTCGTTGGGTGAACTTCCATTGTATTCCATCATTGACAGATTGGTGAAACGAGATGCCTCACGTTTCCAATTATGTAAAAGGGAGGTAGGTACGACTATCAGGGTACCGTGTAAGGGGGATATCCGGTTTTGCTTTTGAACCGGTTCCGGAATTTGTGGAACTTGGGGGGTGATCCGGGAGTTTTCTTCCTCTTTGCTTTGCATGGGAAAGAGTGAAAATTGTCCCTTTTCATCGAAGAATACTTGTTTTTGAGGGAGGCAATCCGAAGTGCTTTCCGCTTTTTTCAAATCGATTGTTTCCCGAATTGCTTCGGTTGTATTTCCCGGTTTGTAGACATATTGCAGGAGAGCGAGTGTCTGTAAAGTCTTGCCCAATCCCATATCGTCGGCCAGGCATCCGCCAAATCCTTCAAGATAGAGGTTTGCCAACCATGAAAAGCCTTTCTGTTGATAAGAGCGAAGATTAGCCTTAAGCCCGATGGGTACGGGAATTTCTTTGCTCAGCAGCGTTTTGATGCTTGTGCTTTGTCGGTCTTTTTCTAAAATAGATTCTATTACACCGATAAAGGGGCGTTTTAGACGGATCGTTTTGTCTGATTCTTTGCCTGCTTCAAGAAGGTTGGCATACTTGCTGAACCATTCTTCGGGTAGAAGGACAATGCGTCCGTCGGGGAGGATATATTCTCTATTGCCTTCCAGTATGTTTTTTCGGAAGCGGCTGAAAGGAATTCTCTGATTGCCGATGACAACAGTGATGTGTAGGTCAAACCAATCGGGACCGTCTTCACAACTCTGTTCTATCCGGATTTCGGGAAGATAGTACGGTTTGTTTTGTGTATCACAGGACAAGACAAACTCTTCGAGCAACATTTGGCGATGGTGGCTGATCCATTCGGTAATGTTCTTTTCGGGAGCCGCGGATGATAGCTTGAAATGGGAGTCACTGATGCATTGCAAGCCGGCTTTCTGAAGCAGATGTACAGCTTTTCTTTCAGCGGTTGAATTACGCTGGAAATAGTGTATGACGATTTCCTCCTCTTCTTGCTCACGAAAGACAAATTTCCTGGTTTCATCGGAGGGCTGCGGTGAAAAGGACTGTTCGCCGTAACGAAAATCAAGCCGTAACAATGTATCGTTATAAATCGTATCTTCAAGATAGAGATAAGCATTACACGGACGTTTCTCTCTGACGACTTTTAATCCTTGTATACTGATGTCGTGATAACGTGCGAGAGGAATTATGATATTATCTATATATTTTTCGGTTAGTGAAGCATCTGCGCTGATACGTTCTTTTTTAGTGAAGGGTAACAAACGTGAGGCTTCGATGTGGCTAAAAGTATATAAATCCATACCCAGCAGCAGAGTGGCAGGATTTGAGGTAAGGACGACGACAGGTTTCTGCTCCATTAATGAAACCGGAGTATCATCATCGTAGCACTGCAACTGATAACTGAAGTGTTCTTCGGTTACTTTGAATGAAAAATGAGTTTTTAGGTTGTGAGGATGGACGCGGTACGCGTGGTGTTCATAAAGTTGTTTGCTGCCACTTGGCTTTTGATAGAACGGAAGCTGTCCGTTACATATCAGTTCTAGCATTTCCAAGAGCTTTTTACTCGATGAAAGGGCGGATTTGTTGCTTTAGTTTATTGCTTGTCCTCGGTTAGTTTACGGAGGAATTTGGGTAACTGTCTTCTCACGTGAATAGACTCCCATCAAATATTTCTCAGTATAGTGTGAAGCTATGTCGATAGCTTTTTGTCCGCTTCATTCATTTTTTTCAGGGCATCGGGAGAAGCATGAAAAGCCTGTTCGATCACTTCCAACGTATTGTCCAAGGCCCGGCCGACGGTGTACGGTACGAGCAATAGTCCCAAAACAGGGGTGCTCTACGAGTACAATGACAACTTGGTTCGTGGTAAGTGCTTCTTTCATTCTATCGGGTTTGGAGGATCAAAGATACGGGATTTTATGTAATTTTGCGGTATGATGGAAAAAAACAAACGAGTCTTGTTGGGAATGAGTGGCGGTACAGACAGTTCTGTGGCTGCTATGTTATTGCTTGAAGCCGGTTATGAAGTAACAGGGGTTACTTTTCGTTTTTATGAGTTCAACGGTTCTACTGAATATTTGGAGGATGCCCGTGCGTTAGCTGCTCGTTTGGGTATCGGTCATATTACGTATGACGCTCGCAAAGTTTTTCAAGAACAGATTATAGATTACTTCATTGATGAATATATGTCCGGTCATACTCCGGTACCCTGTACTCTTTGCAATAATCAGTTGAAATGGCCCTTGTTGGCAAAAATCGCCGATGAAATGGGCATTTTTTATTTGGCTACGGGACATTACGTGAGAAAACAGTGGATAGATGGGAATTATTATATTGCACCTGCTGAAGATGTGGATAAGGATCAGTCCTTTTTCCTGTGGGGGTTAAAGCAAGAGATTCTGCAACGTATGTTACTCCCGATGGGTGGAATGACTAAGTCTGAAGCACGTGCTTATGCCGCCGGGAGGGGATTTGAAAAGGTCTCGAAAAAGAAAGATAGTATCGGTGTTTGTTTTTGTCCGCTCGATTATCGTAGCTTTCTGAAGAAATGTCTTTGTGATGAGTCCGGAGATAAGAACCGTAACATATACAGAAAAGTAGAGAGAGGACGATTCCTCGATGAAAGCGGCAATTTTATAGCTTGGCACGAGGGATATCCTTTTTATACGATTGGCCAACGTAGAGGATTGGGCATTCAGTTGAATCGTGCTGTTTTCGTAAAAGAAATCCATCCGGAAACGAATGAAGTGGTATTGGCATCCTTGAAATCACTTGAGAAATCAGAAATGTGGCTGAAAGATTGGAACATAGTGGATGAATCTCGTCTGTTGGGCTGTGATGATGTCATAGTGAAAATACGGTATCGGAAACAAGAAAACCATTGTTCGGTTACAATCACTCCTGAAGGGTTGCTACACATACGATTGCACGAACCTTTATCTGCTATTGCAGAAGGACAAGCTGCCGCTTTTTACAAAGACGGTTTGTTGTTGGGAGGAGGGATCATAACGATGAGCGATCAACGATGAGTGGGCTGCGCTATTTACATTATATTCATCGTTGATCGTTCAAAACCACCGGTCGTTCATCACCGTTCATTCAAAGCAATCATTTCTTCAATATAATCTCTTGTATTGCTTAGTCTTGGAACTTTATGCTGACCGCCTAATTTTCCTTTCTTCGCAAGCCAGTCATGAAAGAGGCCCTTGCGTGCTACAATTACCTCTAATGGCTGGAGAGCAATATCTTTCCATCGTTTTGCTTCATAATCCGAATTGACCTCTTTCAGGGTAGCATCCAGTATCATTGCGAATTTCTCGATGGAATCGGGCATTTTGGCAAATTCAATAAGCCATTGATGACGGCATTTGGCATTTGCATCCATAAATACGGGAGCAGCAGAATATTCGCTGACCTGAGCTCCTGTTTCGGCGCAGGCTTTGGCAAGTCCTTTCTCGGCATTATCTACGATTAGCTCTTCGCCGAATGCGTTGATGAAGTGCTTGGTACGTCCGGTAATGACGAATTTATACGGATTCTTTCGGGTGAATTTTACTGTATCCCCAATCATATAGTGCCATAATCCACAAGAGGTGGAAATCACCATTGCATAGTTCTTATTTAATTCTACTTCTTCCAGGCAATAAGTACGGGGATTTTCTTTTTCTACATCCTCCAAAGGAATAAACTCGTAGAAAACACCATAGTCGATCATCAATAGCATAGACGGGTCGGAAAGGTCATTCTGTGTGCCGAAATAGCCTTCCGATGCATTATAAGTTTCGACATAATGCATTTTAGAAGAATGAATGACTTGTCTGTATTGTTCGCGGTAGGGGGTAAAAGCCACACCGCCGTGGAAAAATACTTCCAGATTGGGCCATACCTCTTCTAAGGTTTGTTTGCCTGTTTTCTCAAGGATACGTTTGATGAGTACCAGCATCCAGGAAGGAACACCGGAAAGGTTGGTCACATCCACCGGTATGGTACTGTTGGCGATAGCTTCAATCTTAGCCTCCCATTCGTCCATTAACGCGATTTGTTTGCTTGGCACGCGTATCAGGTTGATCAGTGGACTGACATTTTGAATCAATATGGCCGAAAGGTCGCCCACCAGGCTGTGGTTGGAGTTGAGGTTCGGGCTGTGGCTACCTCCCAGAATTAATCCTTTACCGGAAAAGAAACGACTTTCGGGGTTCATGCGAAAGTAGATTGCAGCTGCATCTTTTCCGCCCCGGTAATGAATATCCTCCAAGGCTTCCTTGCTGACCGGGAGGAATTTACTCTTATCGTTTGTTGTACCCGAAGATTTGGCAAACCAGCGTATCTCCGAAGGCCACAACAAGTTTTGTTCGCCCGCGCGGAGACGCTCTACATAAGGTTTAACTTCTTCGTAGGTTTGTATGGGGAGGCGATTTTTAAAGTCTTCGTAATTGCGGATAGATTTATAATCGTACTTCTTTCCCCATTCGGTATTTTCTGCTTGTTTCACCAGACGAGTCAATACCCGGTGTTGTATTTCTCCGGCTTGTGTATCGTAAAGATCTATTGCTTTTAAACGGGAATCAAAAACTTTGCTTATAATCTTTGTAATATTCATTGCTCTTTAACATATAATGTTTAGTCGTGCAAAAATAGCCTTAATTATCTTTTTTTCTATCTTTACGACGGAAATAATAGTTAAAAGTGAGGATATGTCATGCTTTTGTATGTAATAGAGTAGCTTTTTTCTTTTAAATACGTAATATTCAATAAAAAAAGAGCAGCAATGAAGATCGGAATTCTTACATCAGGCGGCGATTGCCCCGGTATAAACGCTACAATTCGTGGGGTATGCAAAACAGCTATTAATCATTACGGGATGGAAGTTGTAGGGATTCACAGTGGTTTTCAGGGACTGTTGACGAAAGAAGTAGAATCGTTTACTGAAAAATCTTTGTCCGGATTGTTGAATTTAGGCGGTACCATGCTGGGAACTTCGCGGGAGAAACCGTTTCGTAAGCAAGGCATTATCTCGGATGTAGATAAACCTGCGTTAATACAACGTAATATTGCAGAATTGGGTCTTGATTGTGTAGTGTGTATCGGGGGGAATGGTACACAGAAAACCGCTGCAAAGTTTGCTGCGATGGGAATCAATATTGTTTCTGTGCCCAAAACGATCGATAACGATATCTGGGGTACCGATATCTCTTTCGGATTCGACTCGGCAGTGAGTATTGCTACGGATGCTATTGACCGGCTTCATTCCACGGCGAGTTCGCACAAAAGGGTGATGGTGATCGAGGTGATGGGACATAAAGCCGGTTGGATTGCTTTATATTCGGGCATGGCAGGTGGAGGCGATGTTATTCTGGTACCGGAGATACCTTACAATATTAAAAATATAGGAGATACGATTTTAAATCGCTTGAAGAAAGGAAAACCCTATTCGATTGTAGTGGTTGCCGAGGGCATCCAGACCGATGGACGTAAACGTGCTGCCGAATATATTGCTCAGGAGATTGAATATGAAACGGGTATTGAGACACGTGAAACTGTATTAGGTTATATTCAGCGTGGTGGGTCGCCTACACCTTTCGACCGTAACTTGTCTACCCGTATGGGAGGACATGCAACAGAACTGATCGCTAATGGACAGTTCGGTCGTATGATTGCTTTGAAAGGGGATGAGATATCTTCTGTTGCATTAGAGGAGGTAGCCGGAAAGTTGAAGTTGGTGACCGAGGAACACGATCTTGTGGTGCAGGGACGCCGGATGGGAATCTGCTTTGGATAAACAGTGTCTGTATTTGGATTACACACTGATCTCTTCGGTTGATATAATTTCGTCGATCTGTTGATTTTCTGCGGTCAGAGACGTTTCTGATTCGGGAGTCGTATCTTCTGCAGGTACATTATTCTGTGTTTTGGCTTCTTGTACACTTGCCATAAACTCAGGATCTCCTTTAATCTTTTTGAGGGTCATCTGTGCTGCATTCTGTTGGGATTCTTTTTTAGTAGTATCCTGTTCCTGATCCACCGAGTATGCCTTCGATTCGCACTTCTGTCTGGAATTACAGGATTATTTTCTTTGTCGAGGGACTGCTCAATCAATTCGAAAGAAACTTCCATCTTGTTTTTTTGACTCCATTCAATCAATTTTGACTTGAAGTTGACCTCCTTGCGTGAAAGTTTATCCAAATCGATATAAGGTTCGATGATTCTTCTTTCCATGAACTGTTTGCAGCATTCATATCCGCGGTCAAGATAAATTGCACCGATGAAGGCCTCAAATGCATTGCCATACATGTAGCTGTTGTGGGAGGAAGAGCGTGTCGAATATTTGATGAGTTTATCCAAGCCTATTTCGACAGCCAGTTTGTTCAAAGTCTCACGTTGAACGATTTTAGAACGTGTATTGGTCAGGAATCCTTCCCTTTTACCTTCGAAGTGTTGATAGACAATATCTCCTACGATGGCGTCAAGGATGGCGTCACCGAGGAATTCCAGGCGTTCATTGTTCAACGGACGTCCTTTTTCCGAACGTACTGCCGTTGATTTATGCAGTAGAGCCTGCTCGTACAGCCTGATGTTGCGGGGATAGAACCCGAGTATACGGTAAAAACAAGAATAAGACTCTCTATCCTTGCGGAACAGGAGTCTTATCTTATCTATTTTATTACGTAACACGACTTTATTCAGCGTATTTCTTGAAGATTACACAAGCATTGTGACCGCCGAATCCGAATGTATTCGAAAGGGCAACATTAATTTCGCGTTTCTGTGCTTTGTTGAACGTGAAATTAAGATTATAGTCAATGTTCTCGTCATTGTCACCTTCGGCATGATTGATAGTCGGAGGAACGATGCCGTTCTTAATAGCCAGGATACTTGCAATTGATTCTACCGCACCGGCAGCGCCCAACAAGTGACCTGTCATTGATTTGGTTGAACTGATATTCAACTCAAAAGCATGTTCACCAAATACTTCTTTGATTGCTTTGGCTTCCGATATATCTCCGACGGGAGTAGATGTTCCATGAACATTGATGTAATCCACTTCTTCAGGACTCATCTCTGCGTCTTCCAGGGCATTCTTCATCACCAATTTTGCACCGAGTCCTTCCGGATGAGATGCTGTCAGGTGGTGAGCATCAGCAGACATACCTACGCCGGCAACTTCTGCATAGATTTTTGCGCCACGGGCTTTTGCATGTTCCAGTTCTTCAAGAATCAAACATCCACCACCTTCACCCATTACAAAGCCGTCACGGCTTGCACTGAACGGACGAGATGCAGATTGTGGTTCGTCGTTACGAGTTGACAATGCATGCATAGCATTGAAACCTCCTACACCGGCAGCTGCGATAGCGGCTTCCGAACCACCGGATACAATCACGTTTGCCTTACCCAGACGGATCAGGTTGAATGCATCGGCGATGGCGTTAGTAGAAGTTGCACATGCAGAACAAGTTGCGTAGTTCGGGCCGTGGAAGCCATACATAATAGAAATCTGTCCGGCAGCAATATCTGAAATCATCTTAGGGATGAAGAACGGATTGTACTTAGGACCGTTTTCTTTGTGAAGGGCGTAATTACTCGTTTCCTCCTCAAATGTACGTATACCACCGATACCGGCACCAAAAATAACGCCGATTCTGTTTAAATCCTCATTTTCGATATCAAGACCCGAGTCTGCAACTGCTTCTTTGGCAACGGCAACGGCATACTGTGTGTACAGGTCCATTTTACGAGCCTCTTTGCGGTCGATATATTGAGTTGCATCGAAGCCTTTGACTTCACATGCAAATTGAGTCTTGAATTGCGATGCATCGAAATGAGTAATAGGTCCTGCTCCACTAACCCCGTTCCACGAGGTTCTCCCAGAATTCCGGGACATTATTGCCAACAGGAGTAATGGCGCCCAGACCTGTTACTACAACTCTCTTTAATTCCATACTGATGAAATCGAATTACTTAGCGTGTTCTTCGATGTAAGCTACAGCATCCTGTACTGTGCCAATCTTTTCAGCTTGGTCATCAGGAATAGAGATACCGAATTCTTTTTCGAATTCCATGATAAGTTCTACAGTGTCAAGAGAATCTGCTCCCAGGTCGTTAGTGAAGCTTGCTGTTTCTGTAACTTCTGATTCTTCTACGCCTAATTTATCAACGATAATCGCTTTTACTCTTGATGCAATTTCAGACATAACTTTAAGTTTTTAATTAATAATTAGTTTTATTTCTTTAAATTTGCGGTGCAAAGGAATAAATATTTATCGTCCTGCGCAAATTTTTGATTAAATAAATGCAATCTTTTGCACATTTTTCACTGTTTTGTG
>ENA-OQJF01000427-OQJF01000427.1-human-gut-metagenome-genome-assembly--contig:-NODE-427-length-11004-cov-5.731727_pt1 | contig 11004 bp, 12 predicted proteins | sample MGYA00242595_ERZ504761 | MGnify/ENA primary metagenome ERZ504761 (study PRJEB26092, sample SAMD00036367) | human gut metagenome | host: Homo sapiens | study: EMG produced TPA metagenomics assembly of...
AGAAGGAAGAAAAAAAAGAAAGATGAGAACGCTGTAGATCTTGTCGCGTCTTCAGATGGGGTGATACAACAAAAAATTGTGACAAGAACAGGAACGCCTCAAGTTCATGTCGGTGATACAGTAAAAAAAGGAGATATTCTTGTCAGCGGACGAGTGGAGATCGTAAACGACAGTAAGGAAGTGATCGGCTATAAATACTGTCATGCCGATGCAGACATTTTTGCGGATACACAGATGGAGTACGAAGATGAATTATCGGCTTCATATGAGGAAAAAGTATATGATAAAAAAGAAAAACATCGTTTTTATGTGAAAGTTAAAGATACCCGGGTTTCCTTTGGAAGTGTAAAAATGAAACCGAACCGCTGTGAATTTATATCAAAAGAATACGGAGTAAAAGCAGGAAAAAATTTTTATCTTCCTTTTTCATATGGGATGGAAACCGTCCGTTCTTATCACTTGCGTGAAAAGATATATACAAAGGAAGAGATGAGGGCGGTTCTCAGTAAAGATTTTGAGCGATTTTGTAAAGATTTACAGAAAAAAGGTATTCAAATAAGAGAAAATAGTGTTAAAATACATCTGTATGAAAAATCTGCCAAAGCAATGGGTACTCTTTTTTTGAATGAGAGGATTACACAAGAGGCAGATACAGAAATAATAACGATCGAAAGGAAAGAAACAGATGAGTCTGTCGGAACTGATGATTGATATACCTGCAGAGCACGAGGCAAACGTGTTTGGGCAGTTTGATGCTTATGCAAAGAAACTAGAGAGAACATTTCATGTCACATTGATTGCAAGAGACGGAAGTATGAAGATTGTAGGAGAAAATACGGCTGCGGAAAAAACGCATCGTGTTCTCACTCAGCTTTTGGAATTATCACGGCGTGGAAATACTATTACGGAACAGAATGTGGATTATGCAATTTCACTTGTTTTTGAAGATCAGGAGGAGGGAATAGTGGAAATTGACCGGGATCTGATCTGTCATACTCTGCAGGGAAAACCGATCAAGCCTAAAACCCTCGGACAGAAAAAATATGTAGATTCTATAAGGGAAGGAATGATCACATTCGGACTTGGTCCGGCAGGAACAGGAAAAACATATTTGGCAATGGCAATGGCGATTACAGCATTTAAACGCAATGAGGTAAACAGGATCATATTGACAAGACCGGCAATCGAGGCAGGAGAAAAACTGGGATTTCTTCCGGGAGATCTTCAAAGTAAGATCGATCCGTACTTGCGTCCGTTATATGATGCTCTTTATCAGATCATGGGAGCGGAAAGTTTTTTGAAAAATTCAGAAAAAGGTCTGATTGAAGTTGCGCCTCTGGCATATATGCGAGGCAGAACGTTAGATAATGCATTTATTATTCTTGACGAGGCTCAGAATACGACACCGGCTCAGATGAAGATGTTTTTGACAAGAATCGGATTTGGATCAAAAGTTGTCATTACGGGAGATTCTACGCAGAAAGATCTTCCGGCAGGAACGGTTTCAGGTTTGGATGTAGCGGTAAAGGTTGTAAAAGATCTGGAAGGTGTAAGTATTTGCAGTTTGACAAGTAAAGATGTTGTTCGCCATCCGCTTGTGCAGAAGATTGTCCGTGCGTACGAAGAGTATGAGAAAAAGAATAATCCGAAAGGGAAAAACGGCAGGAGGAAAAAATCGTGAGTTTATTTATGGAAATAGAGACAGACAGAAAACTGCCGTTTGATGCAAGAAAAATTGCGGAGCTTGTAATCGAAACATCGCTTGATTATGTGAAATGTCCTTATGAAACAGAGGTCAGTCTTCTTCTTACAACGGATGAAGAGATTAAAGAAATAAACCGGATGCAGCGGCAGATTGACCGGGCAACGGATGTTTTGTCATTTCCTATGGCAGATTATGAGACACCGGGAGATTTTTCGCATTTGGATGAAGATGCCGGACTGTTTCATCCCGATACAGGAGAGCTGATGCTTGGGGATATTGTGATCTCTGTAGATAAAGTGTTTGAACAGGCAGAAGAATACGGACATTCGCTGCTTCGGGAATATGCATTTCTAATTGCGCACAGCATGCTTCATTTATTTGGTTACGATCATATGGAAGAAGTGGAAAGAAAAGAAATGGAGATGCATCAAAAAAAGATTATGGAACTTGTGAATATTACAAGATAAATGTTTTCAGGTTCGGGATCATTGGATAAAAGGAGAACAACTATGGGGGATACACAGGCAAATCAAAGAAAAAAAACAAGGGGAGAAGATTACATCGCTCAAGGGTCGATCCTGGCTGTGGCGGTTGTGATCACGAAGATTATCGGAGTTGTGTACCGTATCCCGCTGACAAACATATTAGGGGATGAGGGAAACGGTTTTTACGGATATGCTTATCAAGTATATGCGATTGCATTGATGCTTTCTTCATTAAGTCTTCCGACAGCAGTATCAAAACTTGTGTCGGTAAGGATGGCTGTCGGACAGAGGCGCAATGCGTTCCGCGTATTTTTATGTTCCCTTATATTTGCTGTTTCGGTAGGAATTATTATATCTCTTGCGATCTTTCTCGGAGCAGGAGCGATTTCGGAACATATGATGAAAGCGCCTTTCAGTGTTTACGCACTTAAAGTGCTGTCGCCGGGGCTTTTGATCGTTGCTGTTATGGCTGTTTTAAGAGGATATTTTCAGGGACTGGGAACGATGGTTCCGACAGCGGTATCGCAGATTATCGAACAGATCATCAATGCAGTTGTCAGTATTGTCGGAGCAAGCGTCCTTTTCGGAATGGGAAGTCGTGCGGGAGAGAAGGCGGGAGAAGAGCTGTTAGGTCCTGCTTATGGAGCGGCGGGAGGTACGCTTGGAACAGTAATCGGAGCCGCGGCGGGACTTTTGTTCTTGTTGTTTGTTCTTTGGATATTTAAAGGCGGAATACGCCGTCAGATTCAAAGGGATCATACAAAAGGAAAAGAAAGTTATTCTCATATTTTGAAGATTCTCGTTATGACGGCAATTCCCGTTATTTTCAGCACGGCGATTTACAACATCAACCAGATATTGGATCTTACCGTTTTTAATCATATTATGGATGCGCAAGGTTTTACAGAAAGTGAGTATATGGCTCTTCAGGGAATTTATACCGGAAAATATGATCCGCTTATTAACGTGCCGATGTCAATACCTTATGCCCTTAGCACATCGATCGTTCCTGCACTGACAACGGTTGTGATGGCAAGAAACAGGAAAAAGACACATTATCAGATAGATCAGACGCTTCGTTTAACAACGATCATAACGCTTCCAAGCTGTGTTGGATTTCTTGTACTGGCATCTCCGCTTATGGTGCTTCTATATAATGATGCGGGAAAAGTGCCGGCGCAGCTTTTAATGTTAGGTTCCGTAGTTATTATTTTGTACGGATGGTCTACAATTACAAATGCAGTTTTGCAAGGATTGAATTATTTATCTTCTCCGGCAAAAAACGCGGCAGCGGCATTGGTCGTTCATCTGGGAGCGCTTGTTTTAATGCTCACAGTGTTTAAATTGAATGTATATGCGCTCGTAGGAAGCAACATTGTATTTGCTGTTATTATGTGTGTTTTAAATCAAAGAAAAATACGTCAGGTATGCGGATTCAGAATCAATATACGAAGAACATTTGTAAAGCCGTTGATCGCTTCGGCGATTATGGGTGTTATAACGTATGCTGTTCATTTCGGACTTCACCGTCTGATCGGAGGAAGAGTTATCCCGACTGTTTTGGCAATTATCGTGGCAGTTATTGTTTATGGAGTCCTTATTTTAAAATTAGGAGCTCTTTCGGAGAAAGATATTCAGGCGCTTCCGATGGGAACACGGATATTGAGAGGATGTCAGGCGCTGAAATTGATGCCTCCAAGCGAAGAATAAAAAAATAAGTGAATAAATAAAAGAAAAAAGCTGATACTGTATAGAAAAGGGGTAGATTATATGAACTCAAAATACAGGATCGGCTTTTTGTGTGCGGGCGCGGCATTTTTCTTGTTTATAACGCTTGCATATAAAATGACATATGATTATACGATGGACAAGTATATGGAAAAGGTGAGTGAAAGAAACGAAGATGTACAAAAGGCAGACGGCATCGGAAAAACGGAAAGTATTGCGACCGAAGGAGAGGCAGTAAAAGGCGGAGCAAAAAAGGGGTTTTATCTTAAGGAACTTCACGGATTTGTCGTCGTTTATCTTGAAGATAAAAAAACGATTTATGAATTTACCGAAATACCTCTGTCAGATCTTCCGGAAGAAGTGCGCCAGGAAATTGCACAGGGAAAGCAAATTGCAACTGCAGAAGAATTATATGCTTTTTTAGAAAATTATTCGAGTTGAAAAGCAAAACGGAAAAGGCCGGAATGATAAAAGCCGCAAAATGGCGATGGACGTAATCAAAGAAATAGTGTATAATACAGACCTGTAAAATAAGAAGTTATTATGGATAGAAGATAAAAAGTGAAAGGGATTATAATGGATCAACAGAAGATAGCAAGGATCAATGAATTATACAGAAAATCGAAAGCGGAAGGCCTGACTGAAGCAGAGAAAAAAGAACAGAAGATTTTAAGGACAGAATATATGGACTCGGTGAAGAGAAATTTAAGAAGTCAGCTCAATAATATCGACATTGAAGAAAAGGACGGAAGTGTGATCAATCTCGGAGAAAAATATGGAAACAAAAAGGGACATTAGAAAAATGATGACGGCGCTTCGTGCCGCAATGTCTGAAAAAGAAAGAGCAGAGGCGGGGCGCATCATCGCGGCGCGCCTTTTTTCTTCAAAGGTGTATGAAGACGCCGGCACAGTATGCTGCTATGCGTCTTTCGGAAGTGAAGTCCCTACGGAAGAAATTATAGAAGAATCGCTTAGAAGAGGAAAATGTGCTGCGGTTCCGAAAGTGACCGGAAAGCAAAAAATGAAGTTTGCCCTGATTCACAGTATGGCAGATTTAAAAGCGGGATTTCATGGGATACCGGAACCGGAATCATGGTGTCGGGAAATTCCAAAGTGTGGAAGCAAGCTGCTTGTAATCGTGCCCGGAGTTGTGTTTGACAGAGCGGGAAACCGAATCGGCTATGGCGGAGGATATTATGACTCATATTTGAAGCAGGCGGATTGCATAAAAGTCGGAGTGGCATTTGATTTTCAATGTGTGGAGCAGATTGTTCCGGAAGTGCATGACGTACCTGTAGATTATATTATTACGGAAAAGGAGATGATCACATGTCGGCAGGCTTGCCAAGAGATCCGGTGATGCTCTTAAGTGTTGTAAATACAAAATTAAGAGATTATTATTCGACGCTGGATGTGTTGTGTGAAGATATGCAGGTTGATAAACAAGAATTGATCGGTAAATTAGAGATGATCGATTATACATATGATGCAGGCAGTAATCAGTTTGTGTGAGTGGAATAAGAGGAAGTTATGGAAAATAAAACATTTATAACAGCAGATGCAGAGAGAAATATTCCGGTAACAGAGCCGGAAAGACAATATTATTTTATAGAGAAAGCGAAAGAAAAATTAACAAAGCTTAAGGAAGAGGAAAAAAGAGAATTTACATTTTGCGTTACAACATTCGGTTGTCAGATGAATGCGAGAGATTCGGAAAAGCTGGTTGGTATTTTGGAACAGATCGGATATGTAGAAGAACCGGATGAGGAAAAAGCAGATTTTGTTATTTATAATACGTGTACTGTTCGGGAAAATGCAAATCAACGTGTGTACGGTCGTTTAGGACAGTTAGGCAGGATTAAAAAAACGAATCCTCATATGATGATCGCTCTGTGCGGATGTATGATGCAGGAACCGGAGGTTGTGGAAAAACTGAAAAAAAGTTATCGGTTTGTAGATATTATTTTCGGAACGCATAATATATATAAATTCGCTGAGCTGATCGTCTCACGGATGAATTCAGGAAAAATGGTGATCGATATATGGAAAGATACCGACAAGATAGTAGAAGATCTGCCGAGTGAAAGGAAGTATCCGTTCAAGTCAGGAGTTAATATTATGTTCGGATGTAATAATTTCTGCAGTTATTGTATCGTTCCTTATGTAAGAGGTCGTGAAAGAAGCAGGGATCCGAAGGCAATCATAAGGGAAATCGAGCGCCTGGCAGAGGACGGTGTTGTAGAAGTAATGCTGCTTGGACAAAATGTCAATTCCTATGGGAAAACACTGGAGCATCCGATGACGTTTGCACAGCTTCTTCGAGAAATCGAGAAGATTGATAAAATTGAACGAATCCGTTTTATGACATCCCATCCAAAGGATCTTTCGGATGAACTGATCGAAGTGATGGCACAGTCAAAAAAAATCTGTCGTCATTTACATCTTCCTGTGCAGTCGGGAAGCACGCGCATATTAGAAAAAATGAACAGACGTTATACAAAAGAACATTATCTTAAACTTGTGGAAAAGCTTAGAAAGGCAATACCGGATATTTCACTGACAACGGATATTATTGTAGGTTTTCCCGGAGAGACGGAAGAAGATTTCCGGGAAACGCTGGATGTTGTGCGTAAAGTTCAATATGATAGTGCGTTCACATTTATCTATTCTAAGCGTACAGGAACGCCTGCGGCTGCTATGGAAGATCAGATATCGGATGATGTTGTAAAAGACCGGTTCGGACGTCTTCTTGAAGAAGTACAGACGATTTCGTCAAAAATGTGCTCAAGGCATGAAGGAACAGTTCAAAGAGTACTTGTGGAGTCTTGCAATGAGCATGACGAGAGGTTGATGACAGGTCGTCTGAGCAATAATCTGCTTGTACATTTCCCCGGAGATGAATCTATGATCGGTACGTTTGCGGATGTGAGTCTTGATGAATGCAAAGGCTTTTATTATATAGGAAAAATTGTAGGAAAATAAAAAAAGACGTAAGAACAAAGGTGACTATTCGTAAGAAACATCGGATAGTTGCCTTTTTGTTATTTTAAAAACTTTTTTGATTCATATTTTCGGGAGATGTACATATATTGTGTAAAGAGGTGGACAAGATGGAAAAAACAGGGAAGAAAATATCACATGTGACAGGAGTTTTAGCCAGATCGGTGCGTATAATTATTGAAAATATTTTGCGTGAAGGCGGAGCACTTCAGGAAATAAGAATGAGGATCGGACAGCCGCTTACTGTTATGATCGATGGTGAAGAGCAGATACTTCCGTTAAAAGAAAGAGCACATATTGTTACAAAGGAAGAAATAAAAGAGACGATAGAATATATGAGCAGATACTCTTTATATGCATATGAAAATGAGTTAAGGCAGGGGTTTCTGACATTGGAAGGAGGACATAGGGTGGGAGTTGCAGGAAAAGTGATCGTCGACCGTGGGAAAGTAAAAAATATTCAGTACATATCATCGCTTAATATCAGAATCGCTCACGAAGTGATAGGTTGTGCCGATGAATTGATTCCATATATTACGAAAAATAAAAAGTATGCCATACATTGATCATTTCACCTCCGCGTTGTGGAAAAACAACACTTCTCAGAGATTTGATTCGTCAGATATCAGATGGAAATGAATATGTAAAAGGCTGTTCGGTCGGCGTAGTAGACGAACGTTCGGAAATCGGAGGATGCTATATGGGGATTGTGCAAAACAATCTCGGTATGCGCACGGACGTTCTAGACTGCTGTCCGAAAGCAGAAGGAATGATCATGCTGATTCGTTCGATGTCTCCTCAGGTCGTGGCAGTGGATGAAATCGGTACGGCAGAAGATATCCATGCTATTGAATATGCGATGCAGTGTGGCTGCAAACTGATAGCCAGTGTACATGGCATGGATATGGAGGAGGCGGCGAGAAAGCCGGTTCTGGGGGAAATGATACGCAGAAAAATGTTTGAACGGTATATTTTTTTAATGTTGTCGTTTTCCCGGCTCCGTTTGGGCCGATAAATCCGGTGATCTTTCCATCCTCGATATCCCAGAAAAGATCGTCGACGGCTTTTTTGCTTCCGTCTCCGTAAATCTTACTGACGTGGTTCAGACGAATCATGTTTTATTCCCCCTCTTTTTTCTTTGTAAAGCAAAGCTATCATTCTCTTGCTTCGTTTCTAAAAACAGACTGCCCTTTTCTCACTCCGAAAGCTCTTATCCTTCCCTCGCAGGAAAAGGAGTCAGGCGGATATTCGCAATCCGCTTCGCTACTTGCTTGATTCGGTTAAATCTCGAAGCACGGGCTGTGATCTTGCGTTTTTTTCAGTATGCATTTTTCTGTCAGAACTGTCAATCGTCGGAGCGAAAAATACAGAATTTTGTAAGAACTTGTAAGCTTTTAGAGCGTGTCTGAAAAACGGTTTTCGCAAGCTGCGAGTCCCAGTTTGTGGGAGATTTTGTCCGAATGAAGGCGGCTTAAGACCGCTACGGCAACCGAATGAGGGCAAACTATACCGCAAAGTGGGGCTTGCAGCTTGCGGAAATGCTTTTTCAGATACGCTCCAGGATCAAATTCGATTTTACGCGACAGGAAACTTCAACGAAATTTCCTGCCACGCAAAAAATCAGCCACAGAAACCCTTTCGGAAAACTGTGGCTGATGCTTTACCCTCTACTTTTTCAGAATCACATCGATGACTGTATCGACTCCATCCGGCAATACCGGGTCTTCGCCGAGATCGGCGAATGCCATGGTCGGATAATCGCTGTGTACCCAGCTTGTGGAAACCGGGATTTCCGCGCCGGTTGCGACGTAGCGGATCGCCTGGATTTCTTCTTTTTTCACGCCGGGCAGCGGCAGTGGCCCAACGGTATTTTCATAGACATGAAAATACAGATGGTTTCCGTGGCGCGTCACACGGCCAAAGTCCGGTTTCTCAATACCGGCTTTTCCGCAGCCGTAAATGCTCTCTCCGTTTTTCTTCATCCACTTTCCAATCTCAGCCAGCCGTTCGATCGACTCCTCCGGGATATTTCCCCTGGCGTCCGGGCCGACATTCAAAAGCAGGTTTCCACCCTTCGATACGCACTCGACCAGCTTTTTGATCAGCATCGGTGCCGGTTTGAAGAAGTGGTCGTTGGCACAATAACCCCAGTGATTGTTCATCGTAACGCAGGATTCCCAGGCGATATCGTTTCCATTTACATCCTGGATGCCATTCGGCGGAATCATCTGCTCCGGGCTCACAAAGTCGCCGTGGTACGGGGTCGGATTTCCGGCCGCCAGAGAACCGTAGCCCTCTCCGCTCACCTCGAGACGGTTGTCGATGATGACATCCGGCTGGAGCTTCCGCACCATATTGATCAGCTCTGTCGCTTTCCATGCTTCGCCGCGCAGCGTATCGTAGGAAAAGTCAAACCACAGCACATCGAGCTTTCCGTAGTTTGTGCAGATCTCGCGTACCTGATTGTGCATGTAGGTCAGGTAGCGGTCGAAATCGCGGTCATCGTTTTTGTATGCCGGGTTGTTCCGCATCGGGTGGTTCCGGTCGCCGTAATGTGGGAAATCGTCGTGGAACCAGTCGAGCAGGGAGAAATACAAACCGACCTTCAGTCCTTCTGCGCGGACGGCATCAACGTACTCTGCAACGAGGTCGCGGCCGCATTTCGTGTTGGTGGATTTGAAATCGGTATACTGGCTGTCGAAGAGGCAGAATCCATCGTGATGCTTGGCAGTCAGAACCATGTATTTCATACCGGCCTCTTTCGCCGCCTTGGCCCATTTCCGCGGCTCGAAATCAACAGGATTGAACTCCTCAAAATATTTCATGTAATCTTCTTTTGGTAATCTGCTCGGTACTCCGCACCCATTCTCCGCGCGCCGGGATGGCATAAAGTCCCCAGTGGATAAACATGCCGAAACGGGCGTCGCGGTACCACTCCATCCGCCTGTCATAAGCTTCTCTGTCAAATTTGTACATCGTTTTGCTTCCTCCTGTTTTAGTTTTATATTGGTAATGATTCAGAGTACCATTTCGCATGGCTCTGAATCGTTACGTCAAGCGGATATTCGCAATCCGCTTCGCTGCTTGATTCAATTAAATCTTAATTTTCACCCATTTTCCCTGTTTGAATCGGATCGTTGCAAAGATAAACCGTGACATCTGATCCGCCAGCACGCCGAACCAGATTCCGACGATGCCAAGCCCCAGCGTGTAACCGCCAAGATACGAAACGATCGTACGAATAAATGTAACGCTGATCATAGATGCAACTGCCGTATAAAGCGTATCTCCCGCACCGCGCAGGCATCCCATATAAATAACCTGACAGATCTGGAAAATGACGACGAAAATAATGACATGGATGATGCTGACACCGATTTCAATGATATGCTGTTCTTCGAAAAACAGGCTGTACAGCCATCTTCCGCCGAAAAGATAAATGGCAACGAGGCATACTGCGATGCCCGCGCCGATCAGACGGCACGTTCTGCCGTACTCTTTCGCAAGATCCGGCTTTTTTGCGCCAAGGCTCCGGCCGATCAGTGCAACCGCTGCGGACTGGAGGCCATCGCCGAACGCAAACGAAAGCGACATAATATTCATGCAGACCTGGTGTGCCGCCATCGCATCGGTTCCCTGCTTGGCCGCCATGATCGCCGTCATCATAAAGCCGATCCGCATGAAAACCTGCTCGAAAAACACACTGTACCCGACCCTGACCAGGCTGATGAACGCTGCAATCGTCGGTTTAATTTTGTTCTTCAGAATATAGCCAAGATTCAGGAATCCGTCTTGCTTTGTGATGGAAAGGATGCTCATCACACATCCGACAACCGTTCCTGTGACGGTTGCCAGTGCCGCACCCTGAATGCCGAGTGCCGGGAACCCGAAATGGCCGTTGATCAGAAGATAATTCAGGATAATATTAATCGTATTTGATGTTACATTTGTGCGCATCGTGATTTTTGTATTGCCCGCACCGCGCTGTGCCGAGTTGATCCCCATCTGGATACAGTTAAAAATCATACCGCCCATGATGATACGGAAATATGTTACTGCGCCGTTATGCGTCTCCGCCGTTGAGCC
>ENA-OQJF01000428-OQJF01000428.1-human-gut-metagenome-genome-assembly--contig:-NODE-428-length-10989-cov-2.964371_pt1 | contig 10989 bp, 10 predicted proteins | sample MGYA00242595_ERZ504761 | MGnify/ENA primary metagenome ERZ504761 (study PRJEB26092, sample SAMD00036367) | human gut metagenome | host: Homo sapiens | study: EMG produced TPA metagenomics assembly of...
AAAGTGTTGACACTTTCCTGTGTCACAACTTTATGAGGGGGGGAAGATAATTGATTTTCTCTTATCAACTATCTTGATATTAGTATATCCAGAAAATGTGTCAAAAGTATGAGTGTTTTCTTAAAGAAGACGAAAAAATATAAACAGATTATGAAAAATATAAACTAATAATTTATTTTTCTACGTTCTTCCATCCACTCGAGAAGATCTTCATATACCTGCTCCCGATCTGTCTCGTTGAGCAGTTCATGACGATCACCGGCATACAGTCTTAGACTGATGTCCTGGATTCCGGCCGCTTTGTATTTCTCATAAACCTTCCTTACGCCTTTTCCGAATCCTCCAACCGGATCTTCGGCACCGGCTGCGAAAAGGATTGGAAGCTGCTTCGGAATCATATAGATACTTTCTTTTTTCTCCATTATAAGCATCCCGGTAAACATGCTATAATACGCATTCACTGTAAAGACAAAGGAGCACAGTGGATCTGAAATATATTTTTCCAGATGTTCTTCATCACTGGTTACCCAGTCCGCGCGTGTCTTTGGATTCTTGAATTTCCTATTATAGGCACCGACTGCCATTCCATCCACCAGTTTACTTTTATAATGCCAGCCACGGAACATCGCTAGTGTCCTACACAATCTTCTTCCAAACTGAAGTGTCGCTCTCTGCTGATCTGCTACAACTCCGATAAACATTGCTCCCGCCAGCCCATTTCCATACATCTGTACATACTGGCGCAAAAGACTTGAGCCCATGCTATGTCCTAACATAAAGTAAGGTACATCCGGATATTTCTTCATCGTCCGCTGACGAAGTGTATGCATATCTCCGATCACGCATGCATTTCCATATTTTTCGTTAAAAAATCCATACTCCGACTTGCTCTGCACAGATTTTCCATGTCCTAAATGATCGTTTCCAACGACATAATATCCATGACTACACATGAATTCTGCAAATTCATCGTATCTCTTAATATATTCCACCATTCCATGGCTTAACTGCAGGACAGCTTTCACTTCTCCTTCCGGTTTCCACTCAATCGTATGGATCTCCGTATTGCCATCCTTTGAAGGGAAATAAAACTCATCTCTCATCGTTCATTCACTACCTGTCATCTAATTTGATATAATCACGATATGGTGCAAGCGGCTTATAAGCCGGACGTATAATCTTATCTACATTCTTCAACTCTTCCAGTCTGTGTGCACTCCATCCAACGATACGTGCTGCCGCAAAAATTGGAGTATATAATGCCGGTGGAAGATCAAGCATGCTATAAACAAGTCCACTGTAGAAATCTACGTTCGCATTAACACCTTTATACATCTTACGTCTCTCGCTAATGATCTCCGGTGCCATCTTCTCTACTTTCTCATACAGTACATATTCTGCCTCGTGGCCCTTTTCATATGCAAGCTGCTTTACAAACTTCTTGAAGATCTCCGCTCTTGGGTCGGATACAGAATAAATCGCATGTCCCATTCCATAGATCAGACCTCTCTTATCAAACGCTCTCTTCTCCAGCAGTGCCTCAAGGTAAGCTCTGATCTGATCATCATCCTGCCAGTCTGTCAGCTGCGTCTTCATATCTTCAAACATCTGTGTTACTTTTACGTTCGCACCACCATGTTTTGGCCCTTTCAAGGACGCCATAGCTGCTGCAATTGTAGAATAAGTATCTGTTCCTGAAGATGTAACAACATGCGTTGTAAATGTTGAGTTGTTACCACCGCCGTGATCCATATGAAGAACAAGAGCCATATCAAGGATCTTCGCCTCAAGTTCTGTATACTGACGATCTTCTCTGAGCATCATCAGAATATTCTCTGCCATAGACAGTTCTTTCTTCGGTGCATAAATATACAGGTCTTCACCCATTTTATAATTGTAAGCAAGATAGCTGTAAACCATAAGCATTGGGAACTGGCTGATCAGGTTCAGACTCTGACGCAGTACATTCGGAATGCTTGTATCATCCGCTTTGTCATCGTAAGAATAAAGCTGAAGAATACTTCTTGTAATACTGTTCATCATATCACGGCTCGGAGCCTTCATGATCACGTCACGTACAAAATTCGGTGGAAGCATCCGGCGGTCAGCTATCATATCCTTAAAATTCTCAAGTTCCTTCTGATTCGGAAGCTCTCCGAAAAGAAGCAGATATGCAATCTCCTCAAATCCAAAATGTTTTGCCTCAAGGAAACCGCTTACAAGATCTTTAATATTGTAACCTCTGTAATAAAGATTACCTGCACACGGTACGGATACACCGTCTACAATCTTTGTTGCACACACATCGGATATATTCGTCAATCCGGCAAGTACACCTTTACCGTTCAGATCTCGAAGTCCTCTTTTTACCTCGTATTTGGTATAGAGTTCTTTGTCAATTGCATTGTTCGTTTCACATTTCAGAGCAAGTTCTTCAATCTCCGGAGTGATGTCAAAAAATATGCTGTTAATATCTTTGGCCATGGGCTCTTCCTCCTTCTCTTGTTTCTTCTAATGTCTTTTATCTTTTAATTATACTAGATATCCGTCTAGTAAACAATTAACTGAATATTAAATCTTTATGAATCAAAAAGTGAAGAAGAATAAAGTTGCTGTCCACTACATTTTTGTAAACAGCAACTTTGTAAATTCCTTTAATATTATTTTATCTGCAATCATAAAGAAAATCTGCCAGCTTTGCAAATTCTTCCAGCGTAAGGGCTTCCCCTCGAATAGATGCACCTCTTCCGAGTGCTTCAATCGCTGCCTCGATTTCTTCCTTCGTGTAGTCAAGTTCTGCCGAATTCTTCAGTCCATTTGCCAAAGTCTTTCTTCTCTGGTTAAAGGAGGCACGGATAATACGGAACATAAGCTTTTCATCCTTTACCTTCACCGGTGGTTCTTCATAACGTTCCAGACGTATTACCGCAGATCCAACCTTCGGACGAGGCATAAAGCAGTTCGGCGGTACATTTGCAACAATATATGGTTTCGCATAATATTGCACAGCAAGAGACAGTGCACCATAGTCCTTCGTTCCCGGTCCCACCTGCATACGGTCTGCGACTTCTTTCTGAACCATAACTGTAATACTCTTGATCGGAACATGATTCTCAAAAAGTCCCATGATAATTGGTGTTGTAATGTAATATGGCAGGTTGGCCACAACCTTGATCGGCTTTCCTCCATTTTCCTCTTCTGCAAGCTTTGCAATATCTACTTTCAGAACGTCATTGTTAATAACACGGGCATTGTCATAATCTGAAAGCGTATCTTCCAGAATCGGAATCAGTGCCTTGTCAATCTCAACTGCAACAACTTTTCTCGCTGCACATGCCAGATACTGTGTCATCGTTCCGATTCCCGGTCCGATTTCCAATACAAAATCATCTTTTGTAATCTCTGCTGCCGCAATAATTTTGTCCAGTACATGTGTATCGATCAGAAAGTTCTGACCGAACTTTTTCTGGAATACGAAATTATATTTCTGTAATACTTCTATCGTATTCTGTGGATTTCCAAGTGTTGGTTCTTTCATCTCATCTCTCCATTTCTTATAATTGATATAGATCCCTTGCATTCTTCTCTGTCTGTTCGATCACCTGCTCCGCAGAAATGCCTTTTAGCTCTGCGATCGCTTCTACAACATATGGCAGGTATAAGGACGAATTTCTCTTCCCTCTGAACGGTATCGGTGCCAGATACGGGCAGTCTGTCTCAAGAACAATTGACTCCAGCGGAATCTCTTCTACAATCTCTTTTAATTTCTTTGAATTCTTGAATGTAACAACACCGCCAACTCCGATGTAATATCCCATCTTTACATATTCTCGCGCCATCTCAAGGCTGTAAGAATAACAGTGTATCACACCTTTGAGTCCTTTTCCATGTTCTTTCATAATTTCCATCGTATCAGCTGCCGCCTCACGGCTATGGATCATCACAGGTTTGTTCATCTCTCGCGCAAGATCCAGCTGTCTGATGAACCAATGTTTCTGCAGATCATGCCCTTCTTTATCCCAATAATAATCAAGTCCGATCTCGCCAACAGCAACGATCTTTTCTTTCTTTAATAATTCTCTCATTCGAGCGAAATTCTCTTCATTCAGTGCACCGACTTCGTCCGGATGTACACCTACTGATCCATATATAAATGAATACTTCTCTGCGAGTTCTACTATCTTATCCCAGGACTCTACTGTCGCCGCTGCATCCACAATTGTTCCAACGCCGCCTGCTGCCATACTGCTTAGTAGCTCATCTCTGTCTGTGTCAAACTGCTCATCATCATAATGCGCATGTGTATCAAATATCATTTTATTTACCGCCTGTTTTCAATATTTCTAATCTTGTGCTTTATTTTACCACAAATAATTCTTTCCGTCTTCATATAATACATCCATCGCCAGACGGACACTTTCTTTTCCTGTCATCGGATCTTCGATGCCCACGCTGATACGATATCCGTTTCCTGCTTTTTCTACTAATCCCGGTGTATAAAGGATTACCTTAACCTTTTTCTCTATTCCCGGAGTTATATTATTCAGTTGTAAATCAAGCTGCTTTTTTTCTATCTGTTCGCCCTGTTCATTTTCGACAATTATCCATACCGGCCAATCCTGATAAAATGGTGCCACTCCATCATTTCCCCATGTGATTTCAAGACTTGTTCCATGAATCTTAGGTTTCAATACAGCCTTTGAAATGTATAACCGGTATCCTAGATTTTGCAACACTTTATTGTATCCGCACTCATAAGCTGCATCAGCTGTCATCGGACCAAGGAATGTAGAATGTGCCTTTTGAATAAGATTTATCGTCTGTGAAAGTTCCATTTCCAATAGATTCTTCATTGGAACTGCGCTTGTGAATTCACCACCGGATGGTGCATAATTCCAGAAATCCGGCATTGACTGAAGTTCCCCTTCTTCATTTGTCTGGTCATAATCTCCGCCATTCGCAATCTCAGAAAGCCATCTTTCTGTAGCATCCGCATCACCTGTCATATCATTATATAGTCCCATGCATTGTTTTTTTGCGATCGAAAAGGGTCTTCTCATAAGATGTTTTGCTTTTGGAAAGGCTTCCAGCCATGGAAGAACGTACTGCTCTCTTACAGTTCTTGACGGCAGCCGCCTGATGCCTATATGATAGGCTACATGCCATTCGCCCCAATGTCCAAGGCTTCCAAGTTCTACGTAACTAACCAAATCAGACCTTCCATAATGTTCCCCAAATGCTTTCACTGCTTTTTTATGAGCAGCCAGAAACTGTTCGTTACTGTAATCCGGTGCGAATCCTTTTCCGAAAGCTGTATCGTACCACTTTCCTGCATGCCCTGTTTTCTCATACAGCCACTCGGGAATGTCCATATGTCTGCTGTTTCCAGGAATATCACACACAAATCGTAGTACCATATGCTTTCCTTCTGCCTGCCATCTTGCCACCTGATTTTCCGCATCGATCGCATCCCAGGCAAATTGCCCTTCCACCGGCTCAAGTTCCGCCCAGGTAATATCCATATACAGAAGCGTCACATCCCCCCGGACACTTTCATTCCACGCACATGGTGCATATCCCATAAGCGGATTTCCAAACACTTCTTTTGTTTTCTCGTATGTCTTCTGTTTTTTTCTAAAAAATTTCATAAGCAGATTTTTTCTGGGAAAGCAATCTCAAATGCATTGTTCAATTCTTTTTTTGTTCTGTCAAAATCAATTTCGCAATTGGCATCATTGATACAGATTATCTTTTCTCTTCTTTCAGTAACTATTCTGTAAAGCTTATCATTATTCTCTGCAAGTTCATAATAACGGCATGTTTTTTCTACATTTTTAGGGATAAACTCACCACTCAGCTTCTGATACTCCCGAAGAACATACTGGCTGATATCCTCTTTATGCCGGAACGGATGCCCACATACTTTCGTCAAAAGTTCCGGCTCAAGTTCCCATAATTTCTCAAATGTGTCCTTTCGAAGTGGTGACGGACCGTGAACTGTATAAAAACCGGTATAACGCGGAAATGCCATCTCTAACATATTATAGATGAAATATTTTATTGGATATCCGAAATGGAAATATGCTTCTGGCTGTTGTTTCATATTTTTATATTTATCAAAATATCTGGCAAGAACCATTGCATTGTTCAAATAGATATATGGCATTACCGGATTGTCAACATTAGCTACATCTGGCTGCAATGCCAGCATATCCACAGGGAGCCCATTTCTGAAAAAATCTGTTTCGCCGGTTCTTTTCAACAGGAACATGTCATCATTAAAATATACGAACTGCTCAGATAAGCCCGGGATTCTATGCATGTTCCATTCTATTGTATGAGAATTAAATGTTGGTAAAAACCCTGGTGGGATATAATCTGTATGCCGCACGATATTTAACTTTGGATGTTTTGTATTCAGCCATTTTGGTAAATGTCCCCATGTCACAAAATGGACTTTTCTTACCCACGCGCGCAGTTTTCAATTCCGCGGAACCAGTATCTTAGATTCTCCCAATCCCGGAAACGTTCTTCTCTGTCATCAGTCTCCGCCAATTGCTCTTTGCCGTATCTTGTTTTATTCTTTTCGCTTCTCCACTCCGGGTCATTTCCGTCTACCCAGGTGATTACGATATCTATGCTATTCTCTGTCTTCATATCTTTCCGTTCTTATACCTTAACGTGCTACATTTTATTTCGTTTTAATACTAGCATGTGAAAATTTAATTAGCAAGATAAAAACAGCGAGATACAGGTCATTTCCTATATCTCGCCGCTTTTCTTTCATTTTATCATATTTAATGATTGACTAATGATTTCTATAGTAATTGATCAGACATCCGTCAAGAATAATCTCACGCTCTGCGTCTGTCAGATCTCCCAGCTTAAGGTTCAGTTCTTTGAGTTCATCACCTACAACATAAGCTTTGATCACATCCGCTTTCTCTTCCACTGCTTTTCTCACATTAGGAACAAAGATGTAATCTCCGTTCTTGAAGGAAAGTGCTTCATGATCTTCTTCTGTCAGGAATGGGAGCATTCCCCAGTTGATCAGGTTGGAACGATAACGCTTTGTTGCATACTCTGTTGCGATGTTTGCCCATCCGCCAAGTACCTTCTGACAGGAAGCTGCCTGCTCACGAGCAGACCCGTCTCCTGGTTTTACTGCGAAGATTGTACTTCCGACACCAAGGTTACCCTTGCCAACTTCCGGATATGTCTCGTGAATCTTATCCATCACCGGTTTCAGTTCTGCAAGAGCATCTACCGGACATTCATCTGCTTCAATTGCTTTCTGAGCTTTCTGTACTTCTTTCGCACGTCCAACGTATGCAGGATCTTTTCTTGAAAGAGCGAACTCTGCAAGTCCCAGCGGATTAGAACGGTAAGAAGATGTCTCTCCGGACGGAATCAGCTCATCTGTTGTTGTAACAGGATCATGGATCTCAGATACAACCTTCACAAGCAGGTTCTGTGGAAGTGCTGACATTGCCGGCCAGTCCTTAATGTTTGGTCCAAATTTAATCTCAACGCTTGGATCAGCAACACCCTTGCTGTCAAATACACGGTTTGCATAAATATTCTTATCAAAGTGATATTTCTGTCCTTTGTACTCTACATCCATTGCTGTTGCCGGTGTTAAGAATCCCTTGTTTGCTGCTGTTGCTGCGATAGAACGAGCATCCATCAGTGCTACAGAAGAGATCTGTCCGTTCTGCAGCTTACTTCCTTCACGGTTCGGGAAGTTTCTCGTTGTATGACGGATAGAGAATGCGTTATTCGCCGGAGTATCTCCTGCTCCAAAGCACGGTCCACAGAATGCTGTCTTCACAACAGTTCCTGCTTCCATAAGATCTGCAATTGCACCATTCTTAACAAGTTCCATATAAATCGGTGTACTTGCCGGGTAAACGCTGAATGTAAATTCATCTGCTCCGATGTTCTTTCCTTTGATGATATCTGCAGCTGCACAGATATTTTCAAATCCACCACCTGCACATCCTGCGATGATTCCCTGCTCTACATAGAACTTACCGTTTCTGATCTTATCCTGCAGAGAGTAATCAACTGCACCGTCAAGACTTACAAGTGCTTTCTGCTCTACATCATGAAGGATGTCTGCCAGATTTGCGTTCAATTCATCAATTGTATAAACATTGCTTGGGTGGAATGGCATTGCGATCATTGGCTTGATCTCGCTTAAGTTTACATAAACCATACCGTCATAATATGTAACTGCTCCAGGATTCAGTTCTTTGTAATCTTCACTTCTTCCGTGAATATCATAGAACTCCTGAATCTTCTCATCTGTTTTCCAGATAGAAGACAGACAAGTTGTCTCTGTTGTCATAACGTCGATTCCGATACGGAAATCTGCACTAAGCTTGCTGACTCCAGGTCCAACAAACTCCATAACCTTGTTATTCACATAACCGTTCTTGAATGTAGCTCCGATGATTGCAAGAGCAACGTCCTGCGGTCCTACACCTTTCATCGGCTCTCCGTCTAAGTAGATTCCGATCACGCCCGGCATCTTAATATCATAAGTCTTGTTCAGAAGCTGTTTCACAAGCTCTGGTCCACCTTCACCCATAGCCATCGTTCCGAGTGCTCCGTAACGTGTATGGCTGTCAGATCCAAGGATCATCTTTCCTCCGCCTGCAAGCATCTCACGGGCAAACTGATGGATAACTGCCTGATGCGGTGGTACATACATACCGCCGTACTTCTTCGCACAAGTTAGTCCAAACATATGATCATCTTCGTTGATTGTTCCACCAACTGCACAAAGACTGTTATGACAGTTTGTAAGTACATACGGCATCGGGAACTTCTCAAGTCCTGACGCACGTGCTGTCTGGATAATTCCAACAAATGTGATATCATGGGATGTCAGCTTATCAAAACGGATCTGCAGACGCTCCATGTTCTCGGATGTATTGTGTGCCTTTAAAATACCATATGCCATTGTGTTCTGAGCGGCTTCTTCCTTCGTCAGCGGAACCTGCACATTTCCTGTATCTTCTACTATCTCTGTTCCATTGAGAAGATATACGCCATTCTCGTACAATTTAATCATGTAAAGACCTCCTTCAATCTGATCTATAGTTTTGAAATAACTGCTACCATATTAACATATTTGAGTGTTTCGGTAAATCTAAATTTTCGCAATTCAGCATTGTAACTCAATAAAGTGCAATTTTTACTGATTTTTTAGATAGAAAGCGGAAATCTCATCTCAATAATAAACTCAGTTTTCTCTGTCTTTGCGCTGATTTCTCCATTCATACGTTTCACAAGTTCCTTTGCAATAGATAGTCCCAATCCAGTAGATGTTTTGCTCCTTGCCACATCCGCTTTATAAAATCTGTCAAAGACATGTTCTATATCAATCTGCTCCGAATGTATCACCTGATTCCTGATTCGCAATACTGCATGCTCCTGCTTGCGCTCTAACACAATACTTATCTTCTTTTCTCCATGATCCAGGCCATTTTTAATTACATTCTGAATAACACGGTGGAGTCCTTGTTTATTTCCGGCTATAGATAGCAGTTCTTCTGTAATCTGAATATCGGCTGGATCCTCTTCTTACCCAGTCATCATAATAAAGAAAACACCGTTTCTTTCAGAATCCGGTTGATACAGCAAGGCGTCAGTTCCAGACTATAGGTATTCTATTTTTTAACTTTGTGAACATGAAAAGTTCTTCCAGCATTTCATTCAGACTGTGTATTCTTTCATGAATAATATTCAGATAACGTCTCTGGTCTTCGACATTTTCGCATTCTTCCATAAGCTGAAAATATCCATCCAGAGATGTCAGCGGTGTCCGGATATCATGGGAAAGGTTCGTATAAGTATCCGCGATCAAAGCTTCTTTCTCCTGATAACGCTGCTTCTCTTTTCTTTGTAATTCCAGAAGTTCATTCAATCTGTCTGAAAGCGTTCCGATTCCACCCAAATCAAACTCGCGTTGAATCAACATGTTACTGTCATGTTTCATCAAGAACGCCAATTGGCGGCAGATGTCCTTCACCTGCCGCTGATATTTCCACATAATAATAAATTGTAAAATGATAATTCCTGCTAATATTCCAATTACGATATACATCCGCTAAATATCCCTCTTTTGAAAAACAGCACTGCTTGCAGCTATCATTATGACAGCAAACACAATCGCCACGCCGAATGCTTCCAGACACTCATTTCCACTTGGATTCATAGGAAGCAGTGATAATTTCCCGGTTATCGTATACTTATAAATCTGGAAATTCTGGATTCCCATTTTCCGAACAGCACTGTTTATTAATCCGTATACGATACTCATTATATTCATTGTAAGACAAATCGCGATGACCATGCTAATCACATTATTTTTCAGAATAATTGCAATCGCCATGCAGATCAACACGAGTGCATAATGAAGTGCCAGCTCCGTCAGGAAATAAGACAGAACAGCTTTTGAACTTCCCCACGTCAATTCTTTGAATACTATATAGTTCGCAGCTCCCTGGAGTAAGAATGCACCTGCCATTGTCAGCACCGTAAAGACCGCCAACGCAATAGATCTGGAAAAAATCAGTGTTCCTCTTTTTTGAACCTGGCCGCCAATATTTTTAATATAACCGCTTCCGATATCCGCTGTTGAAAACATCACAGCAAAAATCACCAGAAACAACGCATAAAATTTCCCCTGAGAATTTGCAAAGAAAATGTCATACACCGTAACCTTTTCTCCCGGTTCTGTCGGCAGTGTCACCATCATTCCCACATTAATATTCTCCGCAGTCGGTTCCGCAAACTGCTCCTGCCGAACGGTATCTTCTTTACTTAATAAATCATAATCTGTTTTACACATAAACGTTGTAAACAGTACTGACACAGCCAGCACGATCCATACTACATACATACTTTTGGTCCGAAACATCCGGTACAAATCCATTTTTATCATATTAAGCATGACTGGCACCTCCTGTCAGATTCAGG
>ENA-OQJF01000432-OQJF01000432.1-human-gut-metagenome-genome-assembly--contig:-NODE-432-length-10901-cov-2.903657_pt1 | contig 10901 bp, 11 predicted proteins | sample MGYA00242595_ERZ504761 | MGnify/ENA primary metagenome ERZ504761 (study PRJEB26092, sample SAMD00036367) | human gut metagenome | host: Homo sapiens | study: EMG produced TPA metagenomics assembly of...
GCCCACGGCTTCCTGACCGTGCGCAATGCCGAGACCGGCAAGGCCGAGAAGATGTCCAAGAGCCGCGGCAACGCCATCGCTCCGCAGACGTTATCGACATGTTGGGCGTCGAGGGCTATCGCTACTACTTCATGACCGACGTCGTCCCCGGCACCGACGGTGCCATCAGCTTCGATCGCATGGAGCAGGTCTACAACGCCGACCTGGCCAACAGCTGGGGCAACCTTATCTCGCGTTCGCTCAACATGAGCGGCAAGTACTTTGATGGTTGCGCGCCCGCCAAGCCCGCATCGTTCGATGCGTTCGACAACCCGCTGGCAAAGATCGCCGATGGTCTGGTCGAGCGCTACATGGCCAAGATGGACGTGCTCGATTACGGCGGAGCCAAGGACGAGGTCATGGAGCTCATCCATGCCGCCAACCACTACATCGAGGACTCTGAGCCTTGGGCACTTGCCAAGGACGAGGCCAAGGCTGACGAGCTGGCGTTTGTGATCTACAACCTGCTCGAGGCCATCCGCATTGCCGCCCACCTGCTGATGCCGCTCATGCCTCAGACCTCTGCCGAGGCCCTGCGCCGCCTGTCCTGCGAGGACGAGGCCGCGACCGACGACCTCAAGGGCATTTGCGCTTGGGGCCTGCTTGCCGGCGGTCAGCCTGTCGAGAAGGGCGAGCCGCTGTTCCCGCGTCTGGGCTAAGACGCGGCGCGCCATATCGGCAATTTGCTGTTTAGATGTAAGGGCATGGCCGCCACGGTCCATGCCCTTTCGTTTCAAGACGCCGCCATCATGCTAAGGAGGCAACTATGACAACTTCGCCTTTGGCAAACCCCACGGCAACAAGGGAGCTGCTGGAGGAGTTTGGCCTTGCGACCAAGCATCGCCTGGGCCAGAACTTCCTGATCGACAACCATGTGATCGAGCGCATTTGCGAGCTTGCCGAGCTTGCGGGCGATGAGCGCGTGCTCGAGGTTGGTCCGGGCGTTGGCACGCTCACGCTTGCGCTGTTGCAGGAGGCGGCGTGCGTCACGTCGATCGAAGCAGATCCCGAGCTCGAACCGGTGCTCGACGCCCATGCCGCCGACTATGCCAACTTCCGCTTTATCATGGGCGACGCGCTTAAGGTGGGCCCGGAGCAGATTGAGCAGGCCGCCGGCGGCGAGCCCACGGTATTTGTCGCGAACTTGCCCTATAACGTGGCGGCGACGATCATTTTGCAATTTTTCCAGACGATGCCGGCGCTCAAGCGTGCCGTCGTCATGGTGCAAAAGGAGGTTGCCGATCGCATTGCCGCAGTGCCGGGCAACAAGACCTATGGCGGCTATACGGCAAAGCTCGGCCTGTATGCGCAGGTGACGGGTCGCTTTGAGGTGCCGCCGCGTTGCTTTATGCCAGCACCGCACGTGGACTCGGCCGTCGTGCGTATCGACCGTGTTGACGGCGTGGTGCCCGAGGGGCTCGATCGCGAGTTCGTGGCTCGTGTGATCGACGCTGCATTTGCTCAGCGGCGCAAGACCATCCGAAATTCCATGAGCGCCAACGGTTTTGCCAAGGACGTGCTCGATGCCGCTTTTGAGGTTTGCGGTATCGCACCCACCACGCGCGCCGAGACGCTCGATGTTGCCGACTTTGTCCGTCTGGCCCGGGAGCTAATCCATGACGCCTAATGCCGAACGCGTGACGTTTACCAAGAAAAGAAGACGGTTGCTTGTCCCGTGCCCTTGGCGCCGCTTGCCGACACGCATGCACATCTGCTTTCGTTTTGGGGCAAGGATGTGCCCGAGACGCTCGTGCGCGCCAAAGCCGCGGGCGTCGACCTGTTGGTGACGATGTTCGACCCCATTGCCGACAAGCGCAGCGTGGCGGACTATAGCGACTGGCTGGTGCGCGAGATTCTTCCGATGCAGGATATCCCGCAGATCAAGTATCTTGCCGGCGTGCATCCGTATGGCGCGCCGGACTATACCGACGACGTTCATGCACAGGTCGTTGCGGCACTTGATGACCCCTTATGCGCCGGTATTGGCGAAATCGGCCTGGACTATCACATGGACTATGACGACGATATCGCGCCGGCACCCCATAACGTGCAGATTGATTGCATGGCGCGCCAGCTCGAGCTTGCCGTGCGCCGCAATGTGCCGGTGGAGCTGCACCTGCGTCACGAGGACTCGGATGGGGAGCGCACCTCGCACGTTGATGCGTACAACGTATTGCGCGAGGTGGGTGTGCCCCAGGCTGGTTGTGTGCTGCACTGTTTTGGCGAGGACCGCGCCACGATGGAGCGCTTTGTGGATTTGGGCTGCTATATCGCCTATGGCGGTGCGGCCACCTTTAAGCGCAACGACGATGTGCGCGAGGCATTTGCGGCAACCCCACTCGATCGAATTTTGTTCGAGACGGATTGCCCGTATATGGCTCCGGAGCCCATCCGCGGTCTTGAATGCGAGCCCGCAATGATCTCCATTACGGCAAACACGCTGGTCAACGACCGTGTCGATCGTACCGGCGAGGATGCTGAGGCAATCGCGCGAGCAGCTTGGGAAAATGCCTGCAAACTTTTTCAAAAATAGTTCTTGCGTTCGCGATGGCGCTCCGTTATTCTAATTCCTGCACGCGGGCGTGGCGGAATTGGCAGACGCGTACGGTTCAGGTCCGTATGGGGGCAACCCCATGAAGGTTCAAGTCCTTTCGCCCGCACCATTAAATGAAAGAGCTCCCAGCAATGGGAGCTTTTTTGTTATGGGCCCATCACAGGGACTTGAACCTGTAAAGGAGCGAGCGTAAAGAAAACGCGGAGTCGTTTTTAGCGAGCTGGCGAGGACGCCGGCAGGCGGCCGAAGCCGGTGCGGATCCGCGAAGCGGATACGCGGACGTCCTTTCGCCCGCACCATTGAATGAAAGAGCTCCCAGCAATGGGAGCTTTTTTGTTATGTACGATCTCCTTGTGCGGGTATCCTAGTGCCAACGTATGCCTATCAGAGGAGAGACCATGCTGTTGTCCGGTATCATCGCCGCCCTTACCAGCCTTTTGATTCCCATCATCATTTTGTTGTTACTGCTTCCCAACGCCTGCTATGTCGTTGAACAACAGCATGCCGTGATCATCGAGCGTCTGGGCAAGTTTAACCGCATCGTCAACGCGGGCTTCCACATGAAGGTGCCCGTGATCGACCGCAAGGCCGCCACGGTGAGTCTGCGCACCATGAAAAACGGTTTTGGCATCGACGTTAAGACCCAGGACAACGTGACCATCGGCCTTGAGGTCTCTGCTCAGTACCACGTGAGCTATGACATGGGCGCCGGCCCGGCAGATTCGGGTATCTACAAGAGCTACTACATGCTGCAGGAGCCCGTCGACCAGATGCGTGACTTCATCACCGACGCCCTGCGCTCTTCGATCCCCGTCTACACACTCGATGAGGTCTTTGCCAAGAAGGATGACATCGCCAAGGATGTCAACGCTACCGTTTCCGAGCAGATGGCCGCCTACGGCTTCACCCTCGTGTCGACGCTCATCACCAAAATCGCACTGCCGACCGAGGTCGAGAACTCCATGAACGACATCAACGCCGCCCAGCGCAAGCGCGCTGCGGCACAGGAGCTCGCCGAGGCAGACCGTATCAAGCGCGTCACCGAGGCGACCGCCGAGGCCGAGGCTATGGAAAAGGCGGGCGAGGGCATCGCCAACCAGCGCAAGGCCATCGCGCTGGGCATCAAAGATTCACTCGAGATCATCCAGGAGACGGGCGTCGGCAACGACGAGGCCAACCAGCTGTTCATGTTTACGCAGTGGTCCGAGATGATGACGGAGTTCGCTCGCACGGGTAAAACTTCGACGGTCGTACTGCCGAGCGATTTCTTGCAGTCGGCCTCGATGTTCGAGCAGATGCTGACCGCCGGCAAAGTTCAAAACGGTTCGAAGGAGTAGGCGCGCGTGAAATACACCGTCGTTTGCGTCGGTAAGCTCAAGGAGCGCTTTTGGAAGGACGCGTGCGCTGAGTACACCAAGCGCTTAGGTGCCTATGCCAAGGTGGATATCCGCGAGGTGGCCGATATCGACCCGGCTAAGGCGGGCGGCGTGGATGCCGCGCGCGACAAGGAGGGGGCGGCAATTCTTGCTGCATTGCCGTCTCGGGCGCATGTGATCCTGCTGGCTATCGAGGGCAAGGAGCGTTCGAGTGAGGAGCTCTCGGCGCGGCTCGACGATCTTATGCTGCGAGGCAGCAGCGACATTGCCTTTGTAATCGGCGGTTCGGACGGCGTGAGTGATGAGGTGCGCGCCCGCGCCGACGAGATGCTCAGCTTTGGACGCATTACCTTGCCGCATAACCTGGCGCGTGTGGTGCTGCTAGAGCAGATTTACCGTGCCTGCAAGATCAGCCGTGGCGAGCCGTATCACAAATAGGTCGGCAATACGAAACAATGGCGTGGGACAATACCTTTCGTTTTGAGGAATGTGTCTGAAAGGACTATGAGATATGAAGATTGGATTTGCGTTTTGGCAATATGGCGAGCGCTATGGCCGATGGCTGGATCGCTGCCGGTGTAGCTGCGAGCGACATGTGCGCCTGCGCGGGTCGCTACGACGCACTGGTTGAGCGCTGCGAGGCGCGCGGCATGGTCGCCTGCCACGATGCCGCCGAGGTTGTCGCCGCATCCGATATCGTGGTCGCTGCGGTCAAACCGTACATGATCGAGAAGGTATTCGCCCCGCTCAAGGATGCTCTTGCCAAAAAGGTCGTTCTGTCGGTTGCCTGGACCTGGGACAGTGCCAAGTGGGAGCAGGTCCTGCCGGGCGTCGCGCATATCTCGACGGTGCCCAACACACCGGTTTCGGTGGGCGAGGGCGTCATCGCTTGCGAGAAGGCTTCCACGCTTAGTGATGAGCAGAGCGCCGTGGTGCTTGATCTGCTTGGCAAACTCGGTGCGGTGGTCGAGCTCGATACGAGCCTGCTGTTTGTGGGAGGCACGGTGGGTGGTTGCGCTCCGGCATTTGTCGCCATGGCAATCGAGGCCCTGGGCGATGCGGCGGTCAAGCACGGTATCCCGCGTGCCGATGCCTATCGCATTGTGAGCCAGATGGTGCTAGGTACGGCAAAGCTGCAGCTTGCAACTGGCCAGCATCCTGCGGCGATGAAGGATGCCGTATGCTCGCCCGGTGGTGCCACCATCAAGGGCGTCGTTGCGCTCGAGGACGCCGGCATGCGCAGCGCCCTGGTCAAGGCAATCGACGCAACTCTCCAGTAAAACCGACCAAAAAAAGGAACGGGTTTATTTTTGGCAGGTATTTTTCTGCGGTTTTGTCCTTTTAGCGAAAAGCGCCCCGCAACTGGCTCAATTCCAGTTGCGGGGCGCTTGCGTTTGCCCAGATAAAACAGACCAAAATAAACCTGTCCCTTTTTGGCAGGTTAGTCCCAGAAGCTGTCTTCCTCATCCTCGGACTTGGGTCCGCGGTCGACGTACATCTTATGGGTACGCTTCTCCATTACAAAGGCAAGAATCGCAAATAACAGGATGCCGCCGGCGAAAAGGATGGCAAAACCGGTGCGGGTGCCAAACAAAAGGAAAAAACTGCGTCCATTGGGTGCCTTCTTGCGTAGTTGAGTTGGGTCGTAAACGCTCATAAGTATATACTTGCCCATACATGTACAAGGTTGCAACCTAAATGGAATGTATATCGCCGGAGGATCTAATGCTTGATATCAAGTTTGTTCGCGAGAACCCCGATGCCATCGATGTCGCCATGGCTAACCGCCAGACGTCTTGGGATCGCGAGAAGTTCTTTGAGCTCGACGACGAGCGCCGTGCCGTCATCACCGAGGTCGAGGAGCTCCAGGCTACGCGCAATGCCGAGTCCAAGAAGATCGGCGCCCTGATGAAGGAGGGCAAGAAGGACGAGGCCGAGGCCGCCAAGGAGGCCGTGCGCGCCGTCAACGAGAAGATTGACGGTCTGGCCGAGCGCCGTACTGCTCTCGAGCAGGAGCAGTACGACTTCATGGCTCACCTGCCCAACATTCCTTGCGAGGCCACGCCGTACGGCAAGGACGAGGACGAGAATATTGAGCGCCGTCGTTGGGGCACCCCGCGCGAGTTCGACTTCGACTTTAAGCCGCATTGGGATCTGGGCACCGATCTGGACATCCTCGACTTCGAGCGCGGCAACAAGCTCTCCGGCAGCCGTTTTACCGTTCTCGGTGGCGCTGGCGCCCGCCTGGAGCGCGCCCTCATCAACTTCTTCCTCGATACGCACACCAGCCGTGGTTTTAAGGAGTGGTGGCCGCCCATCGTCGTCAAGCGTCAGACCATGTTTGGCACGGGTCAGCTGCCCAAGTTCGAGGACGACGCCTACCACGTCTCGGGCGACAACTTCCTGATTCCCACCGCCGAGGTCGTGCTCACCAACCTGCACGCCGGCGAGGTCCTCGACGCCGACACCCTGCCGCGCCGCTACACCGCCTTCACCCCCTGCTTCCGCGAGGAGGCCGGTTCCGCCGGTCGCGACACCCGCGGCATCATCCGTCAGCACGAGTTCGACAAGGTCGAGATGGTCAAGTTCGCTAAGCCGGAGGAGTCCGACGAGGAGCTCGAGAGCATGACCGCCGAGGCCGAGTACCTGCTGCAGCAGCTGGGCCTTCCGTATCGCGTGATTAGCCTGTGCACCGGCGACTTGGGCTTCTCTGCCCGTCAGACCTACGACGTCGAGGTTTGGCTGCCGAGCTACAACGCCTACAAGGAGATCAGCTCCTGCTCCAACTGCGGTGACTTCCAGGCTCGCCGCGCCAACATCAAGTATCGCGACCCCGAGAACTTCAAGGGTTCGCGCTACCTGCACACCCTCAATGGTTCCGGCCTGCCGGCCGGCCGCACCATGGCCGCCATTCTGGAGAACTACCAGAACGCCGACGGCACCATCACGATTCCCGAGGTTCTGCGTCCTTACATGGGCGGCCTCGAGAAGATCGAGCCGGTCGCGTAACTTGCCTGCATAGGGGATATGCAAGGGCGCTCCTTCGGGGGCGCCCTATTTCGTGCGCAGGTCCATACCATGCCGTGCGGACAGCTCAATAGAAAACACACGAACAACTGTTCTGTATACAGCCATCTACCTGCTATGCTTTTGCTAAATAAGAGCGAGAGAAAGGGGACGCGATGGAGCTGTTTGATGATCGGGTGGTTTTGTTTGAGAGCGACGAGGGCGGGGAGTACCTGCTTGTAACGTGTGAGCCGTCTGGCATGGGCGGCCTGGTGGTTCGGCAGACGAGTGAGGGTCCGTTGACACAATGGTGCTTTGAGGAGTCGCCGCATGTGGTCGAGACGTTTGTGGCGCACGAGGGGCTTGTGGCGCTGGAGCAATTCTATGGAGTTGGGACTTCCAACCAGGTCGCGCGCATGCTGAGTATCTCGTTTGCCGATTATGATTGTGCCCAGCGGGTGAGATCGCTCCTGAGGGAACTTGATGCCAAGTTCGACGTGATCGAAAAGCCAATCGATCGTACGGGGAACAGCGGTATATGCGGAGCAGCATGACAAAACTGCGTTCCACAAAAAAGTTTGAGATTGTGCTTGACTCCAATAAGCTAAAGTGGTTTTATATGTCTTGCGCTGCGGCGTTACCTCAGCTGGATAGAGGGTCTGACTACGAATCAGAACGTCATAGGTTCGAATCCTATACGCCGCACCATTTGAGATTAAAGCTCCCGGCAACGGGGGCTTTTCTTTTACGTAAACACTGCATGGATTCGAACCTCGGTCGAGGCGCGGGCGTGAAGAAACGCGGAGCGTTTAGCCCGCGGGCGAGCGCGCCGGCAGGCGGGCGAAGCCGGTGCGGATCCGCGCAGCGGATGCGCGGAATCCTATACGCCGCACCAATTGAACTTGAAGCCTCCGGCAACGGGGCTTTCTTTATGCCGCCGCTGCATGGATTCGAACCTCGGTCGAGGCGCAGGCGTAAAGCGGACTATTTCCTGTCGACTCGTGTAAGATTTCGAGTAGGTGTCGCGGCCCATCCGTGACCACTCCTTCTTCAAGCGACCGATCAGGGTGATACTTCGTGGCAGAGCGTCCGACATACAAGCTCAGGTTTCTCGATCCCAAGAAGCGCTTTCCGGCGATGCCCGAGCAGCCTGCGGGGCGCTCATATGGCGTGGTCTGGAAACTCTTTGGCGAGGACCAGCATGAATCTTGTTATGTCGTCGAATTCGTTGGCAAAAGCCATGTGTCGCTTTTGGGCTACGTAAGCGTTTTGGGTGAGGTGTACAAGGTGGACCGCCCCGTTAGCGAGGCTCCGCTGCCCAACGATCCCGACATGGAGCTGGTCCTTGACGAGTCGGATTCCAGTATTGGTGAGATTATGGTAAGGGAAGCCAACGGTGCAATGCGTACGTGTGCGCAAACTGCCGGCTCTCCCGAAGGCCCCATGCGCGAGCAGTCCGACCACGAGACATGGAATTCGACCCGCGCCCTTCCATACGGCGAGTTCATGGCCTCGATGTTCTTGCGCTACGTGATATTTGCCAACTCCGAAAGCGCTATTGCGAACACGGCGGGCGTCGACGGTCTCGATGCGGACATGCAAAACGTTGTCGACAAAATAAAGCTCGTAAAGTTGCCCGAGCCGGTCGAGGTGTTTTTGGGCTTTAACACGGCACCGCTACCTGACGCTATCGAGACGCTGCTCTACCGTGTCGACCATGCCGAGAATCCGAGCGGTATCGAGCGTTATGCGGCCGCCCTTATGAGCGAGGTCGACTTGCCCCGACTGCGCACCATCGCCGCCAAGTCCGAGATGAGCCTGGCTCGCATCGATCGCTCAAAGCTTTTCTATCTCAATTTTGATCGTAGCCTGCTGGACCAGGACGAGATTGACATGCTGCTTGCCATCGAGTGCCGTCTCAACCGCCTCTCTGGCATCCTCGAGCGCATCGGGGCCGGATTGGCCCCTGCGGCATCCTCGCCGAGCCTTGAGGGCTGCGCGCTCTTTGATGCGTGGCATATCGCCAAGACGACCAACGATGTTCCCCGACTGCTCGATACGGCCTCGAGCGATAACCCGTGGGGCAAACCGGGTACGGTGGCTTGCCAGCCGGGCGGTGAGTGGGATGTGCGTACCCGCTTCGCGCGTATTGTCGAGGCGCTTAACGTGGTCACACGGCTCGACTATACCTATCGGGCAAACGTTGCCGAGGGGATTATGCTCGTTCGGTTTGGGCGGTCTGTCGTTGATGCCATGCCGCAACGTGAATACGACGCTCAGGATGACGCCTGGCGCGAGCTGGACGAGGACATGCGCGCGATCTGGGCCGCGGAGCACGATGCGCGCGTGGCACTTACGCTTGCGGCAGCGTGTTTTGCCGCGGGCACCTGCATCACGCGCTGCTATGTGCAGATTGCTGCTCCCGACAGGGAGCAGGGCGAGCGCGTTGTCGCAACGTATTTCTTTGGGCGCGCGGCCTATCTGGCCGATTGCGTGCCTGTCGCCAAGGATCTTGAGAGCATGGACATGGACGATATGCCGTGCAAGCGTGTGCTTGAGGCGTATGAGTCAACCGCTCCGGAGACGATTGAGCCTGCGGAGGTTCATGCTCGTCCGCGTGATGACCATCGCACACTTCCGCCGGCGCTGCGCGATCTGCTGCTTGCCGATACGGCTGACGAGTTGGAGGTCATGGAAGAGGACGACGACCCATACGTGGCCCGCGTTGTTGAATTGCGCGAGCAGGCAAAAGTCGACCGTACAGGTGCCTTTGAAGGCTTTTCCCGTCTTGTCGAGGAGTTGGAGGCTAAGTGCGCCGTCGCCGAGCTTTTGGCGACAGGTCCGGTTCAAACGCAGTTTTGCGATAACCAGCTGGTACGCATGGTGCTACCGGTGTTGGAAGAAGACCGCTCTGTGCGAATCCTTCGTGCGCCCGATGCGCTGTACTTTGCCCAGCACGAGATCTGCAGCTTTTACGCCGAGCAAGAGGACTTTGAACGAGCACTGCCCGAGGTGCGCCATCTTTACGATCTGGCACGCTCGTCCATGCAATCGCACTTTGCGCTCATCAACGTGCTTGCGCGTCTGGAGCGCTTTGACGAGATTATCGAGGTGGCGCGCCACGGCCTACGTATTGCCAGCGATCGTTCTGCAATCGGCTACCTGTTCTATCGCTTGGCGTTTGCCTATTGGAATTGCGATCAGCTCGACCTGGCGCTGGCTTGTTACCGTCTGGTGCCGCGCGGCGAGGAGTCGGGCAGTAGCGCGCTGGAAGAAATGCAGGGCCTTATGAATGAGATGGGCGTCAGCGAGCCTCCGACGTTCGAGGAGGCGGTCGAGACCATCCGCAAGGCTGGACTCGAGCTGCCGCCAGTGTCCGCCGTGACGAATCAGCTGGCAGATGCCGCTGTGCAACTGGTCGACAACGGCTTCTTTTTCCTGGCACGCGGTTGCATCTTCCAAATGTGGCGCACCATGGGCAACGACGAGCTCGGCTCCCTCAACCGCTCGCTGGGGTAGGCGAAGCCTCCAAGGAGGAAAGGATGCTAGGCAATTAGAAAATTTCCTCTTGCCCATCCTTGGCTGTTTGGTTACTATAGAACGGCTGTTACGGAGAGCTGACCGAGAGGCCGAAGGTGCTCGCCTGCTAAGCGAGTATGCCCCAAAAGGGCATCTGGGGTTCGAATCCCCAGCTCTCCGCCAGTTTAACTTTAAAGAAGGGTCCCACTCGGGGGCCCGTTTTTTACTTTATCGAGAAAGGGACGGCTGGGGAGTTCGAACCCTCCAAAAAAAGGAAAGGCGATCCTTTCGGTACACCTCCTTTCCTAGCGAGTGTATTGTTCTTCGTATCTTACTATCTCGGGCGGCCTTGGCTACGGTCTCGCTCTCGGCTGTGAGCGGGCGGTTGTCGATACGACGGCCCAACG
>ENA-OQJF01000439-OQJF01000439.1-human-gut-metagenome-genome-assembly--contig:-NODE-439-length-10809-cov-1.525931_pt1 | contig 10809 bp, 10 predicted proteins | sample MGYA00242595_ERZ504761 | MGnify/ENA primary metagenome ERZ504761 (study PRJEB26092, sample SAMD00036367) | human gut metagenome | host: Homo sapiens | study: EMG produced TPA metagenomics assembly of...
TTCTGGGTGGAGCACGGCAAGGCCTGTATCCGCATCAGCCAGTATCTGGCTGAGGAGCTGGGGCAGCCCTGCACCATGAACATCTGGACAGGCGACGGCTTCAAGGACATCCCGGCGGACCGCAAAGGTCCCCGGGACCGCTACAAGGCCAGCATTGACGAGATTTTGAGCGAGCCTTACGACTTCAAGCTGGTAAAGCCCTGCATCGAGAGCAAGGTGTTCGGCATCGGCGTGGAGGCTTACACCGTGGGCAGTGCCGAGTTTGCCCTGAGCTACGCCGCCTTCAACCGGGAAAAGTGCATTCCCCTGATGGATAACGGCCACTACCACCCCACCGAGGTGGTCAGCGATAAGATCTCTGCCCTGCTTGCCTTCTTCCCGGAGATCGCGCTCCACATTACCCGCCCCATCCGCTGGGACTCCGACCATGTGGTGCTGTTCGACGATGAAACGAAGGAGATCTGCAAGGAGATCGTCCGCTGCGGCGGTCTGGATGGTCGGGTGAACATTGCACTGGATTACTTTGATGCCTCCATCAACCGCATTTCCGCATGGACGGTGGGCTTCCGCAACGTGGAAAAGGCACTGCTGTCTGCCCTGTGTACCCCCCATGCGGCACTGAAGGAGCTGCAGGACACCAACCAGTTTACCGAGCTGATGGTGCGGCAGGAGGAGCTGAAGACCCTGCCCTTTGGGGAGGTCTGGGACGAATACTGCCGCCGGAACGGTGTGCCGGTGGACGGTGCATGGTTTGAGGAAGTCAAAAAGTACGAGCAGAATGTGCTGTGCAAGCGCATTTGAAAATAGAGAGGTGTTTGAAGATGGGTATTCTGGATATTGAGATTGTAAAAGGCTTTATGCGGATGTGCAACGATGGCTGGCTGCAGGGCTGGCACGAGCGCAACGGCGGCAACCTAACCTACCGCATGAAGGAGGAGGAAGTGGCACAGTGCCGCCCCTTCTTTGACCCGCAGCCCCGGGAGTGGGTGAACATGGGGGTGCAGGCAGACAATCTGGCTGGCGAGTATTTCATCACCACCGGTTCGGGCAAATTCTTCCGCAACGTGGAGCCGGACCCTGTCCACAGCATCGGCATTGTGGAGATCAACGACAAGGGCGACAGCTGGCGCATCGTCTGGGGCTTGGAGGGCGGCGCAAAGCCTACCAGCGAGTTCCCCAGCCACTTTATGAACCACAGCGTCCGCAAGGCTGCCACCAATGGCGCAAACCGCGTCATCTACCACTGCCACGCCACCAACGTGATCGCCCTGACCTACATCCTGCCCCTGACCGACCGGGACTTCACCCGTGCGCTGTGGCAGAGCGCCACCGAGTGCCCGGTGGTGTTCCCGGAGGGCGTGGGTGTCTGCCCGTGGATGGTGCCCGGCGGGGCAGATATCGCCATGGCCACCAGCGAGCTGATGAAAACCTATCAGGCCGCCATCTGGGCACAGCACGGTCTGTTTGCTTCCGGTCCGGACTTTGACATCACCTTTGGTCTTGCCCACACCATCGAAAAGAGTGCTGAGATCTACGTCAAGGTGCTCTCCATGGGCGGCGGCATCATCCGGCAGACCATCACCGACGATGACCTGCGCGCCATTGCCCGCGACTTTGGCGTGACCCTGAACGAGAAGTTCCTTAACTGAGCTATTCTCCCCATTTTTCTTCATCCTAGCAGAACAGGCATCCTGTCCGATACCGCCAAATGGTATCGCAGGATGCCTGTTCTGCTTTATGTTTCCCGGAACTCCATGGGTGTTTTTTCCGGTGACCTGCTGAAAGACTGCACTGAAATAATTGCGGGTGGCAAAGCCAAGCTGCTCGGAAATTTCCCGGACGCTGAGCGGTGTACTTTTCAGCAGAACTTTCGCACGTTCCACCTTTGCAAACTTCACATAGTTCGTGACGCTCAGACCCGTTTCTTCCTTGAATTTGTGGGTGAGGTAATATTCCGTGTAGCCCACCAGGGCGGCAAGATCTTCCGCTACGATTTTTTTGTCCAGATTCATCTCGATGTAATCCACACATTTCTGGATCTGCATACTGAGGTTGGGGTTCGTCCGGTGTTTGTGGACACGCCGGATGAAATCATCGTACATCATCATTGCAAGCGGGTGCAGCTCATCCAACGATTTTGCCGCTTCTGCCGTCTGAATGTAGCTGCCCCCAGGGAGTACGCCTCCTCCGGGGAAAGACCGCCTCAATGGCGGCACGGCACACCAGCGAGGTGAATACGATGATGGAAGTCTTGCTCTGGCGCAGAACATCGCTGCTCTGCACCGGCACACCTGCGCTCATGCTCATACTGTTGGAAAGCGCCTGCTTGTAATTCAGGTCTCCGGTGCGGACCATTTGCAGCATTCCCTGCTCCGCCATCCAGATCTTATGGCGGTCATGGGGAATGGCATCACTTTTCAGCCGTTCGTCCTGTGCTGCACTGCTGTTCACACTGCTCAACTCCAGCCGCTGCCCGGTCAGGCAGTAGTGCATCATCAGCAGATAGCGGTTCATAATGGTGTTTTGCAGGGTAGGAACTTTTTCAAGGGCTTTGTAAAGCTGGATCGTCCATGCCACACTGATCTCCAGCTTGCTGTAATATTTCAGCCCTTCCTCGATCCCGCGCATTGTCACATCCTGATAGAACACCGGCCCGATGACACAGACACGCTTCAGTTTTCCCTCTTCCTTTTCAAAGGCTGCGCCCCACAAAAGACCCAATGCCGTCCCCAAGGTAACAGGTACATCGTCCCGATCCCCATGCTCCAGCATCCGCTGTTTGCAGCCGAACAGTTCAAATGCACTGGCAAGAAATGCCTCGTCCGGGCAGTTGCTCCGCAAGAGCTTTCCCTGTGCATCATAGCACCATGTATATACATTTCCGCCGCACTGGACAAGCTCGGAAAACAGCATCATATTCTGGAGAACATCCATGCCTAATCCCTCCGGCTCATTGATGGAAACAGTATATCATACTTCTGCCGTTTTTCTACCGATGCCCGGAGCCAGTGCAGCAGGATGCCTGCGGAGATGACCGCAGCGCCCACGTCTGCCATCAGGTGCGCCGCCGCAATGCCCTGCACCCCGCAAAGCGCATTCATCAGGTACAGCAGCGGATCAGCAGCAGCCCCTGCCGCAAAAGAGAGAGCACCACCGCACCACTTGCCCTGCCTACGGATTGCAGCAGGCTGGTTGCCAGATAGGTCAGACCGATCACCGGGCTGCCCAGCACCAGATAGACCACCAACTGCGTCCCCAGACGGAACGCCCCTTCTTCCTTGATGAACATCCCGATCAAGGCATTGCGTCCGGCAAAGCTGGCTGCCCCGGCAAGCACACCAAAAACAACGGTCAGGAGGATCAGATCTTTCAAAAGCTGCTTCAGGCGCTTTATGTCACCTGCGCCGTAGCTGTACGCCAGAAGCGGCTGGCACCCATGCAGATCGCCATGGCGATCATACTGATGATCATGGTCGTCTTGCCCGCTGCCGCCATGGCTGCGACCGCCGCCGTGCCGTGGGTCACCAGCAGCCGGTTGCTGAAGGAGGAGGCAAACCCTGCCAGCAGGCTGCTGATCCCGTTGGGCAGACCAATGGCCAGCATCTCACCCAGCATCTGCGGTTTTTTCAGAGCAGGACGGAAATCAACGGTCAGCACCGTGCCGTGTTTGACGATGTAGCGCAGATAACAGCCCGTCGCCACAAGATTGCCCAGCACACTGGCAGCAGCCGCACCGCTGACGCCGAAGTTCAGCACCAGAATGAACAGCGGGTCAAAAATGCAGTTGACCAGCGTGCCCAGAAGATTGCCGATCAGGCCTTCTTTTACTGCGCCCTCTGCACGCACCAGCATCGCCATGCTGTTGGACAGGATAAAAAGCGGCGCACCCAGTGCAAGGACCTGAAGATACCGCTCTGCATAGGGAAAAAATTCTGCATTTGAGCCCAGCACCCCCAGAAGCGGCACTCTGCTCACCAGCAGACCGATGCTGACCAGAACGCCCAGAAAAAAGCTGCTCCAGAAGCAGAGCGAGGAGCAGGTCTTGCCCTGCTCGATCTCGCCTGCGCCAAAGCAGCGTGCAATGATGGCGCTGCTGCCTGCGCCAAGCATGGTCGCCACTGCCGCAAGGATCGAAAACACCGGTCCCACAACGGAGACCGCCGCCACCTGTGCGGTATCGCCCAGACAGCCCACAAAAAACATATCCGCCATGTTGTACAGCACCATGACAAGGATAATGATAATGGAGGGCACCGCCATGGAAATGATGGATTTCCAGACAGAGCCGGTACGGAAAAGTGCTTCGTTTTTCATGGTCTCCTCCCAAAAATCAACCGCACGCAGGCAGAACGAAAGCCCCTGTCAAAGAGGCTTTCCGAGCTGCTTCGGTCACAGGTTGTCCAGCGCATCCAGCAGTGCTTTCAGCGCCGTTTCCGGCAACCCAAGCATAGGGCCGATCTTGCCAAATGTCATGCCGTAGGCAGCTTTTGCCTGCTGGTTGTCGGCAAAACCGGGCAGGTACTGCTCCACGATGGCTTTTGCGGCCTCGTTTTCCATCAGTGCTGCAATCGTGCTCTGGCTGTTCAGCTTGCCGCCGGTCAAAATTTCCGGGTGCTTCCAGCTGCTGATGCTCTGGTGTCCGGCAGACAGTGCGCCGTCCACCGGGATGGCTGCACCGGTGATGTACCGTGCCAGACCGCTGGCAAGGAAAAGTGCCAATGCAGCGCACTCCTCCGGGTCGCCCATCCGCTTTGCCGGGCAGTCGGCTGCAAAGAAGTCCATGGCCGCAGCCGGTGCATCCCCGAAAATGCTGGTTCTGGTGTAGCCGGGACAGATGGCGTTGACGGTAATGCCGTATTCTGCGTAATCCAGCGCCGCTGCGCGGGTCATGCCGACCACGCCGAACTTGGTGGCACTGTACAGCGCCTGTCCACGCTGGGGCACAAGACCCGCCACCGATGCCACATTGATGAGGAATCCGCCTTCGCTGTGGCTCTTGAGGATTGCCTCTGCGCCGTACTTCATCCCGGCAAAGACACCCTCGCTGTTCAGGGAGAAGATCTTCTCGTAATCCTCTACCTCATACTCATGCAGCGGTGTGCCGCCCATGCCGATGCCTGCGTTGCTGACAACGCCATCCAGCTTGCCGTAGTGCGTCACCGTCTTATCCACCAGTTCTTTGATGGCAGAAGCCTTGCTGCAATCGGTCTGGATAAAGATGGCATCGCCGCCCTTGGCGCAGATGCCGTCTGCCACAGCCCGCCCCTGCTCTGCACTGCGGGCTGCGCAGACCACCTTCATGCCGTTTTCGCCAAAGCACTCGGCAATGGCCCGGCCGATGCCACGGCTTGCGCCGGTGACGATGGCCACTTTGCCTTTGACACTGTTAAAATTCATCCTATATACTCTCCTTTTTCTCAGATCATATGATTCAGCGTATTCACGGACAAGATTTTCAACTTGTAGTTGCTTATCCATCTCCATGGTGCTATAATAGCACTGCGCCGCAGGGGCCGCAATCAGCAGTTTCCGGCGTATCCGGTGTTAAGCAAGAATCACGTCAAAGCGTTGGTTAAGCACCCTTTATGAAATACAATTGATGGAGGAATTCTATGGATATCCGGGTCAAAAAAACGAAAGCGTGCCATTCAGAAAGCGTTTGTTGCCCTGCTGCGGGAGAAGCCGATCGAAAAGATCACGGTCAAAGAAATTGCCGAACGGGCCGAGATCAACAAAACGACCTTTTATTCCCACTATGAAACGCTGGATGCCCTCACCGCCGAAATGGAGCGGCAAACGGTCCAGCTCGTCTGCGACAATATGGGCGGCGCACAGCAGCTGCTGGATACGCCGGAGGCTTTTGTGCGGGAGATGTTTGCTAATCTCCAGCAGGCGACCGATTATCTCGGTGTGGTTCCTGCATCAGCGATGAACCGCTTTACACAGCATTTGCGAGATGCCGTTCTGGAACAGATCAAAAGTGATAACATCGAGCCTTCTCAATATGAAAATGTCGGTGCGATCCTGATTTTTGTAATGAACGGTCTTTCCGGGCTTCTGAACACCGACGCAAAACTGGCACAAAAACAAATTGATGTGATCGCCGCCGTGGTTGCGGATGGTGTCCGTTCCATTCCATTCTCCTGCTGAAAAAAGCCGTGCATGTTATCGAAAACGATAGCTCTGCGCGGCTTTTCTGGTTCAAAATTACTTTTTTTGCTTTTTTGATGAACAGGGCTTCATCCGTTTCGGTCAAGGCATACCTTGTTCATGTCCAAAGCCGCTCTCAAGCTCCGCAATACTCCCCCAGCACCCCAAGGCTGGGCTTTGCTGTCCGCTCCATCGTTTCGCGGTTCACTGCGATCAGTCCAAACTGCATGGCATAGCCCTTCTGCCACTCAAAGTTGTCCATCAGGCTCCAATGGAAGTATCCCTTCACCGGGATGCCGTCGGCGATGCAGTGCTGCACGCCATCCAGCGCCTGCCGGATAAACGCCACACGGCGGGTATCATCGGCGGTGGCAATGCCGTTTTCGGTCACGATCAGGTCACCCTTGAATTCCTCTGCCACCTTGCGAATGACGTGTTCCAGTGCCTGCGGATAGACCTCGTAGTCCATCTGGGTCAGTTCTGCGCCCTCCGGTGCCGGCAGCTGCCCCTGCGGGCCGTAAAGGGTGCGGGTGTAGTTCTGCACACCTAAGAAATCATCCTCTTTGATGTAGGGCAGATAATGGGTGAACTCCTCCTGCCATGCGGCCTCGGCAAAGGCTTCGCCGCCGGGCTGTGCCTGCAAGTCATGCAGCGAGAGGGTCAGGCCCACCTTGACCTGCGGGCAGAGGGCTTTGATGGCATCCCGTGCGGCTGCATGGGCACGCATCACCAGCAGATCGCCTTCCGGGGTGCGCTCGCTGACAAAGATCTGCGGCTGGGGTGTGCCGAACGCCTGTGTATTCTCCATGGCGGCATACTTCATGTTTTCCATCATCTTCTGAAAGTTCATGCCCACCTGCACCGTGCCCTCGGCAGACTTTCCGGCCGATGCGGCATTTTGGGCAGCCCGTTCTGCCATCAGACGGAACCGCTTGGAGATCGCGGCCAGCTGCAAGCCCATATTGGCCTCGTTGATGGTGCAGACATAGCGCAGCTCGCTGCCCAGCTGTTCCATCACATAGGTCACATAACGTTTAAAATCCTCTACGGTGCTTTCGGTTTCCCAGCCGCCCTTGCAGATGAGCCATTTCGGGCTGGTAAAGTGCAGCAGGGTGACGATGGGTTCTACGCCATGCGCTTTGCAGCAGGCGATCACCTTGCGGTAATGCTCGATAGCTTCCGGGTCGAACTTTCCTTCCTCCGGCTCTACCCGTGCCCACTCGATAGAAAAGCGGTAGGCGTTCAGCCCGGCATCGGCCAAGAGCTTGATATCTTCTTCGTACCGTTGATAATGGTCACAGGCAATGCCGCTGGGCTCCGTAAAGCTGGAATGGGGCAGCTGCTCCTGTGCCCAGTAGTCACTCTTCGTATTGTTGCCCTCTACCTGATGGGCTGCTGTTGCAGCACCGATGAAAAAGCCTTTTTCAAATTTCTGCATGATGGTTCTCCCTTCCTGCGTGTTGCTTGTTGAGACTATTGTAGCAGACCTGTTTTTCCCTATGGGACAATAAATCGCGAAGGCGGATGCAAATTCACGCACCACAAATTATTGCACGAATTTTGTCCTTAACTATCGTTTTTCATCCGGCAGTGGCTGTTGCATTCTGTTATTCTGGTGTCAGAGAAAGCGGAACTCAGTTCACACAAAAAGGAGGAAAATCATTATGTTCCAAAAGAAACCCAGTGCCAGTGAAGTAGACGGCGTCCAGTACCGCCGTGCAAAGCTCTGGCAGATCATCTGTTACGCCTGCAACGCCTTTGTGGGCATGAGCGTCTATTCCCTGATCGGTATGGCCAGTTATTCTGCCAGCATCGGCTACGGCATCACCACTGCAGCCGTGGGCATTATCCTGATGCTGGCCCGCATTCTGGACGGTTTTACCGACCCGATGCTGGCGTTCGTCTACGACCGCGTCAACACCCGTTTCGGCAAGCTGCGCATTCTGCTGATCAGCGGCTACCTGATCGAGGCTGTCGGCCTGCTGTGTATGTTCAACCTGTGCTCCAGCAAGGGCTTCGGCTTGCCGGTGTTCGTTTTGACCTACATTATTTACATCATCGGCTATACCGTCACCAACATGACCGCCCAGACCCTGCCGGCTATTATGACCAACGATCCCCGCCAGCGTCCCACCATCGGTGTCTGGACCACTGCACTGAACTACGCCGTGCCCATGGGCATGAGCATGCTGATCTACACCGTCATCCTGCCCAAGTGCGGCGGCACCTTTAATCAGGATTTCCTCAGCACGGTCTGCACCATCGTGCTGATCATTGCCGGTATCGGCACCCTGATCGTCTGCGCCGGTATCTCCGCCTACGATAAGCCCGAAAACTTCGAGGGCACCAGCAAAAAACACGAGCCGCTGAAAACTGCGGATATTCTTGAGGTGCTCAAGCACAACAAGCCCCTGCAGTGCTACATCGCCTCCAACGCTTCCGATAAGCTGGCACAGCAGGTAGGCAGCCAGGCCATCATCAACACAATTCTCGGCGGCATTATCATCGGCAATATAGCTCTTGGCACGATTCTGACGGTTATCAGCATGGTGCCGTCCATCTTCTTCGCCGCATTCGGTGCCAAATATGTCGGCAAGCACGGCAGCAAAAAGGGCATTGTCAATTTTACCTGCATCAGCATGGTCATCACCGCTGTTATGGTCGTGTTCTTCATTGTCATTGACCCCAAACAGATCGGTGTCATGGGCAGCCCCGCCATGATTATTTATGTCATTCTGTCTCTGCTGCAGAACGGCTCCAATATGTGCATCACCACCTCCAACACCTCGTACATGGCCGATGCCATTGACTTTGAGCTCGACCGCAGCGGCCGTTATATTCCCGCGGTTGTCTCCGGCACCTACAGCCTGGTCGATAACTCATCACCTCTTTTGCCGCCGTGATTGCTACCGGTGCTGTTGCGCTGCTGGGCTACACCGCCACGATGCCCCAGCCCACCGACCCTTGCACCCCCGCTATCTTCTGGATGGCTATGGTTCTCAAGTTTGGTCTGCCTATCATCGGCTGGATCATTACGCTGATTGCCATGCGCAGCTGCCCGCTGACCAAGGAGGAGATGGTCAACGTCCAGAAGCGCATCGCAGATAAGAAAGAAGCCCTTCGTCATGAAGTAATTGCAGAAAAGATGCAGTAACACCCTGCAAAAACCGAAAGGGCTCATACGCTCTTTCGGTTTTGCTGATTCCATCCATCTTTTATAAATATAAAGGAGTTTTTACCATGAGCAAGACCATCCTGTTGAATCAGAGCGACTGGCATTTTACCAAGGAGAACCCTGGCATCCCCACCGCTGTTATGGGTGAGGCCATTGCCCTGCCCCACACCTGGAACGCAGTGGATGGTCAGGACGGCGGCAACGATTACTACCGCGGCACCTGCTGGTATACGCTGGCCCTGGCAAAGCCCACCATCCCGGCAGGCGGCAAGGCTGTTTTGCAGCTGGACGGCGCAGCTATGACCGCTGCCGTCTACCTGAACGGTGAAAAGCTGGCTGAGCACAAGGGCGGCTACTCCACCTTCCGGGTAGACCTGACCGACCACCTCAAAGAGGAAAATCTGCTGGCAATTTCCGTGGACAACAGCGACAACGACACCGTGTATCCCCAGAAAGCCGATTTTACCTTCTACGGCGGCATTTACCGGGATGTGACCCTGCATATCGTCCCGGCAGAACACTTTGCCCTGCCCGCTAATGGCGCACCGGCACTGAAGGTGACCCCCATCGTCACCGACCTTGCTGCCAGGACCGCCGAGGTCACCGTGGAAGCCGCCGTGGTGGACGCACAGAACGTGATCTTTGCACTGGAAGGCCAGAACATCGCTGCCCCGGTGGAAAAGGGCACTGCAAAGGCTGTTTTCACCCTGCACGATGCCCATCTGTGGGATGGCGTGGACGACCCCTTCCTCTACACCGTTTCCGCCAAGCTGGACAATGGTGAGGAGACTTCCGCCCGGTTCGGCTGCCGCAAGTTTGAGATCGACCCCCAGAAGGGCTTCATCCTGAATGGTCGCAGCTATCCGCTGCGTGGCGTTTCCCGCCATCAGGACCGCAAGGACGCGGGCATTGCCCTGACCAACGAAATGATGGAGGAGGACATTGCCCTCATTCTGGAGATCGGGGCCAACACCATCCGGCTGGCCCACTATCAGCACGCACAGCATTTCTATGACCTGTGCGACGAAAAGGGCCTTGTCATCTGGGCAGAGATCCCCTACATCACCATGCACATGAAAAACGGCCGTGCCAACACCCTGACCCAGATGGAAGAGCTGATCCTCCAGAATTACAACCACCCCTGCATTGCTGTGTGGGGCCTGTCCAACGAGATCACCGCCGCCTCCGCTGTCAACGAGGATCTGCTGGAAAACCACCGTCTGCTGAACGAGCTGGCTCACAAGCTGGACTCCACCCGCAAGACCACCATGGCAAACGTGTTCATGCTGGAGACCACCAGCCCCATTCTGGAGATCCCGGACGTAAACAGCTACAACCTTTACTTTGGCTGGTATCTGGGAGAATTGGAGCAGAACGACGAGTTCTTTGATAAGTACCATGCCGATTACCCTGACCGCTGCATCGGCTTATCGGAGTACGGCGCAGATGCCAACCCCCGAGTACCAGAACAGCCACCCGGAAAA
>ENA-OQJF01000441-OQJF01000441.1-human-gut-metagenome-genome-assembly--contig:-NODE-441-length-10789-cov-3.584600_pt1 | contig 10789 bp, 9 predicted proteins | sample MGYA00242595_ERZ504761 | MGnify/ENA primary metagenome ERZ504761 (study PRJEB26092, sample SAMD00036367) | human gut metagenome | host: Homo sapiens | study: EMG produced TPA metagenomics assembly of...
GTGGTGGGAGTCGCCGTGGCCGGCAACGCGGCAGAAGCCAAGGCCGGTGGCCAGAACGCGCGGGCCCTTGAAGACGCCCTTGTCGATGCAGTCACGGATCTGGATACCAAAGCGGCCGATCTCGCAGACGGTGGTGAGGCCGTGGGTGAGGCAGTCGTAGGCCTGCTTCACGGCGACGGCCTGCTTCTCGAGGAGCGGCTGCATGACCCAATCGGTATCATCGTCGGTCAGGTTGCCCGAGAAGTGCAGGTGGGTGTCGATCAGGCCGGAAGGACGGTCTTGCCGGCGGCGTCGATGACCTCAACGCCCTCGGGAAGGTCCTGCATGGCGCCGGCGTACTCGATCTTGCCGTTGTCGTCGACGAGAACGAGGGAGTTCTCGACCGGCTCGGCACCGGTACCGTCGATGAGCTTGCCGCCAACGATTGCATACTTAGTGGACATGGTTCCTCCTTATGGATCCATATAGTGGGCGAGGCCGAGTTGGGTTAAGGCCTCACAAAGCTACCCAAGTGGCGCCGGGTTCGGTGCGCGGAAGAGAGGGTCCCGCGCGCCTGATCCGCCCCGGCTCGGCGTTACTTTTCCGGGAATTGGTGAAGGCCATGAGAGCCAGGCCGACGGCCAGCCAGCCGATCACGATGCTCCACTCCACCATGTTGAGAGAGGCAGGAGAGAACGGAATCACGAGCAGGCCGATGATGATAGCGCAGGCAGCGATAGCGAGGCCGATGCCAAACTTGCCGCCGGGCACCTCGTAGGGACGAGGCAGGTCGGGCTCGGTGAAGCGCATGCGCAGGCAAGCGAGGGCGACCATGCCGCAGGAGAAGATGAAGGCGAGAGCCGACACGTTGGTCAGAGGGATGAGCATGTTCTTGCCCAGGAACGGACCGACGACGGTGATGACACCCAGGACGACGCAGGCGAGCTTGGGGGCGCCGGACTTGGGGTCGACCTCGGCGAACTGCTCGGGCAGCTGGCCCTTGCGGCCCATGGCGAGCATGATGCGGCTCGTGGCGCCGTAGAAGGAGTTCATCGGGCCCATGGGTCCAAGCGTGGCGATGACGAGCATGGCCAGGTACAGGAGCATGTTGATGCCCTTGAGGCAGGCGAGCGCGGGAACCGGGCTCTTAACGAACTCATGCCAGTCGAGGATGGTGCCGAACGAGTAGATGCAGACCATGTAGAAGCCGCCGGCGGCCAGCAGGGCCAGGGAGATGATCTTGCCGAACTTGTTCCAGTTGAGGCCCTCGGCTGCTTCCTCAGCCTGCTGAGGAATGGTGTCGAAACCGGCGTAGAAGAACGGGGTCAGAACCAGTACCGACACGATGCCGGCGAACAGGTTGGTGCCCTCGGTGGCGGCCTTACCGCCGCCAGCGCCGGCGACCTGGGAGAACACGGGCATGGCGTTGTCCGGCGAGCCGGTGAACAGCGAGACGCCCATGGCGAGCAGCATACCGCAGAGCAGGGCCTTGGTCAGGAAGGCTTGGAGCTTGGCGGCCGAGCTGGCACCGCGGAAATTGAGGAAGATGACGTAGACTGCAAAGCCGAGCGCGATCAGCGTCGGGAACAGGTAGACGTCGGCGCCCAGGATGGTGTAGAGCTTGACGGCGCGCAGCCACTCAAGACCGGGCAGGCTACCGAACATCTCGGACACGAGGGTCGAAATGGCGATGGCCTCCCACGGGCACAGGATGCCGTTGCCCAGGGCCAAAAGCCATCCGGTGATGTAGCTCAGCGTACGACCAAAGCTACGATCGACATACTCGACGATGCCGCCCGAGATGGGGATAGCAGCCGTGAGCTCACCGAAAACAGCTCCGACGGGCACGAGGAAGATTGCACCCAAGAGGAATGCGATCATAGCGGGAACGGGACCGCCGCCCACGACCATCCAGTCGCCGACCTGCAGAACCCAACCGGTACCGATGATGGCACCGAAACCGATGGTGAAGAAGTTCCAGAGCGAAAGCGTTTTCTTCATGCCGCCGTTATCCTCGACTGCAACTTCTGCGTTCTTGTCCGCCATTGTTCCCCTCCTTTCCTTTTTGACGCCCCCTGGCGTCACCCCTTGCACGGCCTGTTTTGCCGCGCACTTTTATTTCGTGGCTTTAAGATACGGCCTTGGCACAGCAGCGCCGCTCGCAGCTCGACCGAAGGCAGAACTGCAAAACGAGCGGCGCCGTTTTTGGGACGAACGGCGGGAGACGTCATTCGTCTTGGACGCTTTCATCTTGTCTGCTTTTGAATACCTGTTGCTGTGACGCTTGGCGCGCGGCGCGGCAACGTTCATACCATTTGTCAGGCTTTTGGCGCACATACCCATGTGTCGTGCATCTTTTTATGTAGGATAGACGAGTTACACATGAGGCAAGGTGATTCGAATGGCATACGGATACAATGACGGCGACCAACGGCCACAAAGTGTGCGCCTTGCCGGCCGCACCACGCCAACGCCCCAGAAACACCTCCGACAACGACAACTCGCAGCGCCCCCAAGAGCAGCCCGGGGCTTCTTCGCGGCAACAAAGCCGTACCGTGCATCAGTCAGACCGCGTGAGTACGAGCACACGCCAACGCCAGACCGACACATCGCAGCCACGCCGCTACGATCGCCGTAAGACCGACTACTACGTTAAGCGCTCCTTTTCGCGACCTCAACGCGATCGCGGCAATTCCGCCCCTCACCCCGCGTCGCACACCACAAGCCACACGCTTCCGGCCCGCCGCCTACGTCTTGCGCTTTGCTCCATCGCCGCCTGCCTCGTCTTTGTGTTTTTGGGATCCTGTATCTCCCACGGATCAGCCGGTCTTGAGCCCATTGCCGAGGACAAGCTGCTTAAAGCTCCCGTCGCGCCCGGTTACTCCTTTGCGTTCTCGACCCCACGCTCGCAATGGCAGGCCGGCACCATGCCCCACATCTACCAAATTGACCCCGCATGGTCGGAACTGCCCTATGCCGGCGGCACTATTCGCGAAAACGCTTGCGGTCCCACCTGCCTCACCATGGTCTATATCTTTAAGACCGGCCACACCGATAAGACGCCGGTCGATATATGCGCACTGGCCGAAGTCGGCAACTACGCCCCCACCGGTGCCACCGAGTGGTCGTTTATGACAGGCGGTGCGTGGCAGCTGGGGCTCAACGGAACACAGCTCTATAACGATCGCGAATCGATTACCCAAGCACTTCGCTCGGGTGCGCCCGTCATCGCCGCAGTGCGCCCCGGTACGTTTACCAACGTAGGCCACTACATCGTGCTCTACGGCATCGACGATGCCAACCAGATTGGCGTCTACGACCCCAACTCGGCCAGCCGCAGCGCCCGCCGCTGGGGCGTCGTGGAGGTCCTCAACGAAGTCGAAGCCATGTGGGCCTACTACTAGTCATTGGGGACAGACTTAAATGAGTGGTCATTGGGGACGCTCTTGTTTGACTAGCGTTTAAGAACGTCCCCGATGACCAGGTGAATAGCAAAAGCCCCGCAGTCGGAGCGGACTGCGGGGCTCATGAAGAGAGGCTAGTTTGTGGGCGCCTTGCCCGGCGCCCACGAGAGAGGCAACGGAGTAGAGACTACTCGTGGATGCGGGTACCGGAGAGGCCGGCCATGGTCTCGGCGGCCTTGTCCAGGGCGCCGATGATGCAGGTGCGGCCCTTGCGGGAACGGGCGAACTTGATGGCGGCGCGGACCTTGGGCTCCATGGAGCCCTTGCCGAACTGGCCCTCGTCGGCCAGGCGCTCGGCCTCGTCGGCGGTGATGTCCTCGAGCTCCTCCTGGTTGGGCTTGCCGAAGTTGATGGCGACATGCTCAACGGCGGTCAGCAGGAACAGGACGTCGGCGTCGCAGTCCTCGGCCAGCAGCTCGCCGCCCAGGTCCTTGTCGATGACGGCGGGAACGCCCTTGTAGCAGCCCTTGTTCTCGTAGTCGCGGACGACGGGGATGCCGCCGCCACCGCAGGCGATGACGATGAACTCGTTGTCGAGCAGGTTGAGGATGGAGTCGGCCTCGACGATCTTCTTGGGATCGGGGGAGGCGACGACGCGACGCCAGCCGCGGCCGGAATCCTCGACGAAGACCTTGGAGGGGTCCTCGGCCATGAACTCCTTGGCCTGCTCCTCGGTGTAGAAGGGGCCGATCGGCTTGGTCGGGTTCTTGAACGCGGGATCGTCGGGGTCGCACTCGATCTGGGTGACGACGGTGGCGGCGTGCCAGCGCTTGTAGCGCTTGTGCATCTCGCGGCCGATGCCCTGCTGCAGGTGGTAGCCGATGTAGCCCTGGGACATGGCGCCGCACTCGGGCAGCGGCATCTCGGGGGTGCCGATGGCGTCGTGGGCGGCGGCGAAGGCGTTCTGGATCATGCCGACCTGCGGGCCGTTGCCGTGGGTGATGATGATCTCGTTGCCCTGCTCGATGAGGCCGAGGAGGGCGTGGGCGGTGTTGCTCACGGCCTCGATCTGCTCGACGGGGTTGTTGCCGAGGGCGTTGCCGCCAAGGGCGACGACAATACGATCGGGCTTACCGTAGGGTTTGGACATGCGTGCCTCCTTATCGAAGAGTAGCGTACATCACGGCTTTAATGGTATGCATACGGTTCTCTGCCTCTTGGAAGACGCGAGACTTATCGGACTCGAAGACCTCGTCGGTGACCTCCATCTCGGTTACGCCGAACTTCTCCGCGATTTCCGCTCCGATGGTGGTCTTGGTATCGTGGAAGCTCGGGAGACAATGCATGAAGATAGCGTTGGGGTTTGCCTTCGCCATGACCTCCGAGGTTACGCGGTACGGGGAGAGCAGCTTGATACGGCTCTTCCAGAGCTCCTCAGCCTGGCCCATGCCAACCCAGACATCGGTGTAAATAACATCGGCATCCTTTACGCCTTCATCGATGTTGTCAGTAAGCTGAATGGTGCAGCCATTTTCCTCGGCGATCTTCTGGCAAGTCTCAAGCAGCTCGGGATCAAAGTGGGTAGCGCCCTCAACATCGCCCTTCGGCCCACAAGAGCAGAAGTTGATGCCGAGCTTAGCGCAGATAACCATGAGGGAATCGCTTACATTGCCCTGCTCCTTGCCGAGATAGGTCAGCTTGAGGCCACGCGTGTCACCGAATTCCTCGCGCATCGTAAGGATATCCGCCAAAGCCTGGGTCGGGTGATACTCATTAGTGAGACCATTCCACACGGGAACGCCGGCTTTATCGGCAAGTTCCTCAACAATGGACTGGTCAGAGCCACGATACTCGATACCGTCGTACATGCGACCAAGCACGCGGGCGGTATCCTCAATGGACTCCTTTTTGCCCATCTGCGACGAACCGGGGTCAAGGTAGGTTACACCTAAGCCGAGATCCATGCCGCCCACCTCGAAAGCACAGCGCGTACGCGTCGAAGTCTTTTCAAACAGCAGAACGATGTTCTTGCCATCAAGATAACGATGGGGAGCACCCATGCGCTTGAGATTCTTAAAGTCCCTCGAAAGCTCGAGCATATACTCGATCTCCTCGGTAGTGAAATCAAGCAGGGTCAGAAAACTACGACCAGAAAGATTCAGTGCCATGATAGGTTCCTTTCATTATTAACCTAATTGATGAGTGCACGGCGCGCGAAGAACGCGCATCCGCGCATCTCGAACCAGAACGGAATTAAATCTCTTCGCGCCAGAACGGCATGGTCATGCAGCGCGGGCCACCACGACCACGAGACAGCTCTTCGGAAGGAGCAACCAACAGCTCAACGCCCGCCTTATATAGCGCATCATTGGTAACAACGTTGCGCTCATAGACGCACACCTTGCCCGGCGCAACAGCAAGCGTGTTGGAACCATCGTTCCACTGCTCACGGGATGCCTCGATCGGATCGCCGGCACCGCATTCGATCATCGTGATATGGTCGATACCGGTTGCCATTTCAAGAATCTGCTGAATCGTTCCCTCGATCTCCTCGATACAGACCTCGCCATCCGAATCGCCCTTGGTGAGTCGATAGGCACGAAGCGTCTCGTAGATACCGGGGTAGACGGTAAACTTATCGTAATCAACCTGAGTACAAACCGTATCAAGATGCATATAGGCATAGCCGTGGGGGATCTTGATGGCAAATACCTGCTCGATCTCGGACTCGCCCTTGCCCCAGAACAGATTCTTGGCAAGCTGGTCGATGGCCGCGGTCTGGGTACGCTCGGAAATACCGATTGCAAGCGTGGTGGCGTTAATGTTCAGAACGTCGCCGCCTTCGATATGCCAATCGCTATTGTGGTCGTACCAAAGCGGAGCCCCAGCATAATCAGGATGGTGGCGCATGATGGTCTCATAGAATACGACCTCACGGTTGCGCTGATGCCAGTACATGCGGTTCATCATCGCACCCTTGCCGACCACAGCGATCGGATCACGCGAGAAGTAGGAGGCGGGCATCGGGAACAAGACCATTTCGTCGGGCTTCAGCTCGTCGCTATCCATGGCCGCAAGAGAACCGCCCACATGCGGAATCTCGAGATCGCGTACGTAAAGGCCGCCCATAGCGGTAAGGACAAACTCTTTGTTGTCCTTGATGGAGTCGAGCTTCTCCACGACTGCCTGACGAAGCGCCAGGTTCTCAATCTTGGCCTCGGGAACGAACTTGCTCATAAACTCGGCACGAGAACCCTCAACCTGATCGAAAGTCTCGGCAAGCAAGTCCTCCATATAAACGACCTCGGCGCCAGCACCGCGAAGAAGATTAGTAAACTCGTCATGCTCTCGCTGAGCATACTCGAGATAAAACGCGTCATGAATCCAGGCGCGCTCAAAATCCTCCGCCTTCATGTTTACCAGGTCCAAGCCCGGTCGGTGCACGCATACCTTCTTGAGGGCACCAATTTCGCTATGAACGTTCAGACCTTTGCTCATCATCGTTCCTTTCTGGATTAGAGCTCAATAGTTATTGCAATGGCTTACAAAGTTGTCGTTTCGTTTGCTAGACAATCGGAAGCAGACCGGATACCGCGGTAAATACGAGACAGACCGCACTGACCACAAGGAAGAACTTCCAGGAAACTCGCCACCACTGGCCAAGAGAGATCTTGCAAACACCAAGACCGGCGACAAGCATTGCGCTGGTGGGGGAAATCAGCGACATCGCTGCAGATCCCATCGAAAGGCCAGTAACCGCAGCTTCTGGATTTAGCCCCATGAGCTCAACCAGAGGCCCAAAGACGGGGATGGTGAGCGCCGCGATGCCCGAAGAGCTGGGAACCAGAATCGAAAGCAAGTTGTCAACGACATACAAAATGCTGGTAAAGAGAACAGAGGGGATTCCGGCAAGGCCAGTCGCAAGAGCGTTTAGGACCGTATCGATAATCAAGCCATCGTTGGCGATAACCAAAATGCCTCGAGCAAGACCGACCACGACCGCAGAGAAAACAAAGTCGCCCAAACCCTTAACAAACTCTGTAGCAATCTCCTTCTCGCTCATGCCCGATACGATGCCAGACAGAAGCGCCATAGCCATAAAGACTGCAGAGATCTCGTTCATATACCAGCCCTGGGTTACAAGACCCCAGACAATGGCGGCGATTCCAAGCACGAATACGATGATTACGGCCTTCTGGCGCCCGGTGAAATCGGCTTCGAGCAGCTCGTCATTTGATGCATGTTCTTTGCGCTTCTCGATATCATCAGCGTAAGCAATCGAGGACTCGGGGTTCTTCTTCACCCTTCGAGCGTACAACACGACCCATGCAATAGCGATGGCGGTCAGCACAACTAGGGCAACAACGCGAAGCCAGAGCTGGGGATTACCCTGGATATTCAGAATTCCCTGAGCAATCAAAACATTGAAGGGATTGACCGTCGATGCGATATAGCCAATACGGGCCCCAACGAACACGATCATAAAGGCCGTAATGGAGTCATATCCCATAGCCATAACAATCGGCAACAAGATGGCAAAAAATGGAAGGGTCTCCTCCGCCATGCCGAACGTGCTACCGCCCAGCGCAAAAACCGCCATCAAAATTGGAATAATCAGGATGTCTTTACTCTTGAACTTCTTAACGATGCGCGCCACGCCGCTGGTGATTGCTCCAGTGGCAGTAATGACCTGAAAGGATCCGCCGACAATCAGAATAAAGGCAACGACCTCAACTGCCTGCTGAATTCCCACCGCAGGAGCCTCGAGTACATCGAACAGACCTTGCTTCAGGTCGACCTCAGCGCCGTCTTCGTCCGCATAAACCTTTTCAACGGACTCATATGTTCCAGCAACAGTGACCTCGCGTCCGTTGAGCTCCTGCCTCTCAAACGAGCCGGAGGGGACGATCCACGTAAGGGCTGCGGTCAACGCCATGAGAATGAAGATAATGGTGTAGACGTGCGGAATTCGTAGCCCACGTTTCTTTTGCACTTCGGCCATTATGCCTCCTTTAGTTTGCGGGTTTTCGATACGAGCTTTTCGCCGGCAACCTTATTATTCGGTTTTCACGCCAGTTGACATTAGATATTTATGCGAATGGATTGTATTAAAACGCAGACGGATTTTTATTGTATATATAAGCTCAACTATGGAACTAAATTGATATTTTTTATCAATTGGTGACTTTCAATCAAGAGCTTAAGCCGTCCACCGATACCCACAACATACTCACTTAAACTTTTCCCAGCAGAACGATAATTGACATCAGTCGTCATCCGAATTAAAGCGAGCGTTCTAATGCCAATTCATATCACCAGCGAAATCGGTAAGATTAACAGGCCCTTTTATATCGACCCGGTATCGAAACCCAAAACTATCCCGAAGGCCGCTTTGGCCAAGTTTTTAGCCTAAGACCATCGAGCAGCCTATTTGACTTGGATAGAGCCCTAGCTGAGTGCGATGCCTATACCTCAGTGCTCGAGCATGAAGGCGTAGGGGTTCTGTATCTCGACCAACTTCTTACAGAAGCGCTTGACTCATGCCCCGAAGCTCGAGCATCTTTTGTCGATTCCTTTGTCGATGAATGCGGCGCGATTGGCGCCGAGTTGCAGCAAGCAGTCCGCGAGCATCTTGAACACACCCAATCGGCGCAGGAGCTCGTCTCGGCATCGATTGGCGGCATCCGCCACGGGCAAGTTACATACTGCTTCGACGGCGGGGACAGACTCGCCGAATTAACCGGCGAGGCCTATGCCCCTGACGAGCTGCTCGTAAGCCCATTAAACACCATGTGGTTCGTGCGCGACCCGGTAAGCACCATCGGCTCCGGCATCTCCTTCAACCACATGTATTGGCCCGAGCGCAATCGCGAAGTAGCGCTCTACCAAACGATTTTTAAATACCATCCCAATTTCAAGGACACGCCCTCGTTTTATCGTCACGATTCGACCTTCCATATTGAAGGGGGCGATATCATCAATCTTGATGCTCATAATGTCGCAGTCGGCATCTCTCAGAGAACCGAATCTGCAGCCATCGATATGCTCGCTCGTGCCCTCCTGTGGAACCCCGACTCGAGTATCGACGCCGTATGGGCAATTGAGGTACCCGAACGGAGCCTGTGCATCCATCTTGATACGTACCTAAGCCGGGTCGACTACGATACTTTTGTAGTCGACCCCCAGCTACTCGCAGAATCTCGCTCTTATCAGATTACGCGAAATCGAGTGGAGAATCTCTGCCAGATTCACGCCGTCGAAAAAGGAGTCAAGGAGGCACTGGCCGTCGCGCTCGGCATACCCGAGCTTCGTTTTATTCCCTGCGGTGGATCAAATCCCAATTTGACGGAAAAAGAGTGCACAAATAACGCGGCCAGTGTGCTGTGCCTCCGACCGGGCAAAGTCTGTGTCTATGAAGAGAATCAAGCGACGAACGCTGCTCTTGAACAGGCCGGAATCGATCTTGTTCCCATTTCCATACACGAGCTGACAAACGGCTTTGGCGGGCCCAACTGTTTGTGCTTGCCACTTAGGCGTGATGAATAACATGGCCCAAGGGGATAACATTAAATGCCTTAGAACCCGCGAAGGCTTGACGCAGCAGCAATTTGCCGACATTCTCGGCGTTACCAAAAGAAACGGTAATGTCGTTGGGAACGTGGACACACCGCCGTCAAGGTGTCGACTCTCGATAAGCTGACCGAGCTTTTCGATGTAACGTTTGATGAGCTCGCTGCAAGTAATAGCGGCCTTGCCTCTGCCGGCTTAAGCTCGCGGCCTGAGAAAAGCCCGAACGTGGCCCAAAACGAAGAATGCGAAATCTATAAAATCGTACGCCGCAACGGTGGCTTTAGCCTTAAGAAAAGTGGGTGCACCTTCGTTCCAGGACCCGTACTTGAAAGGCACCCGGGAGGCTTTCTAGTTCAGATGAACGGCAGCGGCATGTCACGCTGCTATCCGCAAAGCAGTGTTCTGCTGGTCGATCCTGTTGCTAAACCGTGGAACGGATGCACCGTCGTTGCCATGGTAGACGCATCAGCCATAGTTATTCGGCGATATGAAATCCGAGGGAACACGATTGCACTGTCAACGTATTCCTATTTGACAGAAGAACCCGACTTCACTCTGGACAGGCGTCGCCTTCGTATCTTAGGTGTCGTCGTTTGGTTTCAGGCAACTCACGATCTAACGTACTAGCCTCTTAGTCTTAAATCCCCAGGTGCCGTGCTTGCCCACGGCAAGAACGTCCCCTTTGGCTAGTCGTTTAAGAACGTCCCCAATGACCAGGTGAATAGCAAAAGCCCCGCAGTCGGAGCGGACTGCGGGGCTCATGAAGAGAGGCTAGTTTGTGGGCGCCTTGCCCGGCGCCCACGAGAGAGGCAACGGAGTAGAGACTACTCGTGGAT
>ENA-OQJF01000442-OQJF01000442.1-human-gut-metagenome-genome-assembly--contig:-NODE-442-length-10789-cov-2.558244_pt1 | contig 10789 bp, 12 predicted proteins | sample MGYA00242595_ERZ504761 | MGnify/ENA primary metagenome ERZ504761 (study PRJEB26092, sample SAMD00036367) | human gut metagenome | host: Homo sapiens | study: EMG produced TPA metagenomics assembly of...
CCAGGTATGAAACTCTCCTAGCATCTCCATATAGTGTCTTTTCGCACAGTATTATCATTGCATTTCCATATAATAGTTTCTCCGTCTTTTTAAGATAAGACTCCCAATCGCCTCTTAAATGTTCCATCTGATACTGATTTTGGAACATCTTTCTAATATACGTCAGATGATCTGCTTCTGCAAAATCAGTTTCAACTTCGTGAATCCCTTCTTCCGTCCGATAATAATCAAACACATCATCCATAGAAAATATATCTTCTTCATCAATACATTCCTGCACATCACGTGCAATTTCCAGAATAAGTGCTGCCCGTAAATTCAGCTTTTTCTCTCTGTCTTGTAAAATATCAATCAACACTTCTCTGGCATCCACAAGCTTTGAATATAAAAATGGATCAAAGTCACCATATTCTTCTTCCTCGTCTGTTTCATAAGAAAGAAAATGCATCGGCTCTTTTTTGTTCATCAGGATTCGTGCCACTTCCGGGCAAGATACAGAAAGCGTTACTTCCCGCACATCTTCAAATTCTTCGATATGTCTGGGATATAATTTACAGGTTCTGCACAAACTTTCTTCTCCTAATGCAGTATACATATCACATAGATTCGATCTATTAAGAAACACACACCTTTTGTCTTTATCCTGTTTAAATGTTCCTTCCTCCCAGTTAATAGATTCTTTCAGATGCTCCGCAAATACACCTGTCTCATTTTTATACTTTTCCAGCGCGGCTTCATCCGCAACGATCTGCCATCCTGCACAACAAGTGTCCTCGCACTTTCCTGCAACACAACGAAATTCATGATAATAATCAGGTATTGTATACAACATTGATTTACTTTATCCATTCCCTTTCCACTTAGTTATTTTTAACTGACATCATTATAGCACGCACTTCCGGGCAGAACAACGATGTGATTGACACGGGAGTGAACAGTAACGTAAATTTTTCAATGTGAAATTTTTCTTTATTTTTTTCTTGACATTCCGCACGCCATAGGGTATACTTAACAAGTCGCTTGAGTTAAGCGACAACTGAATAGGGGATTGGTCAAATGGTATGATAGGGGTCTCCAAAACCTTTGGTGGGAGTTCGATTCTCTCATCCCCTGTATTAAAAAGTCTTAGGAACTGCGTAAAATCGCTGTTTTAAGGCTTTTTCTTTTTTCCAAAAAGCAAAGGTAATCAAAAAGGTAATCAACCATATGTTCGAAACATCTGAAGAAGGAGGAAATCTTGCACAAATGCGTCTCATATGGTACCAAAAAGACATACTTTGCTAAAAAATTGATTATTTCAAATGATATTTTAAAGATACAAATAAAAAGAAATGCCTTAGCAGATTAATTCATATTCACATAAACATGAAGAATACTGTTAGGACATTTCTTTTTTATCCAGATATTAACACCACGGATTGAAAATGTAATCTTCTCCTGAACGCATCTAAAATAGGTTTATCCATTGTTTCATCATATTTGAAAAGCATATAATTAATAATGTCTGTGTAATTAGTCTCATTGGTCTGTTCTTTGCTTCGCATACAATAAGTATCTAAATTAGTTGTATCTACACTTAAGCCAAGCATTTCACGTATAACATCGACCTGCCAAATTTCAAGTGGAATTTCTAGTTCTCTGCCATCATATGCGTCAATTACTAATCTCACAGATTTAATAGTATCTTTTCTTTCTGCGTACTTTTTTGACATAAATACTCCTCTTCATATTTTACTTTGGTCAGTTCTTCAAGTAAATCTTGATTTTTTAATAATTCTACGAGCTGGAATTTATCTATTTTGTTGCCACAATACAAAGCCAGTGATTTTTGACATCGGCATATGGTTTTATTTCCATAAAACCTGCTTCTTTTAAAGCGGTGATAAGTTGATCGCAATTATAAATCTTCATACCATCAATTATCTTTGTCCATTTATCGTCTGAGGCATTCATTCCGTCGCTCTCGTTACAAATCAGGAAGGTTCCTCCATCTTTCAAAACACGATTTACCTCAGAAAAGCATTTTTTCAGTTCTGGCCAGAAGTAAACCGTCTCAAAAGCTGAGACATGATCAAAATTTGCATCTGGAAATGGGATGGCAGATACATCTCCCTGAACGACCTTGCATTTTCCCTGTTGAATGGCGGCAGCGTTCAATTTTTGAGATTCTGCCACACTAACCTCCGAATAATCCAATCCTGTCACATGGCCCTTCCTGCATTTGTTCAGCCAGACCGCAATGTTTGCACCACCTCCGCAGCCAACATCCAGCACCTCAGCGTCCGGATTTACAGAGGTATTCGAGAACCCCCATTGCGATAGCCTGGAGTGGCCGCTGTTCATCATCTTTGTCATCAATTTTCCGCCGAAGCCTTGTGGCTTACGGGTATTTTCAAAAAAGCTCATTGAAATATTCCTCCTTCATATTCCGATTGAGATTTCACCTGTTTTAGGAATAACTGTTATATTTTGTTATTAAATTCACTGTAAACCTTTGAAAACGCTGGATTTGTCGCAGGTGAGCTTTCCCTTATTGTTTCCCTTGTGTTATATCTTCCCATATAAGTTTACGAACTCTGATAAGGGAAAATACAAGGGCAAAAAAAATCTGATAACACATTATAACATAAAATGAAAATGACATGGTGAACTGATTGAAATGCTTCTATATTTTTATTGATTTGAAGGAGACACAACATGAATACCATTTACGCAAAATACAACATGTATCACAACAGCATTGACATTTATACATCTGCCGGATATATGTTACGCATTGACTGTAATAAGGCAGAGGATGGACTAAAAGCCACTCCCCGCTCACAGTATTCGTTATATGCACTTGCTGCTTTCCAATGGGGCAGTGGAATCAATAATCTGTCTTCCGATTACTTTTTCAATCTCTAAATAGTTCATAGCGATATCTCCTCATATTTACTCAAGAACCAATAACAGTGCCATTTTGAACTGCTTTGTTGCACTTACTGAGTGCTTTCCAAACTTATCAAACTTAAAAGTTTCTCCTGCGTGGATCACCTGCTCCTGTCCCTCATATCCAATCACAGCCTCTCCATCAAGTGCCATCACAAGGGCTTCTCCCGGAGCTGCATGCTCTGAAAGACCTGTTCCTGCATCAAAACTCATAACAACAAATTTCATCTTGTCATTATGCGCCAAATCCATATTTACAATCTTTCCTTCCTGATATGGAAGTAACTCTGCTAACTTAAATACTTCTCCCGCCTTGATTACCTCGTTCATAATAGTCTCCTTTCGAAATTCAATCTCTTTATATATAGAATCTTTTATTGCACTAACTCCAACCGACCGTTGAATAGGTGTTAGAATACTTTCTCCAGGCAAAAAATTGATATCCCTGTGCCATTCTCATGATAGATTTGCTTCGAGATGGTACACCCTGGCACTGTTCTGTTTTCTCTTACAAAATCTATAATTTTTCCAGCTTGTTCTTTCATCGTTACCACCTCTCTTTCTCTTCTTTACATCTATTATTTTATCCATAGACCTCTTGTTTTTCTGTTGCTGTAGCAACAATATCGATGATATGATAAAATTTCATTTGAAAGGATGGTAATAAGCATATGAAGAAACTAGATGATTATCAGAAGTATCTTCCGATACTATCGAAAGCAAAGCTATTTGAAGGAATTCCTCTTGAACACTATCCACAAATTTTCAACTTCCTCCAGGCCTCAATTCTCTCTTTTGAAAAAGACGAATTAATTCAACGCCTAGGAGAACCTTTGTTATATTCCGGAATTGTGCTTGATGGAACAGTTGAAGGATCATTTATCAATGAAAACTACAGCAAAATCAATATGAATCATTTTGAACGTGGTCGATCATTTGCAGAAGCCCTGGCATGTGTGCAAACACCATACAGTCCAATACAGCTAAAAGCATTGACTAACTGCACCATTATGTTAATTAATCTTAAAGGTATTATAAGCGGTTCTTCCTGTCCATGCTCTTACCAACTGAATTTAACCACTAACATGCTCAAAATACTTGCCTCACAAAATGTTTTTTCAAATCTAAAACTAAGAATTGCAAATCAGAAATCTTTAAGAGATCTCTCCTCTATTTTCCGTAACGATCACTTCTATGCATCAACCAGACCTGCCTGTTACTTTCTTTTCACGGACTGCTTTGCGCACGTCTTTTTACTATATTATAACTCTGTGGCGGTTTTGACAACAATTTTGTGGAAGAATGGGGCTTGTGGTATGAAATACGCTTTTTGCTATAAAGAAAAGAGACTCCCTTTTTTGAAGTCTCTTCCTGCGTAATGCTTTATTATTTTTGCAACTGCTGGGTGATAAGTGTTCTTTCCTTCCCCTTAATTCCAAGTGCGTCAAGTGCCTGGTCTAACGTCCATTTCATGTTGTTCATGAGATTTTGAACCGAAATTGTCTTTTCTTTTTCTACACGTTCTTTCACACGTTCTTCGACACATTCATTCACGCGTTCTTCGACACATTCCTTCACACGTTCTTCGACACGTTCTTCGACGCGTTCATTAATATATCTCTCTACAATCTCACTCATTTCTTCACGCCCTCCTTCTTTCTCTTTAAAATGTTTCACACTTTCTGCCAGCTCCGTGTAGTGCATGCACTCCGGATTTTTACTGCAGTGCCCTGATTTTCTCCTCCAATGCATCTACCTCAGCACCGTATTTTAAGCCCCAGTCCTCACGTAAAAGTTCCAGTTCTTTCTTATAATATTCTACTGCACTCTCGTGATCGCCCATTCTGACACAGCACTGTGCCATCGCTTCAAATGAATCTGTATATCGTGGTTTTGGCATGCAGTCGAATGTCTTTTGCCACATCTGGATTGCCTCTTTAAAGTATTCATTGTATGAAAATACATTTGCAATGGAAAATAAAATTCTCCAGCTATTTTCATTTGCTTTCGCCAGTGCCTCATACTCTGCCTTCACAGCTTCGAATCCCACCTGTTTTTCTTTGTATAAACTGTATAAAAGCAGGAAATAAACTTTGTTACCTTTTGTGGTTTTGCGAGAAACCTCTTGATACTGCAAGGATGAGGTGAGTATAATGAATGGTGTGGTTGCAGGAGCGGTCAAATAATTAGAAATGAGGAGACTTGGCATGGAGAAAAAATGGTGGAAAGAAAGTGTAGTATATCAGATATATCCTAAGAGTTTTAAAGACAGTAACGGTGACGGCGTGGGAGATATCAGAGGAATCATACAGAAACTCGATTACCTTAAAGAACTTGGGGTAAATGTGTTATGGATTTCTCCGATGCTGGAATCACCTCAGGACGATAATGGTTATGATATTTCTGATTACCGTAGAATTTATGAAGAATATGGAACTATGGAGGATTATGAGGAATTGTTGTGTGAAGCACACAAAAGATCCATCAGGATTCTGATGGATCTTGTAGTCAATCATACATCGGATGAACATAACTGGTTTATTGAAAGCCGCAAGTCAAAAGATAATCCATATCGTGATTATTATATCTGGAAAGACCCGGTAAACGGAAAAGAACCTAATAACTGGGGAGGAGCATTCGGCGGTTCTGCATGGGAATATGATCCGCAGACACAGATGTATTATCTGCATCTGTTTTCAAAAAAACAGCCGGATCTCAATTGGGAAAATGAAAAAGTACGCCAGGAAGTTTACGATATGATGAAATTCTGGTGTGAAAAAGGAATTGATGGTTTCCGTATGGATGTTATCAGTATGATTTCCAAAGATCAGAGATTTCCGGATGGAGAAATGAATAACGGACTTTATGGCGATTTTGGACCATATAGCGTACATGGTCCAAGAGTCCATGAATTTCTTCAGGAAATGAATCATGAAGTCCTTTCAAAATATGATATCATGACAGTTGGTGAAACAGCTGGAGTTACAATTGAAGAAGCACAGAAATATGCGGGTGAAGACAGAAATGAACTGAATATGGTATTCCAATTTGAGCATGTGGAGAGTGGATGCGGAGATTATGGAAAGTGGACAACTCAAAAATATGATTTTAAAGAGTTTAAAAACATCATGATCAAATGGCAGGAGAAACTCCAGGGTAAAGCATGGAACAGTTTGTTTTTAGGTAATCATGATCAACCGAGAAGCGTCAGCCGTTTTGGAAATGACAATCCGGTATACAGAGAAACATCCGCAAAAATGCTGGCTACCTGTATTCACATGATGCAGGGAACGCCATATGTATACCAGGGGGAAGAGCTTGGTATGACAAATGTTTATTTTGACAAACTGGAAGATTACCGTGATATTGAAAGTATTAATTACTTTGAAGAGTTTACGGAATCAGGTCTTATGACTCCGGAACACATGATGAAATGTCTGATGCTGAGAAGCCGTGACAATGCGAGAACTCCGATGCAGTGGGATGACAGCAAACAGGCTGGATTCACAGATGGTGAGCCGTGGATCAAAGTAAACCAAAACTACAAAAAGATCAATGCAGCACAGCAGCTTGAAGATCCGGATTCTGTTTTCCATTACTATCAGAAACTGATCAGCTTGCGCAAGGAGAAAGAAATTATTGTTTATGGCGAATTTGAACCGCTTTATCGTGAAGACGAGCAGATTTTTGCTTACACAAGAAAAGGGGATCAGGAAAAACTTCTGACCGTCTGCAACTTTAGCGACAAGAATGCAGAAGTAGAAGTGCCGGAAGAATTTAAAGGCGCAGAGTGTCTGATCACAAACCTTGGAAGAAAAGAATTCGACGGAAAAATTATTCTGAACCCATATGAAGCATTTGTATTATATTATAAACACCAGGTGACAGAGAAATGATTAGAAAATATAGATATGGAACTCCATTTAATACGGAGGCACTGACTGAAAAAATTGAAACAACTGAGGGCGTTCTCCCATATGGAGAGGTCAGTCAGGAGGAAGGATTTGTTTTTACTTATATCATGGATGAAGATGACATTGTCTATGGTCTGGGTGAAGCCAATCGTGGAATCAACAAGAGAGGGTATTGTTATATCAGTAATTGCACAGATGATCCGGTACACACAGAGGACAAGCGTTCTTTGTACGGAGCCCACAACTTTATTATTGTGAGTGGAAAGACTACGTTTGGATTGTTTTTTGACTATCCGTCGAAACTGACCTTTGATATCGGATATGACAGAGAGGATACACTCAGGGTATCCTGCGAAAATGCCGATCTGGATATCTATGTGCTTGAAGGTGAGAATGCTTATGATATCGTAAAACAGTTCCGCCACGTAATTGGACGCAGCTATATCCCGCCGAAGTTTGCTTTTGGTTTCGGACAGAGCCGCTGGGGGTATACGACGAAAGAAGATTTCCGTACTGTTGCAAAAGGATATCGGGAGAATCATATCCCAATCGACATGATTTACATGGATATTGACTATATGCAGTCATTCAAAGATTTCACAGTGAATGAAGAAAATTTCCCGGATTTTCCAGAATTTGTGCAGGAAATGGATGACCAGGATATTCGCCTGATTCCGATCATTGATGCCGGTGTGAAGGTTGAGCCGGGATATGAGATTTACGAGGAAGGTGTCAAAAACAACTATTTCTGCAAGAGAGAAGACGGAAGTGATTTTGTTGCAGCTGTATGGCCGGGAGATACCCATTTTCCGGATATGCTGAATCCGGAAGCCAGAAAATGGTTCGGGGACAAATATCGTTTTCTGATTGAACAGGGAATAGAAGGTTTCTGGAATGATATGAATGAGCCTGCGATCTTTTATTCTTCCGAAGGCCTTGCAGAGGCAAGAGAACTTGCCGGAAAGTTTGCAAAGGATACCGAAGGCAAGACCCATCCCTGGGAAATGCAGGACAAGATGCTCAGTATTGCAAATAATCCGGAAGATTACAAAAGATTTTATCACAATGTCGATGGCAAAAAGATCCGTCATGACAAAGTACATAATCTTTTTGGCTACAATATGACAAGAGCAGCAGGAGAAGCTTTTGAACGCATTGACCCGGAAAAACGTTTTCTGATGTTTTCCAGATCTTCTTATATCGGAATGCACCGTTATGGCGGAATCTGGACAGGCGATAATAAATCCTGGTGGTCGCATATCCTTCTTAACCTGAAGATGCTGCCGTCTCTGAATATGTGCGGTTTCCTGTATACAGGTGCTGACCTTGGAGGATTTGGCAGTGATACGACAAGAGAACTGTTGCTTCGTTTTCTTGCACTTGGTGTATTCACACCACTGATGCGTAATCATTCAGCAACGGGAACAAGAGAGCAGGAATGTTATCAATTTGAAAAAATCGAGGATTTCCGCGCTGTCATTAATACAAGATATCGTCTTGTGCCGTATCTGTACAGTGAGTACATGAAAGCTGTGCTGAATGATGACATGTATTTCAAACCACTTGGGTTTGTTTATCCGGATGACAAGAGAGCAATCAGGATAGAGGATCAGCTGATGCTTGGAAACGAGATCATGATCGCTCCGGTCTACGAGCAGAACGCAAGAGGCCGTTATGTTTATCTGCCGGAAGAAATGAAATTTATCAAGTTCCTGCCGGACGGAAGCATTTCTGAAGAGGTTCTCGCAAAAGGTATTCATTATGTAGATGTGGAACTAAATGAAGTACCGCTCTTCATTCGAAGTGGTAAATGCATCCCGGTTGCAGAAGTGGCAGAGTGTGTGAAAGATATTGATACCGAACATCTGCAGCTTATCGGATATAAAAACAGCAGTTATACGATGTATGAGGATGATGGAATCCACAAGGATTACGATAAGGAAGAGAATTATCGGGTATTCACAAATTAACTTTTAAGTGCAAAGAAAAAATAGCCAATGTTAATTTCCATTGCTTGTATCGGAAACAGCATATTCGTATAATTTATAATGTACATGTACATATCGAATAGAAGGGATATGAAATTATGATTAATGAGAATATAAAGCATTTCCGAAAAACAAGGGGAATGAGCCAGGAAGAAATGGCAGTAAAGTTAAATGTTGTTCGGCAGACAGTTTCAAAATGGGAAAAGGGAGTTTCCCATAGTTAAAGATACCACACCAAATATGATGAACCCACGCTTATACACTACCAGCTATAATAAACCGCAAGGACAGCAATTTGATACTGCTGTCCTTTCTTTTATAAAATTGCAGTACACAGAAAAAAGCTGTAAAATGATAAATATATTTGTCCTTGTAACAATTCTCGGACATTTGCCTGTTATACTATTTGCAAAAAGAAAAGGAAGTGATAATATGAAGCATATTTTAATTGTCGAAGATGATAATCTTTTGAATAAAACGCTTACTTATAATTTGGAATTGGACGGTTACACAATAACTTCTGTTCTGAATGCAAGGACAGCCGCTGAATCATTAAAAACAAACATTTTTGATTTGGTATTGCTGGATATAAATTTACCAGACGGAAATGGTTATGACCTATGCCGTCTTATCAAGCCAGAGCATCCTGATACAGTAGTTATATTTCTAACTGCCAACGATCAGGAAAGCAATCAGATACGGGGATATGAAGCTGGTGCAGTGGATTATATCACGAACCTTTTTCGATTAGTGCTTTGCAGCGAAAAATCAAAGCCATGTTCGCTATGTTGGAGCATCACAAACCAGCTAAGGATATTTACGAGGATGGTAGCTTGTTTCTGGATTTTTCGGAACAATTTGCAAGTTTGAACGGGAAACCATTAGCACTTTCTGCGATGGAATATAAAATGTTGAACCTATTTCTTAAAAATCCGAAGCAGGTACTTACTCGCCAACAATTTTTAGAAAAACTGTGGGATGTTGATGAAAAATATGTAGATGAACATACCCTTACTACTTCTATCAGCCGTATTCGCAGTAAGATTGAAGCGGATGGCGACACATATATCAAAACGGTTTATGGTATGGGGTATCAATGGACAGGAGGCGAAAAGAAATGAATCTGAATAACCTTTCTGCTAAGAAAATTTAGTAGACTGGTTAGTGCTGGCATGGTTTTCTCTATGCTGGTAATTACCGGTATTTTCGGCGGTATAATGCAGGATATACGAATTTTTATAGTGGGTGGAACATTGACACTCTGTGCGTTTTTCTGGATTTGGCTATTGGTGCTGATTTTTGGAAAACGCCTTTCTCATTTTACTTCTAATTTGTGCCGGACGCTGGACAACATGATTGATGGAAACGAGGAATTACAAAAGTCAAATGATAGTGAAACTCTTTTTTGCCCGTATCAACCACCGCTTAATTCGGTTGTATGAGATTATGCAGAAAAACCGGCACAAGGTAGACATGGAACGACAGGAGCTTCAAATGCTGATTTCTGATATTTCACATCAAGTTAAAACGCCTGTCAGCAATTTGCAAATGGTAACGGACACACTTTTAACAAAGCCTGTTTCAGAAGAAGAACGGATGGACTTTTTACAAGGCATACGCAGTCAGACTGATAAACTGGATTTTCTGTTCCAAGCACTGGTTAAAACGTCCCGGTTGGAAACCGGAGCAATACGATTAGAAAAGAAAGACAGCAGCTTATTCCATACGCTTGCACAAGCCATGAGCAGTATTGTATATGCCGCAGAGAAAAAAGAAATTGCTGTATCCGTGGATTGCCCGGAAAATTTGATAATCTCCCATGACAGCAAGTGGACAAGCGAAGCCCTTTTCAATCTGCTGGACAATGCAAGTAAAATACACCTCCGTCGAGGGTGGAAAGTATTTCTGTATCAGTGGTTCAGGTGGGAAATGTACGTAGAGGTCAAAGTGACCGAC
>ENA-OQJF01000443-OQJF01000443.1-human-gut-metagenome-genome-assembly--contig:-NODE-443-length-10785-cov-3.267499_pt1 | contig 10785 bp, 9 predicted proteins | sample MGYA00242595_ERZ504761 | MGnify/ENA primary metagenome ERZ504761 (study PRJEB26092, sample SAMD00036367) | human gut metagenome | host: Homo sapiens | study: EMG produced TPA metagenomics assembly of...
TTACCATATGTTCCCTACTGATTTGCGCCAGGTCCTTTTTCCGTTCACGCACATCTTTTCCGCGTTCTACAATCACCGGGCGTAATCCGAGTTCGATAAGGCGCAGAGCGGCGAACAATCCGCCGGGACCTGCACCAACCACAATTACTTGTGGTTTTCCTTCCACACTATTATATACCGTATGCTCGTATTCATCTTCTTCAGGCATTTCGTTGATGTAGGCCCGTATTTTCAGATTGACGAAAATCGTTCGCTGACGAGCGTCAATGCTTCGCTTTAAGATGCGGGTAGCATTGATATTGCGTAAATTTAGTCCTTTCTCTTCAGAGAGATATTCTTTCAGCCGTTGTTCGTTCGCTGCGATTTCGGGAAGTACGCGGAGTTGGTATTCTTGTATCATTTGGTTGTTGTTACTTTAGATTATAAAAAGATAAGGCAGATAACATAAATCAGTGTCTTATCCGAATAACGCCCTGAACGCCTCTTCTACCTTTCTTACGGGCACTAACTCTATCTTTAGCTTCTTCGTATCAATGCCTTGCAAATTATATTTGGGCAACAGGAAACGCTTGAAGCCAAGCTTCTCGGCCTCTCCGATACGTTGTTCAATCCGGTTCACCGGACGTATCTCTCCCGACAAACCGATTTCTCCTGCCATACAGACTTCCGGTTCGATAGCTGCATCCATATTTGAAGAAAGAATGGCACTGATAACTGCGAGGTCGATGGCCGGGTCATTCACTTTCAGTCCTCCGGCGATATTCAGAAATACATCTTTCTGTGCAAGCTTGAACCCGACACGTTTTTCGAGGACGGCCAGAAGCATATTCATTCTTCGTATATCAAATCCGGTTGCCGAACGTTGGGGATTACCATAAACAGCGGAGCTTACCAGAGCCTGAGTCTCAATCAGGAAGGGACGTACTCCTTCGATAGCAGAAGCGATTGCTACTCCGCTCATTCCTTCATGGTCTTGGCTAAGCAGTAGTTCCGAAGGATTGCTCACCTGGCGTAGCCCGTCCTGCCGCATCTCATAAATACCCAGTTCGGCCGTACTACCGAAGCGATTCTTGATACTGCGTAAAATACGGTACATATAATGTTGGTCACCTTCAAATTGGAGAACTGTATCAACGATATGTTCCAGCACCTTGGGGCCTGCAATGCTCCCTTCTTTATTTATATGTCCGATAAGCAAGACCGGCGTATGAGTCTCCTTTGCGAAACGTAGGATAGATGCCGAACACTCTCTGACCTGAGCGATACTTCCGGGAGACGATTCGATGGTTTCCGTAGAGATAGTCTGTATGGAGTCGATAATAACCAAATCCGGATTCGTATTTTTGATATGGACATAAATCTGTTCAAGGGAAGTCTCACAAACGATGAAGCAGTCGCTGGAAACCTCAGAAAGACGGTCGGCACGTAATTTTAATTGCCGTGCACTTTCCTCACCGGATACATAAAGGATTTTCTTTTCCGGCATACGGAGTACGGTTTGCATGACGAGAGTTGATTTTCCGATTCCCGGTTCGCCGCCGATCAGTACTAAAGAACCCGGAACAAGTCCGCCGCCCAGTACGCGGTTCAGTTCATTATCATGCATATTGATTCGCGGTTCATCGTCCGCTATGATCTCACTAAGAATAACCGGCTTGGGCTTTTGCGTTTCTATGCCCGATACCGGCCGGCGGTTAACCGGCTCTTTCCGTACGATTTCCTCAACATACGTATTCCATTCTCCGCACGACGGACATTTGCCTACCCATTTCGGTGAATCCTGTCCGCAGTTACTACACACATATACGGTCTTTTCTTTAGCCATTGTATTCTTATTAGTTTTCTAGAGAATACAAAAGTATGTATAATCTGTTCAACGCGCAAAACAAATCCCGGCAAAATCAGTTTATTGTTCAATCATCCGTTTCCAAACTCATCGTTATTGCTGAAATGTTATTAACTGTTGGACGGTAAGGAAAGAAGTCCTCATCGGTACCGGATACCTTCCTCAATGCCGGACGGAACGTTATATAGAGCCGGTAAGTTTACAGAGTTATTTCTCCCGCTATTGAACGGTTCATCCGGTCACGCACCTCGTCCGGCGTATAGCCGTGTCCCAACAGAAACATTAATTTGGTAACGGCGGACTCCGTCGTACTGTCATATCCGGAGACGACCCCTGCCTGCAACAACTGATATCCGGTTTCGTAACGTTCCATTTCTACGGTACCTGCACTACATTGTGTCACGTTGACAATGATGATTCCCCGTGCACTGGCCTGGCAGAGCAAGCGGATGAACCATTCCTTCCGGGGAGCGTTGCCGGAACCGTACGTTTCGAGTACTACCGCTTTCAATCCTTCTATTTTCAGAATGGCAGCCACTACATTCTCCTGAATGCCGGGGAAAAGTTTCAGAACGACCACATTGGTATCCAGTAAATAGTGCGGTTTCAATTCCCGTTCTTCTCCGTTCACATGAATCTGTACATTATTATATTTAATATGAATCCCTGCTTCGGCCAGTACCGGATAATTGAATGACCGGAAAGCGTTGAAGTTTTCGGCATTTATTTTGGTAGTGCGATTTCCCCGCATCAAATGGTTCTCGAAGAAGATACAGACCTCCGGGACAAGCGCTTTTCCTTCCTTATTCTGTGCAATGGCAATTTCAATACTCGTCATCAGATTTTCCTTTCCGTCCGTGCGGAGTACCCCTATCTCTCCAAAGCACCGGTTGTGGTGTTTTCAATCATACCAATTGTTCCACCTGTGTATATTAACAATACGGAAGTATTTAAAGGGTACATAAGCTAATTTTCTGCGATTGTTTTCGCAAATATAACAATATAATTGATAAATAAGTAGCAAAATGTCATAAAAATGCTGTCTGTTGATTGAGGAGAAAAGAAACGTAGGATTCTTTTTATCAGAAAAAAACGGGAAAAAGTGATAGATTGAATGTTTTTATTATTACTTTTGCGACACTTATCAAAAACAAGAGTAGAAACAAGGACTATGATGAAGTACTATCCGCATACAGTCACATCCATGTGCACCATGACCCTTTGGGGTTGAGGGATAGTATTTGTGTATCTACGTGATTCACGCCTGTGTAAGTAGGCAAAATTCAAATTAAACTTTTTCGTAAACAACCAATCGTTCTGTAAAACTATACACAGGACATTGCATTAAAATAAGTATCTTCATGAAAGTAATGAAATTCGGCGGAACGTCCGTAGGTTCCGTGAACAGCATTTTAAGTGTAAAGAGAATTGTAGAGTCGGCATCGGCCGGCGAACCGGTTATTGTAGTAGTTTCCGCATTGGGAGGCATCACTGATAAATTGATAAACACATCGAAAATGGCGGCTACCGGAGATTCGGCCTATGAGGGTGAGTTCCGCGAAATTGTTTATCGTCATGTGGAAATGATTAAAGAGGTGGTTCCTGCCGGAGAAGGGCAAGTGGCGTTGCAACGTCAGATTGGCGAATTGCTGAATGAATTGAAGGATATTTTCCAGGGTATTTACCTGATTAAAGACCTTTCCCCGAAGACTTCGGACACAATCGTAAGCTATGGCGAGCGCCTTTCATCTATCATTGTTGCCGAGCTGATTAAGGATGCCAAGTGGTTCGATTCGCGTACTTTTATCAAAACTGAAAAGAAGCATAACAAACATACGATTGACGCTGATCTGACCAACAAACTGGTAAAAGAGACTTTCAGCTCTATCCCGAAAGTAGCATTGGTGCCGGGCTTTATTTCTTCCGACAAGACAACCGGAGAAGTAACCAATCTCGGTCGCGGCGGTTCGGATTATACGGCTGCTATCATTGCTGCGGCGCTCAATGCCGACAGTCTGGAGATATGGACAGATGTGGATGGCTTTATGACTGCTGATCCGCGTGTGATTTCAACGGCTTATACTATCTCCGAACTTAGCTATGTAGAAGCAACCGAACTTTGTAACTTCGGTGCGAAAGTAGTTTATCCGCCGACGATTTATCCCGTATATCATAAGAATATTCCTATTATAATAAAGAATACGTTCAATCCGGATGGAGTGGGGACCGTCATCAAACAAGAAGTCTCCAATCCGCATAGCAAGGCGATTAAAGGAATTTCCTCTATCAATGATACCAGTCTTATTACCGTTCAGGGATTGGGTATGGTAGGTGTGATTGGTGTGAACTACCGTATCTTTAAGGCGTTAGCGAAGAATGGAATCAGTGTATTCCTTGTTTCGCAGGCTTCATCGGAGAACAGTACTTCTATCGGTGTACGCAATGCGGATGCAGACCTGGCTTGTGAAGTGCTGAACGAAGAATTTGCGAAAGAGATAGAAATGGGAGAAATTTCCCCGATTCTCGCCGAAAGAAACTTGGCGACAGTCGCCATTGTAGGTGAGAACATGAAGCATACGCCGGGCATTGCAGGTAAATTGTTCGGTACGCTGGGACGCAACGGTATCAATGTGATCGCTTGTGCACAAGGCGCATCGGAAACCAACATCTCTTTCGTTGTCGATGCAAAATCATTACGTAAATCGCTGAACGTTATCCACGACTCTTTCTTCCTGTCCGAATATCAGGTCTTGAATTTGTTTATTTGCGGTATCGGTACGGTAGGCGGGAGCCTGGTAGAGCAGATTCGTTGTCAGCAAGAGAAGCTAATGCTGGAAAACGGACTGAAACTGCACGTTGTAGGTATCATTGATGCAACGAAAGCGATGTTTAGCCGTGAAGGGTTCGACCTCGCCAATTTCCGTGAAGAGTTGCAGCAGAAAGGAAAAGACAGTAATCTGCAGACAATTCGTGACGAGATTGTAGGAATGAATATCTTCAACTCCGTATTTGTAGATTGTACGGCCAGTCCCGATATTGCTTCACTCTACAAAGATCTTTTGCAACACAATATTTCCGTTGTAGCTGCCAACAAGATTGCCGCTTCTTCGGCATACGAAAACTATCGTGAACTGAAGACGATCGCCCGCCAGCGCGGTGTGAAATATCTGTTTGAAACGAACGTAGGTGCCGGACTTCCGATTATCAACACTATCAACGACCTGATTCATAGTGGTGACAAAATCTTGAAAATCGAAGCAGTACTTTCGGGTACATTAAATTATATCTTCAATAAGATTAGCGCCGACATTCCTTTCAGCCGTACTATCAAAATGGCGCAGGAGGAACGTTACTCCGAACCCGACCCGCGCATCGACCTGAGTGGAAAAGACGTTATCCGCAAGTTGGTGATTCTGGCGCGTGAAGCCGGATACCGCATCGAACAGGAAGATGTGGAAAAAAATCTCTTTGTGCCGAACGACTTCTTCGAAGGTTCCTTGGACGACTTCTGGAAACGGGTGCCCAGTCTCGACGCAGACTTTGAAGCTCGCCGCCAAGTATTGGAAAAAGAGCATAAACATTGGCGTTTCGTTGCCAAACTGGAAGACGGAAAAGCTTCTGTCGGTTTGCAGGAAGTAGGAGCCAACCACCCGTTCTACGGTCTGGAAGGCAGTAACAATATCATCTTGCTGACTACGGAACGTTATAAAGAATATCCGATGATGATTCAGGGGTACGGTGCCGGTGCCGGAGTGACGGCTGCCGGAGTATTTGCCGATATTATGAGCATCGCAAACGTTTAATGCCTTATGAAACATATTATCATATTGGGTGACGGAATGGCCGATTGGCCTGTGAAGTCATTAGGAGACAAGACGCTCCTGCAATATGCCAAAACGCCTTACATGGATAAGTTGGCCCGCATGGGACGTAACGGGCGGTTGATAACCGTAGCCGAAGGCTTTCATCCGGGCAGTGAGGTTGCCAATATGTCCGTACTGGGATATAATCTCCCGAAAGTGTACGAAGGTCGCGGGCCACTGGAAGCGGCAAGCATCGGTGTAGACCTGCAACCGGGAGAAATGGCAATGCGTTGTAATCTGATTTGTGTGGAAGGGGAGATTCTGAAGAATCACTCTTCCGGGCATATATCTACCGAAGAAGCGGACGTGCTGATTCAATATCTGCAAGAAAAACTGGGCAACGACCGCGTGCGTTTCCATACAGGAGTACAGTACCGTCATTTGTTGGTTATCAAAGGGGGAAATAAAGAACTCGACTGTACCCCTCCGCACGATGTGCCTTTGAAACCTTTCCGTCCGCTAATGGTGAAACCTCTGGCACCGGAAGCGCAGGAAACGGCAGACTTGGTTAACGACTTGATTTTGAAATCGCAGGAACTGTTGAAGAACCACCCGTTAAACCTGAAACGCATGGCAGAAGGCAAGGACCCTGCAAATAGTATTTGGCCCTGGAGTCCGGGGTATCGTCCGCAAATGCCTACCTTCTCCGAAACTTTCCCGCAAGTGAAAAAGGGAGCGGTAATCTCGGCTGTTGACTTGATTAACGGAATCGGTTACTATGCCGGTTTGCGTCGTATTGCTGTGGAAGGGGCGACCGGGCTTTATAATACGAATTACGAGAATAAAGTAGCTGCCGCACTGGAAGCCCTGAAAACGGACGATTTTGTTTATCTTCACATTGAAGCCAGCGATGAGGCGGGGCACGAAGGGGATATCGACCTGAAACTTCTCACGATCGAGAATCTCGACAAACGTGCCGTAGAACCTATTTACGAAGCAGTGAAAGACTGGAACGAACCGGTAGCGATTGCCGTTCTGCCCGATCATCCTACTCCCTGTGAACTTCGCACGCATACGTCCGAACCGATCCCGTTCCTTATCTGGTATCCGGGCATCGAACCCGATGAGGTGCAGGTCTACGACGAGGTAGCTGCCTGCAACGGTAGTTACGGTGTGTTGAAAGAAGACGAGTTTATAAAAGAATTCATGAAATAAGTCACCACAGATTATGAAATATTATAGTACGAATAAACAAGCACCAATGGCTTCCCTCCAGGAAGCAGTGGTGAAAGGGCTTGCAGCCGATAAGGGACTGTTTATGCCTATGACTGTCAAACCTCTTCCGCAAGAGTTCTACGATACGATTGATACATTGTCTTTTCAGGAAATAGCCTATCGTGTTGCTGATGCGTTCTTTGGCGAAGATGTTCCTGCCGATACACTGAAACAGATAGTATATGATACATTAAGTTTTGATGTGCCTTTGGTAAAGGTAGCGGACAATATCTATTCTCTGGAACTTTTCCACGGACCGACACTGGCTTTCAAAGATGTAGGCGGCCGTTTCATGGCACGTCTGCTGGGGTACTTCATTAAAAAAGAAGGACAGAAGAATGTCAATGTGCTGGTAGCTACTTCCGGTGATACGGGAAGCGCTGTTGCTAACGGCTTTCTGGGGGTGGAAGGTATTCATGTATATGTGCTCTATCCGAAAGGAAAAGTCAGTGAGATACAGGAAAAACAGTTCACTACATTGGGACAGAATATCACTGCACTCGAAGTAGACGGAACATTCGATGACTGTCAGGCATTGGTAAAAGCCGCTTTCATGGATAAGGAACTGAATGAACATCTTTCCCTGACTTCCGCCAACTCTATCAATGTAGCCCGCTTCCTGCCGCAAGCATTCTATTATTTCTATGCTTACGCCCAGTTGAAGCGTGCCGGAAAAGCGGCTAATGCTGTGATTTGTGTTCCTAGCGGAAACTTCGGAAATATCACTGCCGGATTGTTCGGAAAGAAAATGGGATTACCCATCAAGCGTTTTATTGCCGCCAACAACCGTAATGATATCTTCTATCAGTACCTGCAGACAGGCAAGTACAATCCCCGTCCCTCCATTGCTACGATTGCCAATGCTATGGATGTAGGTGACCCGAGTAATTTTGCCCGTGTAATCGACTTGTACGGCAATTCTCATGCCGCTATCTCTGCCGAGATTTCGGGTACGACTTACACTGACGAGCAGATTCGCGAAACGGTAAAAGAAACCTGGAAAGAACATCACTACCTGCTTGACCCTCACGGGGCTTGCGGATACCGTGCCTTGGTCGAAGGACTGAAAGAAGGCGAGACCGGTGTGTTCCTTGAAACGGCTCATCCGGCCAAGTTCCTTGAAACAGTAGAAAGCATTATCGGCGAATCGGTAGAGATACCTGCCAAATTGCAGGAGTTTATGAAAGGCGAGAAGAAAAGTTTGCAGATGACAAAGGAATTTGCAGATTTCAAGAACTATCTGCTTTCTCTTTAAGTATTCTCTCCTGTTGCCGCATTTTTCAACGTACAGGTAGCAGCTGGAAGGGTTCCTGATAAGGGTGTGTGCCACCGCCTTGGCACGATTGTGACAACGCTGTGTCACAGTTGTGCCAAGCCGATGGCACAACTGTGTCAATGGGGTGGAATAAACTTGGCACAGCGATGTCTGTTTTACATAAAAGCAAGGAATACTAAATACTCTCCCGTGCAATGAATTGTAAACTCATCGGAAGTCGCTTCATTGAGCGTGCCTTGCCACCAATTGGTGAAATCGCTTAGCGGATAAACCAATCCTTCTCCCTGCAATCCTTTCGCTCCGAAATTGATAATAGAAATCTGCTGTCCGGGATGAGCAGCAAAGGTTTGTGTATCTTTTGCAGGAACAAATACTCCATAATCAGTAATGGTCCGTACTTCCATGCCGCTTTTCATATAATCCAGCAGTAGGCTGATATTTCCCAATGTATGGTCTTCCCGTTTGCCGGTCGCTCCGACAATGGCAATTCTCCGGAATCCTCTCTTTTGCAGATACCGGACGGCTTTAGTCTGGTCGTTCGTTTCCTGATCGGGTATCTGATGTATAATAGGGGAGAAGCGTTTGTGGTATTCTGTTGAAAGAGAGTCGCCGTCGCCGACAATCACATCCGGAGTATGTCCGCGGGAAATGTACTCATTGGCTGCACCGTCACAGCAAGCAACAAAACTTGCTTCTTCCAGCATTGTCAGAGGAACGGGGCAAGTTGGGTATTCACCGTTGGCCAGTATCACTGCCTCGGGAGTATAGTGTTCGTTTATCATTGTATGTTCATTAGTTTTTCCACTTGAAGTAGCCAAAGATAGCTATAATGGAGTAAAGTCCGTACAAAGCTGAGGTGAAATAGAGGTCTTTATAGATATAAAGTCCGCAGCAGACGATATCGACGATAATCCAGGCAAACCATTGTTCAATGTATTTGCGTGCCAGCATCCACATTCCGACAATACTCAAGGCAGTGGTAAAGCTATCCAGCCACGGAACGTTACTGTCGGTATATTCGATAAGTATCCATGCAATGCCGATAAAGGCGACAATGAATACAACTGCCAGTGGAAGGTAACATTTCCACGGAGTGTGCACGATAGGGAGGTCTTTGGAGCGACCGGCGGTTGGCTGGTCTGCCGGCCGGCACTTCTTTTCCGGTGTCCCCACATCCAGAAAAACCAACCGTAGACAGCGGCTATCAGATAATAGATATTGATGCCAAAGTCGGCATACAGTCCCGCCTTGTAATATACAAAGATGTAAATGGCAGGCATGACGACACCTGCTATCCAAAGATAGATACTAGCCCGGTATTCCAACCAAAGGTAGACTAAACCGACCAGCGTACCGAATATTTCTAAAAAGTCCAGTTCCATAATCTGCTGATGTCATTAAAAGCGGAAAGACACGTGTCCCAAGACGTTTGTTCCGGCTTGTGCGGCATAGCCGGCATAGTTTCCCCGGTTTTCCACTGTATCGGTGTAATCGCTTGAAGCCCAACCATTGTTTTCATACTCCTCGTTAAAGAGGTTGTAAACGGTGAATCCCAATGTGACTTCTGTCAGAATCTTCTTGGGACGGAAGGTGTACGCCAGATTGAGATTGCTGACAAAGTATTTGTCAAGAGTCAGTTCTTCTACTTCCGCATTGGTCATATACTGTTTGCTTACAAACTGCGATTGCAGGGAAGCCTCGAAGCCTTTATAATTGAAAGAAAAACGGTTGTTGAGCAGGAAGTCCGGCGAAAAAGCGATGTGGGTGTCTTTATGCTTTATCAGGACAGTTGGAAGGGAAGTTACTGTTTCATCTGCGTTATAATGATAGCCCGGCAGACTTTCCACAAAATCCTTGATGCGATTCTTGCTCCATGTGGCATTGATGTCCCACTGAAACCATTTGCACGGTTTGATACCGAGCATTAATTCGATTCCCATGCGGTAGCTGTCCGGAATGTTTTCGGTCAGTGCTTCACCAATATCATTTAAAGCACCGGTCAGGACAAGTTGGTCGGTGTAATCCATGTAGTAGAAGTTGGCACCTGCCGTCAGCCATGGGTTGGCAAACGTATATCCCGCTTCGTAATCAAGCAGTTTTTTCAGCTTTCGGGTAGGAGTCGGGATCGCCGTCCGTATAATTGTTTCTTGTCGGTTCTTTCTGTGCTACGGAGAAAAGAAGCGTACAGGCGGTGATTGGGAGTTATATTCCAGTTTAAGCCGACTTTCGGATTGAAAAAAATCGAATTTCTTATCTACGGCTAGCGGGCGCAGGGCGTTTTTATTCCAGTCATATTTATCGTTTACTCCATCGATTGTGTAATCAATATGGCGGTATTGCAGGTCGGCATAAGCGCTTAACGTGCTGGTCAGATCATAGTTGGCTTTCAGATAGATATTCCCGTCGGTTTTCTTTGATTTGTTGCGGTAATATTCATGTTCGGGAGACAGGTTGCCGATATAGTTTTTCACCCATGTCACTTTTCCGAAGTTATTTCCCCGGTATTGGTTGAGGCCACCTCCTAAGGAAGCGGTCTAGGCGGTTTTCCTGTATAATTAAGGGAGAATACACCTCCCCCGAACTTT
>ENA-OQJF01000446-OQJF01000446.1-human-gut-metagenome-genome-assembly--contig:-NODE-446-length-10752-cov-3.018353_pt1 | contig 10752 bp, 8 predicted proteins | sample MGYA00242595_ERZ504761 | MGnify/ENA primary metagenome ERZ504761 (study PRJEB26092, sample SAMD00036367) | human gut metagenome | host: Homo sapiens | study: EMG produced TPA metagenomics assembly of...
GGGATTTCAGCTTGTTCTGCACAATGTCAAAGCTCATGCGGTCAATCAGCGGTTCATGCTGTCCCTCCACCACAATCCAGTCCTCCGGCTTCTTTTCCCCAATCGTGCCGATTTTGAAACGGTAGTCCTTTTTCTGGGCAGGGTATTTCTTCCCGCTTTGTACCCCGTGTAGAGAGAGCTCCGAAGCCAGCCGTATCCAATAGTTAGGGCGCGAGTAAGCATCCATATACAGAATGGTAGCTGTGTCATTACGGACGATCCGGCTGATTTCAAGTGCGTCAGTATTTCTTTTTGATATGAGGGATAGTCGATAGAAAAATTTTGTGCGGTAGCCCATGGGGTACATGTGAAGAGAAAGACGCACAAGCCTGTGGTTTTAAATATCGTATTCATGATACTAAGGTATTGAAAAGCAAATTCTCCGTTTCCCCTTCTATGAAGAGGGAAACGGAGGAGTGGGTTATTGATAGATCGCCTTCTTACCTGCCAGCAATGTATTTTTCATCAGTGACACGATGGTCATCGGGCCGACTCCTCCCGGAACGGGAGTGATGAACGAACACTTCGGGGATACTTCGTCAAACTTCACATCTCCTGTGAGCTTGAACCCGGACTTCTTGCTGGCATCGGGCACCCGGGTGGTACCTACGTCAATGACCACGGCACCTTCTTTCACCATTTCCGCCTTTACGAAATTGGGTTGTCCCAATGCAGCGATAATGATATCGGCTTCCCGGCACTCTTTCACCAGATCTTTTGAGCGGCTGTGACATACGGTCACCGTAGCGTCTCCCGGATAAGCCTTCTGCATCATCAGTGCAGCCATCGGTTTGCCAACAATATTGCTGCGTCCTAATACGACGCACTTTTTCCCGGATGTCTCTATCCGGTAGCGTTTCAGCAGTTCGAGGATTCCATTCGGAGTGGCCGATACATAGCAAGGCAGTCCGATAGACATGCGTCCTACATTGATCGGGTGAAATCCGTCCACATCTTTGCGGTAATCGATGGTCTCAATCACTTTTTGTTCGGAGATGTGTTTGGGCAACGGAAGTTGTACGATAAATCCGTCTACATCGTCATCTTCATTCAGTTCGCGTACTTTGGCAAGCAGCTCGTCCTCTGTCACATCACTTTCGTAACGGATCAGTGACGACTTGAATCCGCACACTTCGCAAGCTTTTACTTTGGCGGCTACATATGTCTCGCTGCCTCCGTCGTGTCCTACGAGGATGGCTGCCAGGTGAGGGCGTTTGCCTCCATGAGCCACTATTTCTGCCACTTCGGCTGCAATCTCCTGCTTTACTTGTTCGGAGATGGCTTTTCCATCAATCAGTGTCATTTCTTATTCGTTTATTGAGTTATTTATTGTTTAGTACTTCGGCTACTTTATTTTTCATTCCTTCTCCTCTGAGGTCACGTGCGATGATGGTTCCGTCAGGTCCGAAGAGGAGGATGAAAGGGATACCTTTTACACCGTACAGATCCATGGGCGTCATACCGGTGTCGATAATTTGCGGCCAGTCGATATTGAGTTCCTTGATCGCTTTTTTGGTATTTTCCGGTTTGTCCCAGACTGCTACTCCCAGAACAGTCAGTCCTTTGTCTTTGTATGTGTTGTAGAGTTCGGCTATATGAGGCGATTCGGAACGGCAGGGGCCACACCAGCTTGCCCAGAAATCTACCAAAGTGTATTGACCTTTGCCCACAAAATCGGATAAAGAGCTTGCGGCGCCGTCTATAGTCTTACCGCTGAAGTCGGTAAACTTTTGTCCTACTGCCGTCGCTTTCATGCCTTGAAACTGCTTTTCGATGCGGTGATATACGCTCAGTGACTTCAACCAGGGGCCGGAAGCCGCAAATATGGTGTCCATCTCTTCGGGCGAAGCGCACATGGCAAGCTCTCTGATGGCAAACTCTCCGAGTGCATTGTCCGGGTTCTTCATAAACATGTCTTTGTATAGTCGGGTATAAGTCGGATGCCAGTAAGTATCGGCGTATCTTTTTTAAGCCGGAGTTGTTCCGATTTGTCTTCTGTTTGCTGTTCGATGGCCGCATGCTTTTTCTCAACTCTGTGACCAGCTCGGATGTCTTATCAGATATGTGGGTATACTCCTCATTCATTGGCGTTCCCTTCGGGTCATTGTGAGTCAGTACATTGACCTGGATGTTGCCCCCTTCGAGGATGAAGTTGGCATACTCTCTCCCCGCATCGATGCGGCAAAAACAGGGGATGTCCGCTTTTCCGGTGAATTTAAATTGCCCGTTGGTCACTTGCGTGCTATCCACTTTCATTCCGTCGTCATAACGGCTGATATAGAGTGTCTGTCCGTTCAGGGTAGAATCGTTTATCAAACCTTCTACCGTATAGGAGTGCCCATTGTGTTGTGCGTTGGCTATCCCGGCTATGGAAGCAAGCGCCAGAGTGAAGAGAATGTGTTTCATTGATTCAATGCTTTTATGGTATCAGGCAAAAGTAATATCATTTACCATTCCCTGTTTTTTGTCAAGAGTAGCTTTATAGATTATTAACAGGGTAGGGAGGAGTTCCGAAGGCAAAGAGGAACTTCTGGGAATAGAGCCGGGATCCGATGCGGGTAGAGCCGGGGTTTTACTGAAATGCAGTAAGCATCTGACTGCAATGCAGCCGGTATTCGGGAGTGGAGCAACCGTCTCCGGGACTTCAAGCGGCGGGTTATGGTTTCTTGCTCCGGTAGGTACATAAAAAAAGGAGGAAACAGCGGCTTCCTCCTTCTATTGCATTCTAATTGAATTTATTGAATGATTACATAGACAAAGATACATCATCCCGAAGCCAAAGTCAAGCTTTCGGGAAGAAAAGTGCAGTCTTATTTCATCTTCGGCATCATCTTGCCCATCTTGCTGCTGGTCACCATCTTCATCATTTTGCGAGTCTGGTCAAACTGTTTCAGCAGACGGTTCACCTCCTGGATAGTCGTACCGCTACCTTTGGCGATACGTGTACGGCGCGAACCGTTCAGGATGCCCGGATTGCTGCGTTCCTCCGGAGTCATGGAGTAGATGATGGCTTCGATGCTTTTGAAAGCATTGTCGTCGATATCGATATCTTTGATGGCCTTGCCCACACCCGGAATCATTGAAGCGAGCTCTTTCAGATTACCCATTTTCTTAATCTGGGAGATCTGGCTGAGGAAGTCGTTGAAGTCGAATTGGTTCTTGGCAATCTTCTTTTGAAGGCGTTTAGCTTCTTCTTCGTCATATTGTTCCTGTGCGCGTTCCACCAACGAAACGATGTCACCCATACCCAGGATACGGTCGGCCATACGGGCAGGGTGGAACTGGTCGATGGCATCGAGTTTCTCGCCCGTACCTACAAACTTGATAGGTTTGTTCACTACCGAACGGATAGAGAGGGCCGCACCACCGCGGGTATCACCGTCGAGCTTGGTCAGCACCACGCCGTCAAAGTCGAGGCGTTCGTTGAACTCTTTGGCTGTGTTGACCGCATCTTGTCCGGTCATAGAGTCTACCACGAACAGAATTTCGTTGGGCTGGATGGCTTCTTTGATGGCAGCGATCTCATTCATCATCTGTTCGTCGACTGCCAGACGTCCGGCCGTATCGACAATTACCAGATCGTATCCCTTGGCACGTGCTTCTTTGATGGCATTCTGGGCGATGGAAACCGGATCTTTGCTGTCGATCTCCGAGTACATCGGTACGTCAATCTGTTCAGCCAATACGCGAAGCTGCTCGATAGCTGCCGGACGGTAAACGTCACATGCAACGAGCAACGGGCGTTTGTTCTTCTTGGTTTTCAGCATGCGGGCCAGCTTACCCGAGAAAGTGGTCTTACCCGAACCTTGCAAACCGGACATCAGGATGACTGCCGGCTGACCTTTGGTGTCGATTTCGACAGTTTCTCCACCCATCAGCTGGGTCAGTTCGTCATGAACAATCTTCACCATCAACTGGCTCGGTTTTACGGCTGTGAGCACGTTCTGTCCCAGTGCCTTTTCCTTCACCGTATCAGTGAATCCTTTGGCTACTTTATAGTTAACGTCGGCATCGAGCAGTGCCTTGCGCACGTCTTTCAGGGTTTCTGCTACGTTGATCTCGGTGATTTTGCCTTCACCTTTCAGAATCTTAAACGACCTTTCGAGTCTTTCGCTTAAATTGTCGAACATATCTTTGAATTATGAATTACTAATGATGTGTAAAGCCTGCCGTAAATTGTACGGATCGACACGGATTTTATATCTGACATAGAGAATATCTGTGCTAATCTGTGCAATCTGCGGTGAAATCAGCCGCAAATGTACAAAAATCTCTCGTACTTTATATCTTTTTGTTCTGCCATTTTGCTTTTTTGAAATAAATATAGCTTGTGGCGAGCAACAGTGTATAGTACAGAATCTCAATCGTAAAGCACCATTCGATGGGAGCTTTCACCCACATTCCGATGAAAATGATGTACGATCCGTAGATTGCAATCGTGATGGCTTCGAGCATCAGGGCTGCTTGAGTATTGCCTGTACCCGATATTCCGTTGAAGACGACGTTAGCAACAGAGGCAATCAGCATGGCCACGCAGATGACATATACCGATGATACCGATTCATTGATCAATGCCGTTTCGTTGGTGTATACCGAGAGCAATGCTTGTGGGAACAGGGCGGTTATGATGACCAGCCCCAGCATGATCAGGAAAGAGAAGCGCCCGATTTTGTTTATCAACGGCATCACGTAGTTGATGCCTCCCGCGCCGATGGCGTTGCTCACCAGGCTGTTGGTTGTGGTGGCCAGTGCATTTACCGGAATCAGCATAACGATGTAGATGCTTCTCACGATGTTGGCAATAGCGAGTTCGCGCTGTCCCAACCTCTCCACTGCCACAAAGAAAACAAACCAGGTGGCCATCGACAGGAAATACTGAAGCATGGTGAAGCACGATATACTGAGAATGCGTATCAACAAAACCGGGTCGAACGACCGCAAGCGGTTGAGGCCATACTTTTTCAGGTCGACGGTGATGTACGTATAAATCAGGAAAAAGAGCAGAGAAGCCGCTTCGGCGATTACGGAAGCAATGGCTGCTCCTTTGATGCCCATTTCCGGAAGCCCGAAGTGTCCGAATATCAGGGCATAGTCCAGCACCACATTGGTCAGCGCCATAACCACTGCATTGATGGTGAGCACCTTGGTGCGGGTGATTCCGATGTAGAGTGCCCGGAACATCACGTTGACAAATGAGAAGAAGAACCCGAAGATGCGCCAGTCGAGAAACTCCATCGTGGCATTATAAATGCTTTCGGAAGAGACCAGCAGGCGCATGATGTTTCCGCCGAACGCTTTGGTGAATCCGAAGAGCAGGAGAGCCATGACCAACAGGAACAATACTCCCTGAATCATGACCGGACCTACATCGCCGTAACGTGCTTCACCGTTGCGGCGGGCAATGACGATCTGGGAACCGGTGCTGAATCCGAAGGCAATGGTGAAAATACAAATATAGAAAAGCCCACCCATGGCAGAAGCACCGAGGGCTATCTCACTGACACGTCCCAGAAAGGCAGTGTCGGTGACGTTGATGACATTTTGCGCAAGCAAGCTCAGGAGAATCGGGTAACTGACACTCCAGATCTGTTTGTTGGTATACATAAAGAAGGGTTTAAGTTTGCAGGTTGCAAAGATACAACTTTCTGTAGAAGTAGACGAGCGGATAGGGGAAGAAGTCAATTTCTTCCTGACGGAAACGTGAAGAGGATGGTCGGCTTTCCGTCCGGATTTGTCTGTACTTTGTAGCTTCCTCCGAAATACTCAAATAGCAGGCGGTTGATTTCGTGACGGATGCATACCTCTTGCGAAGTAAATCTTTCGTCAGCCAGCGGAGAGTTGGTGATGCGGAAGTTGATGAAGTGCTTCTCCGTGTCGAGTGTCACCTTAAAGTCGATTTCCCGTTTTTCTTTGTACTTCTGCGGATACGTCAGTGCACTTAGCAACGCCTGTGTGAAACGGACGGTGTCTATCCGGATGTTCAGGTCTGTTTCAATTTCGTTTTCCAACCGGATGACGGTACACCCTTCACTATGCATGCGTGCCATATAGGTAGCTTCATTGCAGAGTTCCGCCAGTCCGTACTCCTGAATGTTGAACTTCATCATACCGGCTTCGAGCCGTGATAAATCGAGTACATCATTAACCAGGCGCATCAATTCTTCGGAGTTCTTCTGAATGATGGAAGAGTATTCTTTACGGAGCTCATCAGGCATGTTGGGCTCAGAGGCTATCAGTTGCGAGAAACCCACTACACCGTTCAGCGGGATGCGGATGTGATAGCTTATGTTCGACAAAAAGCGATTTTTCATTTCGTTGGCTTCTTCCGCCATGCGGGTTGTTTCCCGTGTTTCTTTTTCCGATTGTTCCAAAGCCTTGCGTACGTGTGAAATGCGGAGCATGAAAGCAACCAGAATTATCAGGACAATGACCACCACTATTAAGGTGCCGAGTTGGATGTAGCTTTTCAGCCGTTCCTCTTCCAATGCCACTTTGTCGATGTTGTATTTAGCTTTTATCTGTTGCATCTGTTTGTCGAGAACGGTCGTTTCGATAGAGTCTTTAAGATGGAGCGTTTCGATGTACAGGGGAATGGCTTCTGCACTTCGTCCGGCTTCTGCCAGGAGGTCGGCTTTTGTCAATTTTTGGTGGATGTAATTGCTGTTGAAGTCCTCTTGCAGCAGTATGATGGTGGAGTCTATCTTGGCAAGTGCCCGGTCATACGCTTTGCAAGCCCGGAAGTATGCTGCATAGGCATCGTAATAGAGCACCCTGTAGAGAAAGAAGGTGTTGCCATTGAGAAATTTGCCTGCGTTAACCAGATTTTTATGTGCTTGTTCCGGCTGGCTTGCATATAGATAGTAATAGGTGTAATATACTTCGCAGAACAGGTAAACATCATAAAATGCCTCTTTGAGCATCGGGTTCGTGGAGGTATGGTGATGCAGTGTTTCTTTTAGCTTCGCAAGGTATTCGGAGAGTAATTGGTTGTTTTTCTGATCCTTGGTTATGGAAATCAGTTGACAGAGAATCGAGATTCGTACTACCGCATTATCTGTTTGTAAAGAGAGTTGATAGGCAGCTTCCAATGCTTTCATTCCTTCGTCCCATCTCTCTGTACTGATATAGACGTTGCCCAAGCATTGTTTTGCTCCGATCAGTCCGCGGGCGCAGTTCACTTTTTGGGCTCTTTCGTACATCAGGTTCGCTTCGTTGATGGCAAGTTCATACTGCTCTTCGTAGGTGCAGAGGTCTATCTGAAAGCGGAGCGCATCGAAATAGAGATCCCAGGTTTGCGATTTGCGGGCATAAGGCTCCATTGTGTCAAGCCATTTTTTTTACGCTGTCCCGGTTGTTTTGGTTATAGTAGTACACTGTGTGCAGATAGGCGGCTATGGTGTTGTATCTGTCATTCTTCTGCAAGGTGGCTTCCTCGCGCAACAGACCCGAGAAGGTGATACACCTGGGAGTCAGCTGCTCTATTTGTGCCAGTCTCTTGAACATTTCCAGACGAGTCGAGTCATGCGGAAGTGACTGTGCCACCTGATACAGGCTGTCCGTTTCCGTTTGTGTATTTGCATGACACCATCCTAAGGCCCAGCAACATACTATGATGATAAGTATCAGTCGCTTCATCTTTCTGCCTCCTTTTCCTTTGCGGGCCAGACGGGGTGTGTAAACCGGAATCGCGCACCTTCGGTGTAGTCCGGGTCAATCCATATTCTCCCTCCGATTTTGCTCGATGATAAGTTGACAGATCGAGAGTCCCAGACCTGTTCCCTGTGCACCTTCGTTCAGTTTCTCAAAACGATTGAATATCTGGTCCTGTTTTTCACGGAGGATACCACATCCGGTATCTGTCACAGTGAACAGAGCCATGGTTTCCGATTTCTTTTTCTAATGTCAGGGTGATGCTTCCTTCGGTAGTGAACTTGGTGGCATTGATCAGCAGGTTGATCAATACCTGTTGCAGGCGTGCCTCGTCTGTACGCAAAGTCAGTCTATCCAGTGAAGTGACAAAACTGACTCCGGCTTGTGTCTGCTTCACCTTCTCTACGGTGTTGATTACGTTACGGCATATATTGACGGCGTCACATTCTTTAAAATTGAAAGTCAGCTTGCCGGGATCGAGATTTGACAGGTCTATTACATCATTGATCAGCTTTAGCAGCAGTTCGGAGTTTTGCTGGATGATGTCATTGCATTGATACCGTGTGTCATTGTCGATGGATTCGTCGGTCAGGATGGATGAGAATCCGGAAAGTGCATTCAGTGGTGTCCGTATTTCGTGACTCATGTTCGACAGGAACAGACTTTTGGTACGTATTGAGTTCTCGGCATACTTACGGGCTATTTCCAATTCTTCTTTGGAGCGGAGAAGTCGGTTGGACTCCTGCCGGATGCGGACAATCAACAGCAAAACAAGCATCAATATAAAGATGGAAGCTATGATGATCCACAAGATGATTTGGTTTCGTTGAATTTGGTTCCGGATTTCCATCCGGTCTATCTGGTACATTCCCCGTAGGTCATTGATTTGCCGGGCATAGCTCAGAGCGTTCAAAGAGTCTTTTTGCCGGTTAGCCTTTTGATAGATACGATAGGCTTCTTCCGTTCGTCCCATTTGAGTCAGCAGTTGGGCACACTCAAGCTGCAAACCGATGTGTTTGTTGGGGGCAGGTGCTTTAGGGACCTTTGTCAGGCGTTCGTATTGTTGCAGGGCCAGTTCATACTTCCCGACAGCCTGATAGTACTGGGCCAATATATAGTTGTAGATACTACGCAGGTAGAGAGAATTCAGTTGTTCGTGGATTTTCCCGGCTTTGTCCAGTTCGGCTTTTCCTTTTTCGGGATTACCGGACTCGATGTTATAGTAGGCATTGCACGCACATATGAAAAAGTGGAATGTAGGATTAGGGTTACCGGCATACAGGTTTTCAAACTTTTGCAGATAGATGCGTACCTCGTCCATGTGCGAGGTCTGAATCAGGGTCAGGATGAATTTCGGAAGAATCTCTTGTTCGAGGATTTCGCTACCCGGTATTTTGTCAAGCAATTCCAGAGCTTCTTTATAAGATTCGATAGCGGGTTGCTGCATGTTGGCATTCAAGTAGGCATCCCCAATGGCACGGCTGGAAAGAGCTATACCGATGGGGGAGTTCAATTCTTTGGCTTCCTTATACATCCGGCGGGCATGGTCGATGGCCATGTTCATGTCTCCTCGTGAGGCATAAGCTGTCACAATCAGTTGTTTCAACTGAAATAGAGTTTTATATTCTTTCTGCTTTTTCAGGAGAGGAGCCAATTCGTTGCCCCATTGGATAATACTGTCGTTGGGAGCTTCTTTGCTATAGTTGAGGCTGTTGTCGATCAGGTTCAGCAGCGCTGACACGTGCCTTGTTGCTTTGTTATCGGCAGCATATGTAGTGACAGAGTATAAGGTTACTGCTATTACTATAAGCGCTATATTGAAAGACCTTCCCACAGTAAATGTTGTTTTCCCGATGTTTGTTTTATGCTTGTTTATGATGCATGTAGTGCAAAGCTAAATAAAAAGAGTGAGAATCAAACAGAATCTCACTCTTTTTACTATATTTTGTTCACAAAAGGAACTCTTTAGCTGTTCATGCTCATCAGGAACTCGTCGTTGTCTTTGGTTTTTTCCAATCTGTCTTTTACGAAATCCATTGCTTCGATAGGATTCATATCCGACAGATACTTGCGTAGAATCCACATGCGGTCCAGTGTCTGTTTGTCGAGCAGCAAGTCGTCGCGGCGGGTGCTCGATGCCACAATGTTGACAGCAGGGAAGATACGTTTGTTACTTAGGTTGCGGTCGAGCTGCAACTCCATGTTACCTGTGCCCTTGAACTCTTCAAAGATTACTTCGTCCATCTTCGAACCGGTGTCGATCAGGGCAGTAGCGATAATGGTGAGCGAACCTCCGTTCTCTATGTTACGGGCTGCTCCGAAGAAACGTTTCGGTTTGTGTAGTGCATTGGCATCCACACCACCCGAGAGTACCTTTCCTGATGCCGGAGATACAGTATTGTATGCGCGCGCCAGACGGGTGATAGAGTCGAGGAAGATCACTACATCGTGTCCGCACTCTACCAATCTTTTAGCTTTTTCGAGTACGATGCCGGCAATTTTCACATGGCGTTCGGCAGGTTCGTCGAATGTAGAAGCAATCACTTCCGCATTGACACTGCGGGCCATGTCGGTTACTTCTTCCGGACGTTCGTCAATCAACAACATGATCATATATACTTCCGGATGGTTGGCAGCGATGGCATTGGCGATTTCTTTCATCAGGATGGTTTTACCGGTCTTGGGCTGAGCCACGATCAAGGCACGCTGTCCTTTACCGATTGGTGAAAAGAGGTCGACTACACGTGCCGACATCGAGTCGGAGTAGCCTCCTTTGCAAAGCTTGAACTTTTCGTCTGGGAACAGCGGAGTGAGATGGTCGAACGGTACACGGTCACGTACGAAAGCGGCATCACGTCCGTTGATTTTAGAAACCTTTACCAGCGGGAAGTATTTTTCGCCTTCTTTGGGCGGACGGATTACACCTTCTACTACGTCACCGGTCTTCAGACCGAACAGTTTGATCTGGGATTGCGAAACGTAGATATCGTCTGGTGAAGAGAGGTAGTTATAATCTGACGAACGGAGGAATCCGTAACCATCCTGCATGATTTCCAATACACC
>ENA-OQJF01000448-OQJF01000448.1-human-gut-metagenome-genome-assembly--contig:-NODE-448-length-10748-cov-2.220601_pt1 | contig 10748 bp, 11 predicted proteins | sample MGYA00242595_ERZ504761 | MGnify/ENA primary metagenome ERZ504761 (study PRJEB26092, sample SAMD00036367) | human gut metagenome | host: Homo sapiens | study: EMG produced TPA metagenomics assembly of...
TCATATGTATCTGCCGCAAACTGGTTCGGGATCTCACCGTTGTGAGCATCGCCGTATGCTTTTACGAAGTTCTGGCTCTTCTCATCTGTAGCTGTTGCGGAGAATGGTGTCAGAAGCATAACACCCTCTGCAAGGGATTTATCGAAGTTCTCTACATTGAGGATACCATCCATGCCATCTACACCAAAGAATTTAATGTCAAGTCCTGCCTCAGATGCCTGCTGAAGGATCAGCGCATTGTCGGAATAGTAGTTCGGAAGGAAAAGAAGCTCAGCGCCGCTCTTCTTGATCTTTGCAAGCTGTACAGAATAGTCTGTGTTGCTGTCTGTTGTGTAAGCCTCATCTGCAACTACTTCAAGTCCGTCATCAGCAGCTGCTGCAACGAATGCGTCATGTACACCGGAGTTGTAGTCAGCAGCGGAATCATAAAGTACTGCTACTTTCGTTGCAAGTTTGTGCTCGGAAATGTACTGAGCAGATTTGGTTCCCTGTGCCGGGTCTGTGAAGCACATACGGAACTCGTTTGTTCCTGCTGTGATACAGTCAAGTGCTGTTGCGGATGGTGTGAAGAGGAATGTATCCTCAGCTGCCTCAGCTCCTACTGCGATACAGGAACCGGATGTTACAGTTCCACAGAGCATCTGCATTCCTTTATCGATCAGGTCATTGTATGCGTTAACAGCCTTCTCCGGATCTCCCTGGTCATCACCTGCGTCAAGAATCTCTACTTTATATCCGTTGAATCCACCGTTCTCGTTGATCTCATCTGCAGCGATCTTTGCTGCGTTGTATACGTTAGTACCGTACTGTGCGTAATCACCTGTCATCGGTCCGATCACACCGATCTTAAATGTCTCATCCTCTGCCGCAAAAACGGATGCAGGCATCATCATAGCTGCTGTCATCGCTGCTGCTGATGCAACGCCGATTACTTTCTTCCAATTCTTCATAATAATCTCTCCTCCTGCGCTTTGTCGCGTTACTAATGTTTAATGGTAAAATTATAGCATCGCATATTTTTTATTTCAAGGGCAAATTTAGTTATCTGTGTTTTTCGTCTGATTTGCACAACGCCGGACACTTGTCCGCTAGTACAGCTTGTGTCGTTTTTCGGCAAATTGTCTGAATTTTTTTTACAAAAAAATCCAGGGAAAAATTCCCGTGGACTCCTTCGTCTCTTAATACTTTACTTATGCGATTGCTTTCTTAGCGATCTCAGCAAGAGCTGTGAAGCCTGCTGCATCGTTAACAGCCATCTCTGCAAGCATCTTTCTGTTGATGTCGATGTTTGCAACCTTAAGGCCGTGCATCATTTTGCTGTAGGAAAGTCCGTTCATTCTTGCTGCTGCGTTGATACGAGCAATCCAGAGCTGTCTGAACTGACGTTTCTTCTGTTTTCTTCCTGCATAGGAGCTTGTAAGAGCTCTCATTACAGACTGTTTTGCTACTCTATACTGTTTGGAACGGGCTCCTCTGTAGCCTTTTGCCAGTTTTAATGTACGGTTATGTCTTTTCTTTGCGTTTAATCCGCCTTTAATTCTTGCCATTTCTATTTTCCTCCTTAAAAATATGATTTAAAACAATAATCTCACACATCCGTACATTCCGGCATCATTGCCTAATGTAGCAAGTGAAATCTCTGTTTCAGCACATGCATGAAATGCCTTTGCAGCATAATGTTCTTTGATTCCGTCAACTAGGATTGCTCCTGCACACGAAACACCTCCACCGATTACGAAGATCTCCGGATCTGCAACTGCCGCGATATTCGCCATTGCTGTTCCCAGCATATTACAGAGAACATCTACCAACTCTGATGCAACAGCATCTCCTGCTTTTGCCTCGTCAAACACGTCCTTCGCTGTCAGTTCTTCATACGATGTAAGTGTAGTCTCCCTCGTCTCCTCTTCCAGCTTCTGTTTTGCCATACGCACGATTCCGGTTGCAGATGCATACTGCTCCAGACATCCGTGTCCGCCACATCCGCAGGTTGCTGTCTCGCCATCACGCATTTTAATATGTCCGATCTCACCGCCTGCACCGTGGGAACCTGCTACAATTTTACCATTGATGATAATTCCACCACCGACTCCGGTTCCAAGTGTGATCATTACGACATTATCATGACCTTTTCCGCCGCCCTGCCACATTTCTCCAAGTGCAGCCACATTGGCATCATTTCCTACTTTTACGAAAATTCCTGTTTTCTCACTTAATTCTTTCTCTACATTCAGGACATCCCAGCCAAGATTTACACATTTAAATACAGTTCCGTCAGGTCCTACAGGTCCAGGAACTCCAAGTCCGATTCCCTGTACTTCTTCTTTGCTGATATTTTTTTCATCCAGCTTGCCGAGAACTGCAGCGGCAACATCATCTAAAATTGCTGCTCCGTGATTCTCTGTATTTGTTTTGATTTCCCACTTTTCCAAAATAGTTCCGTTCATGTCAAACAGACCGATTTTGCAAGTAGTTCCTCCGATATCTACTCCAAAGCCATATTGCTTCATTGATTTTTTCTCCTTCATTTTTTCTTCCTGATATTGTTACAACAATTCCAAAACATGAGCATTCCGACAAATGCGATTGTAAATTGATTTACCGGATGATTACCCCCCAGCACATATGTTGCAACATTTCCTAATACAATCGGTGCTACCAGGCCACCAATGCCGCCGATGATCGAAAACATTCCGCTCGCCTTTGCCACTGCTCTTTTTCTACCGAAACGGAAATCAAATAAGAAGTCATCGCCATAAAGCAGCTTAGCGACACACCGCACAGTGCACTTGCTACATACACTCCAGCCATTCCCGGAACAAACAGAATCACGCCGTATCCTGCTGCCGCAGCCAGAATCGAAAATGCAAGGGTGTACTCCTTCAGCACTCCGGAAATCTTGCCGAAGAACATTCCGACCAACAAAGCAAACGCAGAGTTTACTGCTGTCACAACCCCCGTCACAGACGGATTATCTGTGATATTTTGCAAAATATAAATTCCAATATTCGTGTTATACGCATTAATAAATAATGTATGTACAAATGATGCAAGCGAAATCACATATACCATCTTGTTCAGCTTCATATCTGATGAAGTCTCGTCCATGACAGGCGGTGTCTCGATCAACACGATTTTGATGCCGGCTGCTGCCAAAAACGCAATCAAATAAACAAGATAAAAAACTGCGGTATCCGATTCCTGCCAATATTCCGCCGATCAGATTCCCAATCATTGTTCCAATTCCCATTCCGACTACATGTAACCCCATATAGGATGCTCTTTCCTCTGGCGGGAAAAATTCTGTAATGATTGCTGTGTTCATCGGACCGACGATACCGAATCCAAATCCAATCAACAATCGGGTCATTACAAGGATCAAAAAATTTTCTAAAAAGAACGGAAGCATACCACAGATTCCAATAACAATCAATCCGGTAATGACGATTTTCTTCTTACTGATTCTTGTTGTCAGCCATCCCACGAGGAGAGATCCCACGATCAACATCAAATATGGCATCGTCTGCAGCTGCTGTACCATTCCTGTTCCATATTGCTGGTATTTTTCATTTAAAATTCCAAGAATCGGAAGAACTCCGGTAATATTCAGTCCAAAGGCGAATGCTGTAATAAACACACTGACTGCAATTCTATTTTTTGTTTTCATATCTGTCCTTTCTCTCTTTTCACTTAGATTTATTCACACGGCTGCAGCACATCCCAGTGTTCTGCAATCATCATCTCCCTATCTAATAATTTTGTAATAATTGGCTTTTCGTTCTATCGGCTCCGGAAATCCATTTGCAGGATAGCCTAGAATACAAGAACCCACTCCGATATATTCTCCTTCATAGCCTGCTTCTTTTAACAATTCTTTTCCTAATTCTGTCTCAAATGTCTCCCTGATCCGGTTGATCCATCTGGAACCAAGACCTAACGCATATGCTCGTCGTTAAACATGTTACCCAAGCAAAGACTTCCGTCTTCTACCGGATTACCGACTCCCTTTTCTCGCCAATACAAGAATAATAGTCGGTGCTACCGTAAAAACACATCAAAATCCTTCCGGTGCTCCGGCAATCTCAGCATTCAGCTTACATAGTTTTTTAATCCATTCCGGATTCTGTACTGCAATAAGACCGGTGACTGCTTGTTTCCACCAGACGGTGCGTTCATTCCCGCATTCAGTACGGCCATCAGTTCCTCATCTGTAATCTGCTCCGGTTTATATTCCTTCACACTTCTGCGGTTCTGAATATCAATTACTGTATCTTTCATAGTTTTCACCTTTCTTCAAATAAGAGCGGAGTTTCTTATCCACTCCGCTCCATTCGATTCTGTCATTTTTTCATTACAACTCAGTCTTTGCTGATCTGCACTACTACATTTCTGCTAATAAAGATTAATCTTCATCCTCTACATATTCTGCAGCGCTCATACCAGCAATACGTCCTGTATTCACTGCAAATCCCATGGAGTTACCCGGAAGCAGGAACATATAACTGTCATCGTAAATATTACATGCATCAGCACCTGCTGCATAAAGTCCAGGTACCGGCTCAAACTCTTTATCGCATGCTTCACAATTCTCATTGATACGGATACCACCAACTGTTCCATATCCACCCGGACGGATACGTGCGCCATAGAACGGTGCTTTTGTAATTGGTCTTAAATATCTCTTGTCTTTGAAGAATTCTTCATCTACACTGTCACAGAAGTCATTATACTCTTCCACTGTATCTACCAGATTATCTACATCGATACCAGCCTTCTACTGCAAGTTCTTCAATGCTGTACTGCGATATACAGACCTTCATTTCCGTTCTCTTTTGCCATTTTGATTGCATCTGCAAAATCAGAAACATCTGGATTTGGGCGAACCATCGATACGTTATCCACACCATTTCTCATGTAATATTTTGCGATAGAAGAATCTACAATGCTGATACATACACGACCTTTCTGATGAGAAACAACATTAGAAAGATATGTAGCGTTCTGCATATGATCCTCGTTCATTACACGTTTTCCCTGCAGGTTTACAAGCAGGTTCGGCTGTCCCATGATATTTCCTACACTTCCCGGAAGATCATCTACACCTTCAATCGCTGCTGCCTGTTCAATTCTTACCGGAAGCTTGTCAGCTCCAGTCTCCCATGCCATTCTCAGACCGTCGCCCATAATACCAGGAATTGCAAAGTTGAACATATCCTCTCCATGTTTATATCCTGTCTCATCCTTGATCAGTTTCGGATTACATCCGGCTCCACCTGTACAGATAATTGCTGCTTTACATGTGATTTCGATTTCATTTCCATCTTTATCTGTTGCAAGAACTCCTGCCACTTTTCCATCTTCCATTACGATTTTCTTTGCAGGTGTCTCCAGCAATACTTTCACGCCAAGTTCCTGGGCTCTGGAATACAAAGCTTTGTTCATGAATGATGCAGCTCTTGGTCCGATTCCCTGATCTGTTTTTACGATATGCCATGTCGGTTCTGATTTTGGGAAGTAGCGGTATGCGCCTTCGAACTCAACTCCCATGTCCTCCAGCCACTCGATTGTCTCTCCTGACTGCTCGAAATAACGTTTTACAAGACGTGCATCTACGTTGTAATGTGTATATTCCATAAACATGTTAAATGCTTTTTCTACTGTGATATCTTCCATCTGCTTTTTCTGGTATTTTGTACCGATTCCAAGCGGTCCCATTCCCATGTTTGCTGCACCGCCGACTGCAGCTGCTTTCTCAAGAACGATAACCTCTGCTCCGTCCTCTGCTGCCTGAACAGCAGCGGATAATCCAGAAGGACCTGCTGCAATAACAACAACCTGTGTTTCATAATTTGCCATGATCTTTACCTCACTTTTCGAACTTGTTATTTTTTAACTTGTACTCATTTTATTATATTTGCCAAGTTTCATATACCATGTTTTAAACCTAAATCACTTGTATTTTTGTCCTGAAAAACCTGTTTTTTGAATGGAGAACAAAAAAACATATATCATTTTTGCTCTTTGAGAATAAACAAAAACAGGCAAGTCACAACCATCAATGTAACTTGAAAACGCCCGCAGAATGACTACAAAATCTTTGACTTAAATCTTTGATTTCATAATCCCCATGCGGACGTCTCAAAAGACAGTTAACAACTCATTTTTTACTCTTCAAATGCGATTGCTTTTCCGGTCTTAGCAGACTCTCTGACTGCATCCATTACACAAAGAACACGTCTCACCTGCTCCGGTTTAATAATAATATCTTCTTCTCCGTTAAATGCTTTCAGGAAATGTTCAAAGTAATTTCTGTGATCCACATTTACTTCCGGCAATGGCTCTTCAGACAACAGTCCCGGCTCTGGAGGTCCAAAGCTTCTTGTAGGACCTGCTGCAGTCATCGTAATCTTTCCAGGAACATTTTCCAACAGATGCGCTGTGCGGACAATCTTGCCTTCTCCTGCGAATCCATCAATCAATGCAGAACCTTTATTTCCACCAATGAACCATGCACGCTTTGGTGTCAGGTAATATGTTCCAAGCTCAATCTCTGCTGTCACACCGTTTTCAAACTTCATGATTATCTTGAAGTAATCATCTACATTTTCATTGATGACATTCTGAACATCTGCATAGAGAGATACGATTTTGGATTTCACCATATCCAGCATCTGATCGATCAAATGTACACCCCAGTCATAGAGCATTCCTCCACCCATCTCCGGGTAGATATGCCAGTCATGCATATTTCCGTTTACTCCGTAAAGCTGGGATTTGATGATGTACATATCTCCTACCATTGATTTGTCGTAAACTTCTTTCATAATACGGTAGTCTTTGTCCCATCTTCTCTGCTGGTGAACCGTAAAGATCACACCATTCTCCTCACATGCAGCAACCATCTCATCATATTCCGCAACACTCATTGCTGCCGGTTTCTCACAGATTACATGTTTTTTTGCTGCTGCGGCCTTTTTAACCATCTCCGGATGACTTGGGTTCGGAGTCGATACCATTACTACATTGATATCTGCATTTGCAAGCATTTCATCAATATTTGCATAAGTCTCCACTCCTTCCGGAGCATCTTTTAACTGTTCCGGATTGGTATCTGCAACTGCTACAAGGTCAATATCATCAAATGTTGCCATCATATCAGCATCGCAGTGTCCCATGAAACCAAATCCGACAATACCTAATTTAATTTTTTCCATATTATCCACCTTCTCTTCAAAGGGGGTCAGCCCCCTTTGCCCTTCGTTTTCGGAATATTTTGAATTTAACCCTCGATTGCTCTTCTCATTGCTTCCTGATGACGGCGTACCTGCTCAATACTGTCTACTTCCATATCCGCACGCAGATGCTCTCCGCCTTCATACTCTGAACTTAAATAACCTTTATATCCTGCCTTCTTAAATGCCTCAACAACTTCTGGAATTGCAACTGCTGTCTCTACATAGTCTTCACTTACGTTGTAGAATTTTGCATGTGTATGGAAAATATAATCGATGTTATCTATAATATCCTGTGGCTCTGACCAGGAATATGTGAATGAAGATCCTGCATATTCCATATCAGCCGGGCCGCCGCCTGCTGCCTGTACAGCATCCATCATTTCTTTCATTCCGTTTTGCATACGGTATTCCATATTTGCTTTTCCAAGATCCAGATCATATTTAATCTTTGTAAATCCTTTTGCGATTCTCTGTGCATATGCATCATCGACAATCTTGATACATTCTTCTGATGCACCGTGTCTTCTCGCTTTATCTCTTACCACATCCGGAATGTTCTTACAGAAGATTCCCATGTCAGGAATGAATCCGAAGTATTTTGTTCCGGTGCGGTGAATCATCTCCATATATCCATCTGCCCAACCTGAATTCAAAGAGAACGGAGCATGTACTTCCAGACCGATCTTTACATTCATCTGTTCTGCATACTCAAGGCTGCCCTCTATGACGTCCATTGGTGTTGAAACAAGTGTACGGAGGTTCTTAAATCCAAGCAATGATGCCAGACGGATATCACGTTTCATCATGTTAATCTGCTCACTCAGAGTTAACATACGGTTGTCGTAAATGTGGTTCTCCAAAAATGCGTCATAACAAGATGGCTCAAGATTATATTTCTTCATCCATCCAAACCACTGATCACGGAATTCTTCTGTCTCGATCGGCAACGGGAATCTACGGATCATCTGCTCAGCAAGAAGCTCAACTCCTGTTGCGCCTGTCTTCGCAGTCTCTCTCAAACAACCTTCCAAATCTAATTTTTTATCATAATACTCATCCTGATAACTGTACAGGGAAACACTTCTTTTAATATCGTAACTCATGCTTCGTTCCTCCTTATTCAATCACAAAATCTGTCTCACATACCGCTTCAATCTGAAATGGCATGTAAGAAGGGTCGAATAATCTGTACTGCTTTTAATGTGATGGTTTCCTTTTTGCAAGTCCGCCTTCTTTCATTACAGAAACTGTTGCATAATCACCGAATTCCCAACGATAATCAGAATCGATCACCGTACGCATCTCTTCCAGTGTAAATGTTTCTCCGTTTACAGTGAAACGTACATTTTCTCTTTCGATATCTTCACCATCAATATTTACTTTGATATCTCTCACAATAGAAAGTGTGATTCCACGATAATACTGTGCTTTGAACTGAAATTCAAAGCCTGTAAGACTTCCATCTTTTTCAATATTTTTAAATCCTTCCGGATTGTATATTTGTCTGCCAGCCATTTTTTTCCTCCTATTTCAACCTTGACTTTTCTTTGAAAATGGCAGCTCCTATCCATTTCACACATCGCATGCGATTTATCAGGAGCTGCCCTATTGTTTACTGATTAGTCAAAGAATACTTCTTTTCCTGTCTCTGCTGATTTGTAAATTCCTTCCAGAATCTGTGTTACAACGAATGCCTGCTCTGGCTTTACAAGCGGATCTGTATCATTAATGATCGCATTGAGCCACTGCTCCTGCTCGCGAACTGCCTCTGCAGCTGCTCCACCTTCGAAGAAGTCAACAACACCTGCTGGTGAGATTGTTTTTTCCATCAACTGATTGTGCTCAACTGTGTTGTAGATCAGTTCATCCTGTGGATAACTTCCGCCGTGGTGAATCTCAGCTCCACCCTTTGTTCCGCAAAGTGTTGTAGATGCTTCCATAGATTTCAGAATGTTCAGTGCCCATGAAGCCTCAAGGTAGATTGTTGCTCCGTTTTTCATCTTTACAAGACCGAATGCGGAATCTTCTACTTCAAATGTCTTCGGATCCCATGGTCCAAATACGTTTCCTTCCGGACCATCATCCTGACGTCCCAGTTTGTAGAATACCTGTCCTGAAACTGACTCTGGCTCGTAGTTGTTCATCATCCAAAGTGTGATATCCAGTGCGTGTGTTCCGATGTCGATCAGAGGACCGCCACCCTGCAGAGCTTTGTTCGGGAATACGCCCCATGTAGGAACAGCTCTTCTTCTAAGTGCGTGTGCTTTTGCGAAGTAAATTTCTCCAAGTTCTCCGGCCTCACATGATGCATGAAGTGTCTGTGTATCGTCACGAAGTCTGTTCTGGTATCCAATTGTAAATTTCTTTCCGGATTTCTTCCATGCTTCGATCATCTTGCGGGCATCTTCTGTATTGTGAGCCATTGGTTTCTCGCACATAACATGTTTTCCAGCCTCAAATGCTGCAACAGTGATTGGGCAGTGAGCCACGTTTGGTGTACATACATGTACAACATCGATCTCGATGCTTGTATCTGCAAGCATTTCCTTATAATCTGTATAAACTTTTGCACCTTCAACACCATACTCTTTTGCTGCTTTTTCTGCACGCTCCGGAATAATATCGCAGAAAGCTACCATTTCCGCTTTGTCTGCCTGTGTTTTGATAGATGGCATGTGTTTCTGGTTAGCGATTCCACCACATCCTACGATTGCAATTCTTAATTTTCCCATTGTTTTTTCTCCTTTTATATGTGAATTTTATTTTTTAACAAATTAAATAACAAACTGTTTCAAATATCTACGGCTAAGTATCAGGGAATCCTCTACTTTTTCTTTGCTTCCTTCGAACGCTCTATCCTCTACTTCGATACATGTGCATCCGTCGTATCCAATATCTGTCAGTGCTGATACATATTTACTCCAGTCAACATCCCCCAGTCCCGGAAGCTTAGGCGACATAAAATCAAGTGGATAAGCCATGATTCCGCAGTCATTCAGGCGATCCGGATATATTTTAATATCTTTATAATGTACATGGAAGATTTTATCCTTGAATTCATAAATCGGTTTGATGTAATCAATCATCTGCCATACAAAATGGGATGGATCATAGTTGATTCCCAAATTGTCGCTGTTCAGAATATCAAATACCTGTCTCCAAATCTTTGGTGTTGTCATCAGATTCTGTCCGCCCGGCCACTGATCCGGTCCGAATAACATCGGGCAGTTCTCAATTGCAACTTTTACATCGTTCTCTTCTGCCAGTTTGATGATAGAAGGCCATACTTCCTTCACCAGTTCCAGATTTTCCTCCACCGTCTTTGTCTGATCTCTTCCGATAAATGTTGATACCATGTTTACGCCAAGCTTATGGCTTGCACGGATTACATTTTTCTAAGTGAGCAACTGCTGCTTCACGTTTCTCCTGATTTCCATCCATTGTATTCGGATAGTATGCGAGGGTAGAAATCTCTACATTCTTCTCTTTGTCTATAGTCCAGAATATGTTTTG
>ENA-OQJF01000450-OQJF01000450.1-human-gut-metagenome-genome-assembly--contig:-NODE-450-length-10740-cov-2.265618_pt1 | contig 10740 bp, 14 predicted proteins | sample MGYA00242595_ERZ504761 | MGnify/ENA primary metagenome ERZ504761 (study PRJEB26092, sample SAMD00036367) | human gut metagenome | host: Homo sapiens | study: EMG produced TPA metagenomics assembly of...
ATACGGCATCAATTGCGAGACCATTTCAGATATGGTAGAAAAAAGACTTATGGGCAGGGAAGTGCTTTTTGCAAAGGGAAAGCCGGCTGTTGACGGGGCTGATGGATACTTTGATTTTTACTTCGACAGTGACTTGAACCACCGCCCAACGGTTAAGAGTGATGGCTCAGTGGATTACTGGAGTGTGCACTCGGTTGAGGTGGTCAAAAAAGGCCAGACGATTGCAAACTATTGTGAGCCTGTTGCAGGTGAGGATGGTATTGATGTGCTTGGCAGGGTAATTGCCGCAAAGAAAGGCAAGGGACTGCCACCGCTTGTGGGGCGTGGCTTTGACAAATCTGTCGATGGACTTACATATACAGCTGCTATCGATGGCAAAATTGAAAGGCACAAGAATCGAATTATTATTCTTCCTATTCTTGAAATAAACGGTGATGTGGATGTGGGAACAGGAAATATAGATTTTGTCGGGGACGTGGTCATACATGGCAGTGTGAAGACCGGAGCCAGAATAAGGGCTGCAAAGTCCATCACGATAGATGGTGTTTGCGAGGGCTGTGTGCTTGAGGCCGGCAATGACCTGATTCTAAGGAATGGCATGATTGGTATGGGAAAGGCCCGGATTATTGTAAAGGGCAATCTGTTTGCCAAGTTCATGGAGTATACTGATGTGGAGGTAGATGGCTTTGTGGAGGCTGATTCTGCAATCAACTGCAATGTGGTCAGCAATGATAAGGTAATCTTCAATGGTGGACATGCAAGCATAGTCGGTGGAAAAGTATATGGCTGTGCAGGCATTGAGGTGCAAAACCTGGGTAATGATGCCTTTATCAAGACTGAGGTGCATGTGGGCGTGCATAAAAAGATTAAGATAAAGATAGCAGAGCTTGAAAAGCTTGTTGATCAAAAGCAGATGCTGCTTAACAATATCAATGCAGGCATAAAGCAGATAGAACAGATGATGGGCAGTGCCGCTGACGGTATGAATCTTGAGGAAAAGAAGCTTGCGCTTGTCAGGGCAAAAATTGAGAAAACAGCAGAGCTTACCGAAGATAAGGAGGAGCTGGAGCGGCTTAAGGGCATAGTGGAGCGCTCGACAGGCGCGACAGTACAGGTTTTGGAGCATGTATATCCAAATGTCGAGGTGTGTATTAACAACTCAAAGCTCGTCACCAAGGAGGAATTCGACAAGATTGAGTTCAAGGAGAAGGATAAGGCAGTCGTGATGTTGTCGATGAAATAAAAAATGCGATATTTTATTAATACTTAATGGAATATACTTGCATAAAGGGTTACGTTTATTATAATATATAGTGACCCTTTTTTGATGGGATTATTTAGCAGGTAATTATGGAGGCAGGATTATGATAAATTTTGATGAAGAAATAAAGAACTATGAGCCAAGTCTAGAGATAGAGGAGGCTGAATCTGCGATTTACAGCCACGATCTGACAGATGTCACAGATATCATTGCACAGTTATTACGTGAGCAGGACAAAAGGCAGGGTGGATTAAGATGATTTGTTATAAATGCGGACAAGATGCAGGCTGGAACGATAAATGCCCTGTATGTGGGGCTGATCTTTCACTTTTTAAAAGAGCTATTAGAATATCCAATTCATACTACAATGATGGTTTACAAAAGGCACAGGTGAGAAATCTGTCTGGAGCGATTATCTCTCTCAGGCAGAGTCTTAAGTTTTATAAGTACAATATCCAGGCAAGGAATCTGTTAGGTCTCATATACTATGAGATGGGTGAGATGGTTGACGCTTTAAGTGAGTGGGTCATCAGTGCAAACTATCAGCCTGATGATAATCTGGCAAAGAAGTATATAGATCAGATTCATAATAACAGAAATCAGCTCGAAACAATCAATCAGACTATTAAAAAATATAATCAGGCTTTAACTTATTGCAAGCAGGACAGTAAGGACCTTGCGGTTATACAGCTTCGAAAGGTGTTATCCTTAAAATCCAAAGCTTGTAAAGGGACATCAGCTTTTGGCTCTTTTATATCTGGAGGAGGGACATCTGGATAAGGCAAAGAAAGCCTTACGCGATGCAAGGCAAGATAGATACAGACAATACCACTACCCTCAGATACTTAAAAGAAGTGAACAGGCGTCTTAAGGAAAAAGGAACTGAGAGAAAAAAGAAAAATGATGATTTAATTTCCTACCAGAGTGGAAACGAAACAATCATTATGCCAAAGCGATTCAGGGAGAGCTCAATGTGGGCAAATATACTCTATGTTATAATCGGTCTGGTAGTCGGAGTGGCGGTTACGTGCTTCCTTGTGGTTCCGGGCATAAAAAGCCAGGCGAAAACAGATGCAAAGAAGCAGCTATTATCGGCCAATGATACGATTTCCACAAATGGGCAGACCATCAGTGGACTTAATGATCAGATAGACAAGCTAAAGAAGGAGCTTGAGGACGAGAAGAAGAAAAATAGATGGGGTATCAGACCAGATTTCCACATATGAGGCTTTGCTCAATGCCTATGTATACTATACATCCAATGATGTAATAAAGGCAGGAGAAGCACTTGAAAATATCAACACAAGCTACCTGAGTGACTCGGCTAAGCAGACATATAATACGCTCAATGGTTCAATTGCAGATTCATATAAGGAAGCACTGTACAGTCAGGCATACTCATCATACAGCAGTGGCGATTATCAGAGTGCAATCCCTACATTCCAGAAGCTTGTCGGCCTGGATGAGGCATACAGGGATGGTTCAGCTGCATATTACCTGGCGCAGTCGTTCAGGAAGTCAGGTGACTTAGCATCTGCAAAGCCATATTATCAGTATGTGGTAGACAACTACGCAGGCACTGAGAAGGCCAGAACATCAAAGAATTATCTAGCACAGGAACAGTAGTAAAACAACTGCTGCGAGGCAATAATTAAATATAGAATTACGAAAGACACCAGATAATCTCCGGTGTCTTTTTTATATGAGCAGGAAAGGAAGAGTTTGACATGATAGAAAATTATATCAGGGAAGCAGACCGGGTGACATACCTTATGCCAAAGGAGGTGGATCACCACTGCGCCGGGCAGATAATCGCAGAGCTTGATGCACTTATAGAGGGCTGTGGTGTCAGAAAAATAGTATTTGACATGAAACAGACAGAATTTATGGACAGCTCCGGTATTGGAGTGATAATAGGAAGAACAAAGAAGCTTAAGTACTTTAATGACAGCTCGGTGTCAGTTTGCAATATGTCGGACAGAGTGGACAAGCTTTTGAAATGTGCCGGCATTTACACTATTGTACATAAGCTTTAAAACTGAATTAAATTAAAATATAATCAGACAGAAAGGGAGCATAATGAACGCAGCAAAAACAAATCATATATCGCTTAGCTTTGATGCAATTTCAGAGAATGAGGCATTTGCGAGAATGACAGCAGCCATGTTTATGGCACAATTAAACCCCACACTAGATGACGTGGAGGACGTAAAGACAGCAGTGTCAGAGGCGGTGACAAACGCAATTATCCATGGCTATGAGATGGGAGATGACAATATTTCATCCAATCAGGCAGATCACCAGGCAGCAGAAGAAAAAAGTTGTCCACAGGTACATATGAATTGCAGCTATATAGGCAGGGAGCTTTACATAGAAATATCAGATAGCGGAGTAGGCATACAGGATGTGGCAAAAGCAATGGAACCGTTATACACATCCAAACCACAGCTTGACAGATCAGGCATGGGTTTTTCATTCATGGAAGCATTTATGGACGCGCTCACAGTTACATCAGAACCGGGACACGGAACAACAGTAAAGATGAAAAAAGTACTATGAAGAGTGACAAAATCAGCAGACTTGTCACAGAAAATATAAACCTGATTTATTTAGTTATGAAACGCTTTAGAAACAGAGGCGTTGACCGGGAGGATTTATTTCAGATAGGAGCAGTTGGGCTGACAAAGGCAGCGCAGCGATTTGATGAAAGTAAGGGCTTTGCCTTTTCTACATACGCAGTACCGTTGATAATAGGGGAAATACAGCGCTTTTTACGTGATGATGGAATGGTACATATCAGTCGAAAAATACGGGATGATGCAAGAAAAATTGCAATTATCAGAGAAAAATACAGAATGAATGAAAATAGTGAAATTTCACTTGAAAAAATGGAAATTATTTCCGGTATGTCAAAACAAGATATAATAATTGCCATGGAAGCTGATAAAAATGCATCGTCAATAGAAAATGAAAGTGTGCTTGATTATTTGGACAATAAAATGAGTGCAGAAGCATCAGACAAGCCATCGGAGACAGATAAAGTGATAAATCACATCGCAATGCAGCAGGCGTTTAACTCACTGGATGATAGCGAGCGCAGACTGATTATGCTCCGCTATATGCAGGATAAGACACAGAAGCAGGTGGCAGAAATGCTTGGACGCAATCAGGTGGCCATATCACGAATGGAGAAGAATACATTGGCGAAGCTTCGCAGGGCGATGATGTGAGTGGGAAGCAGTGGAGGTTTTGAGCTTCCCACGTGCAGGCTGAGAGGATGCCGGGGTGGCATGTAGTATATTCTTCAGGAAATTATGAAGTCAGCCCCGAGCTCATGTGCGGATAGATTGTGGATATGCCGGGGCTTTTTTGTTATTAGGGAATATGGAACCTCGCGGCAGTTCATAATTTTCTTCAGAACACACTACATACCCTCCGGCAAATTTAGTGTGTCGAGTGGGAAGCAATGCAGGCTGAGAGCGCCGTGCCGTCCGAACCGTAGGTGAGGACCAGCACATTATACCTCAGCGTAAGTGGCGTAAGCCGGTGGTGGGGACAGCGGTACTGTCAGGCGGGCGAAGCGTAGCCAGCACGACAGCACCGCCTGCCCCCACCACCGGCTTATGCCACGTATTATTGAAATTATTGGAAACTATTGAAAAAAGAAAAGTACTTGCACCCAAGCCACAAAGCATATTACAATGGGTGGTAAGGAATATAATTGGATTGTCGAAAGGAAAAAGCATGAAACTTCCACTCACATATGATAACTATATATTTGACCTCTACGGTACGCTCGTGGATATTCACACAGACGAGAGTGACACTGCAATCTGGGAAAAGCTCGCCATGTTCTATGGCTATTACGGAGCACTGTATGAGGCAAAGGAGCTTAAGGAGCGCTATGAGACACTTGTAAAGAGCAGCGAGGCAGAGCTGAAGAAGAAAATTGAAAAGTCTGATGCAGATGCGCAGTTTGCCATCTCATATGCCCATGAAGCATCACCGGAGATACATATAGAGGATGTATTTGAAAAGCTTTATGAGGAAAAGGACGTGAATCCGACAAAGGAGCTTTCGGTGCATACAGGCCAGTTTTTCAGGGTGATGAGCACCGAATACATAAAGCTTTATCCGGGTACAAAGGAGATGCTTAAGGAACTTAAGAAGGCGGGAAAGAATATATATCTGCTTTCAAATGCGCAGCGTATATTTACAGCCTATGAGATGAGAAGACTTGATATCTTTGATTTGTTTGATGACGTATTTATCTCATCTGATTATAATACAAAAAAGCCTGATATCAGATTTTATACGGAGCTGATAAATAAGCATGATATTGACGTATCAAAATCGCTTTTTATAGGAAATGATTCGACTACCGATATCAAAGGGGCAAAGGAATGCCTGATGGATGCATTTTATGTGAGATCGAATATTTCACCAAAGGATGATATGGCTCATGATGCAGACTATATTATAGATAATTTTACCAACTGGTAATGCATTATTGTTTATAAAATGTGAATATTATATAAAAACATATATAAATTAAAATTTTCTATAAACAGTTGCAAATAAAAATAATGGTGTAAAATGAACTAGATTTGAATTAGTTTATTTTTTAACAAAGTAGAGGTGAAAAGAATGTCAAACACATTATTAATGTTGTGTATCCCATTTGCGGGCTTATTGCTGTGCATAGCAGTTATGCCGCTTGTGAAGCCTGAATGGTGGGAGAAACATCAAGCTCATGCAGTTATCTTATGGTCACTGCTTTTTGCCATTCCGTTCGCGCTGTTCTATGGAGCACCAAAAGCCGTAGAGACGGTACTGGAGTGTATGATAGGTGACTATCTGACCTTTATCGTGCTGCTCTTTGGACTGTTCTGCGTAGCCGGAAATATCAAGCTGGAGGGAAGTCTGGTCGGCAACCCAAAGGTAAACGTTATCATGCTTGCTGTTGGAACTCTTTTTTTCAAGCTGTATAGGAACTACAGGAGCCAGTATGCTTTTTGTAAGGCCGATTATACAGATGAACTCATGGAAGAAAAAACAAAGCGTCACATCATGGTTATTTTTCTATTTTTCTTGTGTCAAATATCGGAGGATGTCTTACACCTATCGGAGATCCGCCGCTGCTCATGGGATTTTCAAGAGGAGTATCGTTCTTCTGGAGCATGAGGTTGTTTCCTGTTCTCGTATTAAATATGATACTGCTTCTTACCATATTTTATCATTTGGACAAGAAGGCCTACCAGAAGGATATCACTAAGGGACTTATGCCTGAGGTGAAGGAAAATGAGCCCCTCATCAGGATAAAGGGTGCCCACAACTTTTTATATATTGTAATGATTGTCATAGCTGTTATACTAAGCGGTGTGCTTCCTAAGCTTTCTGCATTCCAGAACGCTTCAGGAGAGGTTATCGGTATTCCGATATTCAGGGAGGTTACACTCACTGTGCCTGCAATTATTGAGATTGCTATTATTCTGCTTGCAGCCCTGCTTTCCTTCAAGACAACACCGAAGGAGGTTCGTGTGCAGAACCATTTCTACATGGGGAGGCAATTCAGGAGGTTGCGGTGCTTTTCTATCGGAATCTTCATCACCATGCAGCCTGCTCTTATGGTATTAAAGAAGTGCAGGTTCAGGTCTTGGAATCACAAAGCCGTTTGAGATGTTCTGGGCAACAGGAGCACTTTCAAGCTTCCTCGACATACACCGACATATCTGGTTTTCCTTACTACAGCGGGTGCCATGCTACTTTACTACAGGTGTTGCAACCACACTGGGAGTGGTGCCGGTCAAGATGCTTATGGCAATTTCGTGTGGCGCTGTATTTATGGGAGCCAACACATATATTGGAAATGCACCGAACTTTATGGTCAAGTCATTATCAGACGAAAACGGTATCAACATGCCATCGTTCTTTGGTTACATATGGTGGTCATTGCGTTATCTGATACCTGTTTTCATCATAGATATGATCATATTCTTTTTATAGGAGGGATGAATTATGGAATTTTATGACGAGAAAATTAAAGCTCTTGCCATCGAAATCTATGAGCTTGATGCCGAAGTATACAAGAAATTAGGCTCATCCCTCGGCAGGGTATTTGGTGGCGAGAAGGATATATGTATCCGTAACATCATGGAGGATCTGCACTCACGGCAGAACAGCTCAAGAATCCGAAGCGAGCTTGCCCTGATAAGCAACATGGCAAGAACAATACCTGATCACGATACAAAGCATGATATCATGGTCAGATACAACAACATAGTAGAGGAGATAGCGGAGCTCCCGACAGGCTTTGCCGACGGAGATATCCTCGATCCAAAGATAGCGGATTTAAATACCGTAAACCTGAAGGATCGTTTCAAGACGGGCGATCATCTGATTATCTGTATAGGACGTTCCTGCGGATGTGGTGGAAATGAGATTGGATTTGCACTTGCAGACAAGCTTCGTATGAATTTCTATGATGTGTCTGTCATGAATGAGGTGTTCAGACAGAAGGATGGAGAGGAAGCAGCCCAGGCTACAGCTACCTTCCAGAAAAAAGAGCGGATGGGAATCAAAAAGCGCATAAAAGCTTTTAGGAAATACCACGGACTTTCATCAGAGGATGTGCTTTTCTTTGATACAAGCAAGTTCCTTGTAGAGAAGGCAAAGCAGGAGGACTTCATTGTTATGGGACGTTTTGCAGATGCAATTCTGACAAACAATCATATTCCTCACATAAGTATTTTTATCACAGCACCGGAGAAGAGAAGAATCAAGCGTTTCCTTGAGATAAACAAGAATGTGACTCCGAACCAGGCAAAGAAATGGATAGAATCTGAGGATAAGAGACATCTGAAGACCTACAAATTCTATACCGGCAGAAAGTGGAGCAAGGCAAGTAACTATGATATCTGTATCAACAGTGCCAGCTACGGTATCAAGGGCTCAATAGAGCTTATTATCCGTATGCTCCAGCTCGATGAACGTGTGAAGCAGTTGATTGAGTAAATTTTTAAAGCGTGTTTTATTGACGTAAAACACGCTTTTTTTATATATTTGACATTTTTGAAAAAATCCTCTTACAAAATTCGTGAAAAAGTGATAAAATAATATTGTATAACGAAAGAGGTGTGATATGTTCGAAATAGGTGATTACGTATTAAATGCTACAAATGGAATTTGCAAAATAAGCGAAATCGTGGAGTTAGACATGTCAGGAGACAAGCAACTCAAGTCATATTTTTTACTCCGCCCTGTTGAGGAGGAGAATGACAGAGTGTATATACCTGTTGACAATGCTGATAAGAGGATACGTAAGGTAATAACACAGGATGAGGCACTGGCGGTGCTCGATAGAGTACCTGAGATAGAGGCGCTCGCGGTAAACAATGAGAAGGAGCGCGAAACGCGCTATAAGGAGGCAGTCAGAAGCTGTGAGCCGGATAGTGTGATCAGTCTCTTAAAGTGTTTACATATCAGAAATGAGCAGCGTGCACAGGCAGGCAAGAAGTCTACAGCCGTCGATGAGCGCTATGGCAAGATGGCAGAGCACAATTTAAATGCAGAGCTTGCATTTGTTCTTGAAAAGGACAAGCAGGAGATTAAAGATATAATTCATGATATGCTATAGTATGCGGGCAGAATCAGAAAGCGGGTTCTGCCTTGTTTTTTGCTAAAAATAAGAGATATTAAGAAAAGTTTAAACAAATAATTAATGAGTTTATGCCATGAATATGTTATTATATATCAGGTAAGGGCATATAATATTACCGGTTAAGGGTAAATGAGAAAACTTATCATGTTTTATCTGATAAAAACAAAAGAATGAAAGTAAGGGAATCGATATGAATAATATGAATATTAATTCTGCAATAGCAGATACTCTGGATATAGGGAATACAGACACAGAGAAAAAGACAGGGCTCATAGGCTTTTATAATTACACGGTAGTGCTTACATACATAGGCATGTGGATAGGCTTCCTTGGAGTTATGCTTGCCATAAAGGATAGGTATGTGGGTTCACTAATCTGCCTTATGCTGGCCGGTGTCTGTGATATGTTTGACGGCACCATTGCATCCACAAAGAAGGATCGTACCAGGGACGAGCGCACATTTGGCATACAGATAGATTCGTTAAGTGATATCATATGCTTCGGTGTGCTTCCGGCAGTGTGGGTATTTTGCGTGACACCAAAGATATCAGTTGCATTTATCGCCATATTTGTATTCATTCTTTGCGGGCTTATCCGTCTGGCATACTTTAATGTGGATGAGGCCAACAGGCAGGCAGCGACAGCAGAGCGCAGACAGTATTATCTGGGGCTTCCAATCACATCAAGTGCGCTTGCTATCCCAGCGGTATTATCTGATTGGAGAGTTCACAGCTATACATACACAGACAATCGCGGCACTTGTCCTTTTAATCATTGGCATTTGCTACGTGCTCCCAGTAAAGCTCAAAAAGCCATCGCTTTTAGGTGAGGTTCTGCTTGTAGGTATAGGAGCAGTTGAGTTTTGTATTCTCATTGCGGAGGTTCTTATTTAATGGCAAAAAAATCGTTTGTAGACTGGCTTTATACCACGGCACCGGGGCGTATGACACTTAAGGTGCTTCTGCATACAGGTGCACTTAAGCTCGGAGAAATAGTAGCACGCTCCCCGCTGTCTAAGCCGTTTATCAGCCGGTATATAAAGAATAACAATATAGACATGTCTGATTTTAAGGGTCAGAAATATAACAGCTTTCAGGACTTTTTCTCTAGAAAGCGTGATGATATTGAGGTGGACAGGCAGGCTGAGCATCTTATCAGTCCGTGTGACGGCTACCTGAGTGCCTACAGGATAAAAAGCAACAACAGCTTTCACATCAAGGGCTCATGGTACAAGGTGACGGACCTTGTCACCGACAAAAAAATTGCAAAGGAATTGTTGGAGGAGACTGCGTGATACTGCGTCTTTGTGCCAACGATTATCATCATTACTGCTATATAGATGATGGATTTCAGGGCAGGAATCATTTTGTGAAGGGACTGCTTCACAGTGTACAGCCTATTGCACTGGAAAATGCGCCTGTATACAGGCAAAACAGGCGTATGTGGACAATTCTTGATACAGTTAATTTTGGCAAGGTGGCACAGATTGAGATAGGTGCGCTGCTTGTGGGAGGCATAGTCAATGACCACGAGAATGTTATGATGAGAAAGGGCACAGAGATGGGGCACTTTGAGCTGATTGGTTCCACAATAGTGCTTTTGTTTAAAAAAGGTCATATTGACCTGCTTCCGGAAATTAAAGAGTGTATAAAAGGAGACAAAGAAGTACGTGTTATCCAGGGACAGCATATCGCAAACAGGACTAGTTTTTTAACAGAATACTTACCAAAATACAGTCGTATTCCGCTGTCTTTTTACAGTGGTGCTCAATTTCAGTGTATACTGGGGCGCGCGTGCTATTGCAGGTAGTTTTACCCAT
>ENA-OQJF01000451-OQJF01000451.1-human-gut-metagenome-genome-assembly--contig:-NODE-451-length-10727-cov-2.386792_pt1 | contig 10727 bp, 11 predicted proteins | sample MGYA00242595_ERZ504761 | MGnify/ENA primary metagenome ERZ504761 (study PRJEB26092, sample SAMD00036367) | human gut metagenome | host: Homo sapiens | study: EMG produced TPA metagenomics assembly of...
ACATTCTCCAAACGTAAGTCATGTGATTCGAACAAAGGTCTTTCACCTCCGAATTCTGCATTTGATATTACTTTCATACTTTCCTTATTTTTAATTATTATTCATATTCAACCTGTAACAACGCAAAAGTACGAAGCTCCCTCCATAACAACTTTGCTTCAAGGCTCAAACTGCTTTGTTCTGAAGTTCACCTTGTAATGGAGAGGTAATATTTTATCTCTCTGATGCAAAAATAGATGGTATCTGCCACATGCTTTGTAGACGAATTCCCGGTATTCATACCCAAATTACGGATTATGCTTATGCCTATTCCTACACAAATTGCCTAAAGCCTAATCTAACTCTGTTTTAACGTGTAGTAGTGGATTATATTATTCCGATACCGGCTCTTTGGTCCAAACGATTGAATGAAGTTATCAATTGACCGAAGAAGAAACAAATCTGGATTTTGGGGATTCCTGATAAGGGGCTGTCCTTTGTCAAGGGCCCGCAGTATCTCCATTTCGTTATCGAACATTTCGAGATTTTCCTTCATACGTTCGATGTGTGTCGTTTTTGGGATAACAACCATACCCGACTGGATCTGAAAGCGCAATACCACTTGGCGTACCGTCTTGTGATAGCGGTCGACGATATACTGCAATACTTCGTCATCGTAGATTTCATTAATCTTACTCTGTCCCAACGGGACCATCACTGAACTTGAATACCTTTGGCAAAAGTGTTGCCCACGACCTCCTGATGTTCCATGTAGGGATGAATCTTGATCTGGTTGACGACAGGCTTGATACGAGCGTATGCCAGCAATTCGTCCACATGATGCGGATTGAAGTTGCTCATCCCGATGGCACGAATCTTCCCCACATCGACATACTTTTCCATGATTCTCCATCTCTCCTTGACCTTTCTGGCTACCGACCAATGAATCAGCATCAGGTCAACATACGTTCCCCCGAATGCTTCAATAGTCCGGTCGAGCGACTCGCGTACCTTTCCGCTACGTACGGCATCGGGAGAGACTTTCGAAATAATGAACACTTCACTCCGGCCGATACCGCTTTCCTTGATTCCGTACCACACTTCGGCCTCGTTGTCGTAGCCTTGCGCCGCATCGACCAAACGGTATCCCAGTCCGATGGCGTGTTTCACACACTCTGCGGCAGTCTCCTTGAGAGTAGACGTGCCGACCCCAACTGCGGCATCTCTATCCCGTTGTTCAGCACGACACGGAGAATGGCAGGCAGTGTATCGGCCGTTTGAGCCGTTTGTCCGTTGTTGGAAGTTCTGCCCCACAACCTGTCAGTATGGTTCCTGTCAGGAAACACTTTTGTAGGATATGCCGACCAGCATCCTTTGGTCAGCGTGATAGATTACGATACCGTCACGCCCATCTTGCATACGCACAGCCAATTTTCAGTCTATGCACTTTATAAAGGGATGGGCGTTACTCTTCTCTCCGGACTTGTTGCATGGAACTCCGTTGGGTAATCACATCAAAGACTTCTCTTTCTTTTCTTATCAGTCCAATGAAGCCGGAGAGCACATCCGTTGTCATATCATCGATATGGCCAAAAGTAAACTTATCAACGGAGAACAAATCATGTAGACCGCTTATGACTTGGGGTTCGAATACCCGCAACATTTAAGTCGTATATTCAAAAAACAGACCGGACAGACTCTCTCGGAATACAGTAGAGATATAAGGGAATGAAAGTTCCGATAACCTTATCGATTACCGGAACTTCAGAAAAATCGAGAAAATGTCTGTCATGCAGGACACTCAATACCATAGAGTCGCTGTACTTCTTCCGGAGCGTGTAGGTCGAGAATCATATTGTATCCCATATTCATGGAAGCAATTGCGGCCATATCCTCCGGTGTCAGCATGAAATCCCCGATATTGAAATTCTCTTGCATCCGCTGCCGATGTACCGATTTGGGAATGGAGACAACTCCGCGCTGTAAGTGCCAGCGCAGTACGACCTGTGCTGCCGATTTATCATATTTGCGAGCGATACCGGTCAGAATATCGTCCGTGAACAATCCGTTCCGTCCTTCGGCCAAAGGTCCCCATGCCTCCGCTTGTACACCGAGTTCCTGCATAATTCGTATCGCTTCGGTTTGCGGAGTATAAGGATGCGCCTCTATTTGATTTACCGCCGGAATAACTCTGGTATTATGGCATAAATCCAACAATCTGTCCGGTTCGAAATTGCACACTCCGATAGCCCGTACACGTCCTTGAGCATAGAGTTCTTCCATAGCCCGCCATGCGCCGTAATAATCACCGAAAGGCATGTGGATGAGATAGAGATCGAGGTAATCCAGCCCCAAACGGGTGAGCGAAGCCTCGAATGCCTGCAATGTCTGTTCGTAACCCATTTCCGAAATCCATGCTTTGGTCGTGATGAACAGTTCTTCACGCGGAATGCCGCTTTTCCGAATAGCCGTACCGACCGCCCGTTCGTTGCCATAGACCGAAGCGGTGTCGATGAGTCGGTAGCCTACGGCAAGCGCATCGGTAACAACTTTTTCGCACTCGGTGGCATCGGGTATCTGAAAGACACCAAAGCCTTGTACCGGCATCTTTACTCTGTTATTCAATTCTTTGAAATCCATATCCTATTGTTACCGGCATAATAATCATTTTTCTTCACTAATAGGTAAATGTGTATCGCAATACTTCTTTCTATATTGCAAAGGAGTCATATTATGATATTGCTGAAACAACTTGTTCAAGTAGCACGGGTCGGTATAGCCCATTCTGTTTGAAATCTCTTTAATGCTCATTTGAGTGCCGACAAGCATGTCTTCCACCGTTTTCAACCTGCTTTTTTGGATGTACTGTTTGAAATCCTCTCCAAAATTCCGTTTAAAGAAACGTCCTGCATAAGTGGGGGAAAGGTGAAATTTTTCAGCCACAATATTCAATTTCAGGAGTTCGGGCTGGTGAATATGCTGCCTGATGTATTTTAGCATATACTGTGCCTTGCTACTGTCCGCATTATCATGCTCCGGGGCCAATGTGGAAAGATTTCTTACAGCAAGCACAATGACACTGTTCACGTAGTAGTTCAGCAGATAGCCCGACATCATTTTCTTTTCAGATACCTCCCTGACAATTAGCTCAATCAAACTGTGAAGCATTTCCGCATCACTCTGTTGAAACCGGATACAGTATCCGGCTTGTATGTCGAGAGCCCCTTCAGCATTTCTGTTTATATAATCGGTCACATAATTCTCCGTGAACCGGATAAACAAATAACGGCTATGTGAACAAGTCCGAAACAGGTGAACTCTATTGGGGGTATCAGGCATAAGTCGGCGGCACAATAGTTATGATGTTCTTCCCCGCCATTTACGGAATTGACAACAAAACTTCCGGTACCTTCCAGAATATAAGCCATTTCGAAAAAAGAATGCTGGTGCTCTCCAATCGGAAATGTGAAAGCTATCCGGCAAGGCGCTTCTAAATGTGTCATCGAGGCACGATTCGATATATCGGCCTATCACATGGAAGCCTTTTTTGAAGAGAACGAGTTAGAGTATGAGCCCGAATGCATACTTCGTCGTGAAGTACAGTCATCCGGTAAAAGTAGGGCATTTATCAATGATACACCTGCTTCGCTCACACAAATGAAAGAACTGGGTGAGCAATTGATCGATGTACACTCTCAACATCAGAACCTATTGCTCAATAAGGAGGGCTTCCAGCTTAATGTGCTCGATATTCTTTCCCATAACGAAGAGGCTTTGGATGTATACCATCATTTATATCAGGATTGGAAAAAACTCTGTAAGGAACTCGATGAACTGATTGTTCTGGCTGAACAAAGTAAGACGGATGAGGATTATATCCGTTTTCAGTTGGAACAACTGGAGGAGGCGCATCTTACGGCCGGAGAACAGGAAGAGTTGGAACAAGAGGCCGAGACATTGGCACACGCCGAAGACATCAAGGCCGGACTGTACCGGGTGGGGCAAACTCTTGCTTCAGATGAAGGAGGGCTGCTGCCTGTATTGAAAGAAAGTCTTGGCGCTTTGAGTGGTCTGCAGAAAGTATATCAACCTGCCGGTGAGTTGGCCGAACGGATGGAGAGCACTTACATCGAGTTGAAAGATATAGCTCAGGAGATATCAGATCAGGGCGAAGGCATTGAATTTAATCCATTACGACTGGAGGAAGTAAATGACCGGTTGAACTTGATCTACTCTTTAGAACAAAAACATCGTGTGCAGACCGTCGAAGAGTTGATTGCTCTTTCGGAGCAATATGCAACAAGACTTGCTGCCATTACTTCGTATGACGACCGGATCGTTAAACTGACGGAACGGCGCGATGCACAATATAATAAGGTAAAGAAGCAAGCCGCTGTCTTGACAAAGGCCCGTACAGAGATTGCCCGTGAAGTGGAGCAACAGATGGCTGCCCGTTTGATTCCTTTGGGAATACCCAATGTCCGCTTTCAAGTGGAGATGGGGTTGAAAAAAGAACCGGGTCCACAGGGCGCGGATACTGTTAATTTCTTGTTCTCAGCCAACAAAAACGGAACGCTGCAAAGCGTGTCTTCTGTTGCGTCGGGTGGTGAGATAGCTCGTGTTATGTTATCTATTAAGGCTATGATTGCAGGAGCTGTGAAACTTCCCACAATTGTATTCGACGAGATCGACACCGGTGTATCCGGTGAGATAGCAGATCGTATGGCGGATATTATGCAAGAGATGGGCGAACAAAACCGGCAGGTAATCAGTATTACGCATTTGCCGCAGATTGCAGCCCGTGGACGTGCCCATTATAAAGTGTATAAGCGGGATAAATGATACGGAGACTAACAGTCATATCCGTCGTTTGACCGATGAAGAACGGGTAGAGGAACTGGCTCACATGTTGAGTGGTGCCACCCTGACGGAGGCGGCGCTGAGTAATGCGAGGGCGTTGCTGGAACCATCTTTGAAAGAAAGAAAAATAATAAAATAAGTATATGGTGGTGTACAATAAGTGATAACGAGTTGTATGTCCTAAAATGCAGACAATTACATGATTGATAAAAGCGAAATGATTTTCGGCGTTCGTGCCGTGATTGAAGCCATTCAGGCTGGTAAAGAGATAGACAAGATTTTGGTGAAAAAAGACATTCAGAGTGACTTGTCAAAAGAGCTGTTTGCTGCTCTGAAAGGTACGCTGATTCCTGTTCAGCGTGTCCCGGTGGAACGTATCAACCGTATCACCCGTAAGAATCATCAGGGGGTGGTTGCGTTCATCTCTTCGGTAACGTATCAGAAGACGGAAGATTTGGTGCCTTTCCTTTTCGAAGAAGGTAAGAATCCTTTCTTTGTCATGCTTGATGGAATTACGGATGTGCGTAATTTTGGTGCCATAGCCCGTACTTGCGAATGTGCCGGAGTAGATGCCGTCATTATTCCTGCAAAAGGAAGCGTTACGGTCAATGCGGATGCGATGAAGACTTCGGCCGGTGCATTGCACACTTTGCCGGTTTGCCGTGAACAGAATCTGAAAACAACCTTGCAATATCTCAAAGATAGCGGCTTCCGTATTGTGGCTGCTACCGAAAAAGGAGATTATGATTATACGAAGGCAGATTATACCGGCCCGATGTGTATCATTATGGGGGCTGAGGATACCGGTGTTTCCTATGATAATCTTGCACTATGCGACGAATGGGTCAAGATTCCGATGCTGGGCAGCATTGAATCACTCAATGTATCTGTAGCCGCAGGTATCCTGATTTATGAAGGCGTGAAACAACGTACAAATTAAAAGAAACAACATTCAAATACATGAAAAAGAGCATACTATTCACATTTGTGCTTTGCCTCCTGTCACAATGGAGTGTAGCACAAGCCCCTAAGTGGGTTGAGAAAGCGAAACGATCGGTTTTTTCCATCGTTACGTATGATAAAGACGACAAAATTCAGAATACCGGTAACGGATTCTTTGTAACCGAAGACGGAGTGGCTCTGTCTGACTATTCACTGTTTAAAGGTGCCCAGCGTGCTGTTATCATTAACTCAGAAGGTGAAAAGATGCCTGTTGAGTGTATTCTGGGAGCCAATGATATGTATGATATCATTAAGTTTCGTGTGGGCATTACAGTGAAGAAAGTACCGGCTTTACAAGTGGCTGCTCTTGCTCCGGCTGTGGGTGCTGAAGTTTATTTATTGCCTTATTCCACTCAGAAAGGCGGTAACGTGACCCGTGGTAAAGTGAAAAAGGTAGATAATATCGGTGGTGATAAATATCATTACTATACGCTGGACATGGTATTGAAAGATAAAATGGTCAGTTGTCCGGTCACTACGGCGGACGGTAAAGTGTTTGGAGTGGCACAGAAGTCCTCGGGACAAGATACTGCCTCTATCAGCTATGCGGCCGGTGCGGCTTTCGCCATATCTCAAAATATCAGTGCACTTGCGCTGAGCGACCCTGCCTTGAATGCTATCGGTATAAAGAAGGGGTTGCCCGAAGATGAAGATCAGGCTCTGGTCTATCTCTTTATTGCTTCAACACAATCCACACCTGAGGCTTATGCCATCGCCCTTGACGATTTTATAAAGACTTTCCCGAACAGTGCCGACGGTTATCTTCGCCGTGCCGGAAACTATGTTTTTGCAGACAAGGATGAAAACCACATGGATAAAGCGGCTGCCGACCTGGAACATGCGCTGAAGGTTGCACAGAAAAAAGACGATACCTATTATAACATAGCCAAGCTGATATACAATTATCAATTGAGTAAACCCGAAACTGTTTATAAAGACTGGACGTATGATAAGGCTCTGGAGAATGTACGGAGTGCGATTGCCATTCAGAGTTTACCCGTCTACCAGCAGTTGGAAGGAGATATTCTTTTTGCCAAGCAGGATTATGCAGGTGCATTTGCCAGCTATGACAAAGTGAATCAGACCGAACTGGCATCTCCTGCCTCTTTCTTCAGCGCTGCCAAAGCGAAGGAGTTGAGTAAAGCTGCTCCTGAAGAAGTAATTGCTTTGTTGGACAGTTGTATAGCCCGTTGCCAGACACCTATAACTTCCGATTTGGCTCCTTACCTGTTGGAACGTGCCCAGATGTATATGAATGTAGAGAAGTATCGTTTGGCACTGGCAGATTATGATGCCTATTTCAATGCAGTGAAAGGTAGTGTCAATGACCTGTTCTATTATTACCGTGAGCAGGCTGCCTTCAAGGCTAAGCAGTTCCAGCGTGCGTTGGATGATATAGCAAAGGCGATCGAACTTAATCCGGAAGATCTCACTTATCGTGCAGAACAGGCTGTGGTAAATCTCCGTGTAGGCCGTTACGAAGAGGCTGAGAAAGTATTGAAAGACGCATTAGCTATCGATCCGAAATATGCTGAAGGGTATCGTTTGCTGGGAATCTGCCAGATTCAGTTAAAGCAAGAGAAAGCGGCTTGCGCAAACTTTGCCAAGGCAAAAGAACTTGGAGACCCCAATGTAGACGAACTGATTAAAAAACATTGTAAATAAACTACCCTCGAAATCTAAAAAAGAAGAGGCTGTCGCCATTGCGATAGCCTCTTTCTTTTATGAGAGCGTCATGTGACTTCCTCCGTTCTGTAAGTTTAGGTCTTATTGATTAAAGTTATATCTGGTTCTTTTGTGTATTCATATATATAAATGCGTTTGTTTGCCAAATACTGCATAGCTCTTCCATATTTTTCTTATCTTTGTTCACCTAAGAGTATTTTTGATGGATGCTTTTAGCATCTTCAGGATACTAACTTTGCTATAAATATTAATTATTAATGAATCAAATAAGATGAAAAAAGTAATTTGCAGTGAGAAGGCACCGGGAGCTATCGGGCCTTACAGTCAAGCTATTGAAGCTAATGGAATGGTATTTGTCTCTGGTCAGCTTCCTATTGATGCGGCTACGGGTGTGATGCCTGATGGTGTGGAGGAGCAAGCCCGCCAGTCACTCGAGAATATAAAACATATCCTTGAGGCTGCCGGTCTGACAATGGCAGACATTGTAAAAACAACTGTTTTCCTCCAGGATATGTCTCTGTTTGCCGGAATGAACGGAGTATACGCAACTTATTTTGACGGTGCATTTCCCGCTCGTTCGGCTGTTGCCGTGAAAGCCTTGCCTAAAGATGCCTTAGTCGAGATCGAGTGCATCGCGGCACGATAATAAGTCGGCTACAATAAAGCTACTGCCTCCTACGAAGATCAGGTCTTCCGGGAGGCTTTTTTCTTGTGCGGCCTTTACGGCAGACTGAACATCGGGATAAGCATTGCCTTGCAGTCCGGCAGAAGCTCCGATCTGCTGTAACTGAGCCTCCGGTAATGCTCTTTTGACGCTCGCTTTTGTGAAATAGTACACTGCGTTTTCAGGAAGTATGGACAATACTCCACTTACGTCTTTGTCGTTCACCATGCCGATGACCATGTGCAGGCGATTGTATTTCATTTGTTTCAGTTGCTCCACGATATAAGAAATCCCTGCTACATTGTGTCCCGTATCGCAAATGACAGTGGGAGAGTCACTCAATTTCTGCCAGCGTCCTTGCAAACCGGTCATTTTATCTACTTGCAGGAATCCGTTTCTCACGTCATGATCTTCTATCTTATAACCCAGGCTTTTCAGAACAGGGAGAGCCGACAGTAGTGTATTTGTATTTTTTAGTTGGTACGAGCCTCCCAATACTCCTTCCAACCCGGGATATGCATCATTTTCGTAGATCCAGCCGGTAATATACTCTGTATCTTTTTCTGCTGCGGTATTCGGCTGATGATCTGTATTGCTGTCCCGGTTTTCGATCCGCGCGAGTTTTTGAATTTAGTTGCTCCTTTTAGTCGTTGTTCTTCTTCTGCAAAGGTGATAGGTGCCTCCATCTCTTGTGCCTTCCGATAAAATACAGGCTTGGTCTCTTCTGTCGTCTCACCGACAACGACTGGTATGCCCCTTTTGATGATACCCGCTTTCTCCGTTGCTATTTGGGCCAGCGTATTACCTAAAAACTGCATGTGATCGAAACTGATGTTGGTGATGATGCTTAAGTCCGGACGAATGATGTTGGTACAGTCCAGTCGCCCCTCCCAATCCGACTTCAATGACAGCTACGTCTATATGTTGATCGGCAAAGTATCGGAATGCCACTTGCGGTGGTCAATTCAAAGAATGAAGGATGCAGAGGTTCAAAAAACAGACGATGGTCTTCCACAAAGCGGATGACGTATTCTTGCGGGATGGGCTCGCCATTGATGCGGATACGCTCTCGGAAATCTACTAAATGGGGCGAAGTGTAGAGCCCGACCCTATATCTGGCCGATTGCAGAATGGCAGCCAATGTATGTGAGCAGGAACCTTTTCCGTTGGTCCCTGCAATGTGAATGCTTTGAAATGCTGTGTGGGGATGTCCCAAATATTCATCTAATGCATAGGTGTTTTCCAGTCCCTCTTTGTACGCGCTGCTTCCTACCTGCTGAAACATGGGAACACTGTTGTATAGGTAGTCTAAAGTCTCCTGATAATTCATGTTTTATAATATTTAACGGGCAACTTCCTTTGTTTGCCTTTTTATTTGTTATCTTAGTTGCAACAATTCATCACAGTGGTGGTCAATTGGCTTTTTGATTGCAAATATCAACATTTAAATCTAAGAATCATGGGAACAAAGAAAAATTTTGTGCTCGACACGAATGTTATTCTTCACGACTACAATTGCCTGAAGAATTTTCAGGAGAATGATATTTATCTTCCGATTGTTGTTTTGGAAGAATTGGATAAGTTCAAGAAGGGAAATGAACAAATCAATTACAATGCACGTGAGTTTGTACGCGAACTCGATTTGATAACCGACGACAGTCTGTTTACCCATGGTGCTCCTTTAGGTGAGGGGTTGGGTAAGTTGTTTATTGTCACTGGCGATTCGGAGGCTCCCAAGGTACATGAATCGTTTCCGGCCCGTAAACCGGATCATCAGATATTGGCGGTAGCCGAATATTTGGCCCGGAAATATCCGAAGATGAAAAATATTCTGGTGACCAAGGATGTCAACCTTAGGATGAAAGCCCGTTCCATCGGTATACTTTGTGAGGACTACATAACCGATAAGGTGGTGAATGTCGATATTTTTGAAAAGTCGAACGAGGTGTTCGAAAATATAGAACCGGATCTGATCGACCGTATTTATTCGTCCAGAGAGGGGTTGGATATCAGTGAATTTGACTTTAAAGACATCATCCGTCCCAACGAATGTTTTATTCTGAAGAGCGATCGCAGCAGTGTGCTTGCCCGCTACAATCCTTTTACACATACGGTCTGCCGGGTGAATAAAACCAAGAATTACGGTATCGAACCTCGCAATGCGGAACAGAGTTTTGCTTTCGAAATTCTGAACGATCCGGATATCAAGCTGGTGGCCTTGACAGGTAAAGCCGGAACAGGTAAAACCTTGCTTGCACTGGCGGCAGCCTTGGGTAAACTCACGGAATACAAGCAGATCCTGTTGGCCCGTCCTATCGTGGCTCTTTCCAATAAAGATTTAGGATTCCTTCCGGGAGATGCAACAGAAAAGGTAGCTCCTTACATGCAACCTCTGTTCGACAACCTGAATTCCAACTGTCGAGGCTCCAGTTTTGCCGTATATTTCTTGCCGTCACGTTCATACTCTACTTTGAAAGGCGCTTCATCGGCATGTGTCATTGTATACAGACTGACATCATCCCATATATGCACGTTC
>ENA-OQJF01000452-OQJF01000452.1-human-gut-metagenome-genome-assembly--contig:-NODE-452-length-10704-cov-2.226057_pt1 | contig 10704 bp, 9 predicted proteins | sample MGYA00242595_ERZ504761 | MGnify/ENA primary metagenome ERZ504761 (study PRJEB26092, sample SAMD00036367) | human gut metagenome | host: Homo sapiens | study: EMG produced TPA metagenomics assembly of...
GTGACTGCTATGACAAAAATGATGCACCAGCTTCTCATAGTGCTCTTTTCCTTGTCATGACTTTTCTGTCTGTCAGAGCCAAATTGCTTATTGCTACAGGAATGCCGGTTTTTATTAAATGTAAATATAATTTCTCTCGTATTTTCAGCAAAATTCTCACATCTTAAAACCGCATAATAAAGGCTCATAATGAGCACTGAAAACAGCGTGAAAAACCACACCGACAGCATCAGTGCATCTGCCCTCTTAAAGAAGCTTCCCTTTATCTGCACATCACTCATCAGTACGACAGCCGGAAACTCGATTTCTGACAATGAATATTTTCCGAAGCTCCCAAGCAATACTGCATACAATAAAAAAAGAATGCCTGCATATGTGAGTATTGCTTTACTCACACTCCATCGTATCTGTGAGGCAGTGCGCTCCCTTACAAACAAGTATATTGAACACGGAAATGGATGCTGCAAACACATAGTATGCGACCGCAAATATATCCGCTATGCCAAAGTCCACACCGACTCTGTCCTTAATCATCAGATAGTCAAATCTCACATCCGATATCGCAAACAAAAGCATAGCAGCAAGCGGTATCAGCACAAAGAAAAATACTACCTCGTATACCCTGGCCCGGCACTCCAATCCGCCACTTAGCGCATAAGCGCATACCGCCATTATCACAAGAAGTACAACTGTAAATGACTCATCCGGTATAAGGCTGTCACGTATCAGCTTTACAAATATCCATGCAAGAAATGCGGCCTGTGACAGTTCGTATATCACAATAATTAAATCATAAATTAACATTTTTGCATGTGTTGTTTTACCAAAGCTTCTGTCATATATACTTTTCTTCTGTTCTCGTACCTCGCTTACTATCCACATAAATAGCCATGCCATGAAAACACCAAGTGCGATTGAGATAAAACCATACTTTCCCAGTTTCGCCAGATTGTTTGGAAGCACCAGTGTGCCGACTCCAAGCAGATTAAAGACGTATAGTCTGTATAGCTGGCGGGGCGATATGCTTTCGTTTTGTGCAAATGTGTAGCTTGTGCTCATATTTTTAGTCATCCTTATTTCCTTTCAGCTTTCTGCACTCCTTTTCCCTTGCAAATACAGGCCGCCTCCATAGTCTGCGAAGCGGAAATCGTATGATACTGTCCTTTTCATCCTCGCCGCCTGTCAGCTCGCTGCCCACAAATGGCATCATGTATGGGTAACCACAGCTTTTGAGCTTTGCAAGATGCAAAAGTATCACCATCAGACTTATTAAAAATCCAAAGTATCCAAGCCATGCCGACATAATTATTACAGCGAATTTGAGTATCCTAAATGAAAATGCAAACTCCTCGCTCGGTATGGCAAACGAGCAGAGTGCGGTGAATGCAACCAGGATGACCACTATAGGGCTCACTAAATTTGCATCCACTGCTGCCTGTCCGATTATGAGGCCTCCGACTATGCCTATCGTATTTCCCATGGCTCCGGGAAGTCTTATGCCGGCTTCGCGAAGCAGTTCAAAGGACAGCTCCATCATGAGCACCTCTATGAGCTGTGGAAACGGGCAGCCGAGTCTTGCTTCATAAAACGCCAGTATGAGTGGTGTCGGCAGTATCTGTGTATGAAAATTTGTGACCGCCAGATAAAGCCCCGGCAATGTAAATGACATAAAGGCTGCCACGTACCTTATCAATCTGGCAAAGCTTGCCGCTATCGTTCTGTTATAGTAATCATCTGCGGTTTTTAAAAAATTGTTCATGGTGGTTGGCAGTATTATTGCTATCGGTGAATTATCGCACAGCACCACCACCCGCCCCTCCAGGAGCGCATTTACCGCCACGTCCGGCCGCTTTGTGGTCTGAAGCTGTGGGAACGGTGAATACCATTTTGCCTCAGCAAACTGTTCAAGAACTCCCGAGTCACCCACATGGTCTATCACATAGCTGTCCAGATTCTTTTCTACTTCCTCTACAAGCCCCGGTTTTACGAGGTCTCTCACATACAATATGTCCACATTGCTGTGTCCGCGAAGCCCCTTTTTCACCTCTTTACACTTTAAGCGAGTGCTCCTTAACCTGCGCCTGATAAGTGCAGTATTTATCTTTATGGAATCAGCAAAGCCCTCATTTGAGCCTCTTATGACCTTTTCCGAATCAATCTCCTGAATTGACATGGTGGGATATCCCTTGTCGGGAAGCTTAAAGGCATCCGGATAGCCATCCACAAAAAATATCACGTCTCCTGTCAGCATCATCTGGGCTGCCTCTCTAACCGTATGAAGATGCGCAAATTCGGATAGAGCTGCCTGATTTTTGTCAAGTACTTCCTTAACCTGATCCCGGTCTATCCCTTCAAGGTATGATGTAAATCGTCCAAACGCACTGTTATTGATACCGGAGCCTGCACATGTCACCTCAATATATGCAACAAAGCACTTTATGGAGGCATCACGCCCCAGATACATCTCCTGCATCTTGATATCTGAACAGTCAGAATATATCTGCCTGAAGCTTTTTATGTTCTCATCTATGTTTGTGGTCATCTTTAACTCTCCTATATACCCAATAAATCCCGTCAGATTTAAAATCCCTGATATAGTATGACCATACAAGCTCGCAAATATCCCTGATTGTTTATTTTGTAACTATCTAAGCCACTAAAAAAGGGCACCGTTCACACGTCAGTGCGGCCGGCAGCCCTTGGTTTTGTTATATTATTTTGTATTTTATTATCTTTGTCTGCTATAATCTTGTTATATTTCTGTTTTATTTCTTCTCTTCATCCTGCTTTTGTATCACAGCCTTCACAGCAACCGCCTGATTGGCCACATGCGTATGCATTTCTGTAGTCACAAGCTCCATATTTCTTGCCTCAAGCGCCCTGTAGATGGCATCATGCTCCTTCACAAGCATCGGATAATTCTTTGGGTCTTTCAAATACTCCACTCTGTAGCGGTACATCTGCTCACGGATATTGTTCATCATAGATACAAGCTTCGCATTGTTTGTTGCCTCATAGATAGCATCGTGAAACTTCACATCCTCCTCAGCTATCTTTTTCACATCTCCTGAATCCATGCTCCTCTTAAACTCGTCCTTTATGGTTTTTAGATTCGCAAGCTGCTCATCACTGATTTTCTTACAGGCTATTTTGGCTGCAAGCTCATCAAGAGCCTCTCTCACCTCAAGCACATCCTCCATATCCTTGAGAGTCATCTTGGCAACCTCTGCGCCCTTTCTCGGCATTGTGACTGCAAGCCCCTCCTGCTCAAGCATTCTGATTGCTTCACGTATAGGTGTACGGCTGACTCCAAGCTTTGACGCAAGCTGCAACTCCATAAGTCTCTCTCCCGGCTTGAGCTCACCCTTTAAAATTGCCTCACGAAGTGTGTTAAACACCACATCACGCAGTGGCAGATATGCATCCATATTTAAAGTTAAATTATCAGTCATCAAACTTCTCCTATCTCTTGTATTATCATTCTCACATATAAGAAAAAGTAACTATAAAGCACCCGCTGTGCTATCCGGATATCACGTTATTTGCGATTATTGTATACAGATGTCAGATACACCTGTCTGGCAAGATGTGAGCTTCTCATGGCTTTGTACGCTTTCTTTGCAGTATCTTCATCGTCAAACAGACCAAAAACCGTCGGACCACTACCGCTCATCATGGCTCCTACCGCGCCATTTGAAAGCATATGCTTCTTTATCTCGTCTATCACCGGATAGTTTGGTATGGTCACGGTCTCTAAGACATTTCCCATATGTGCTGCGATATCATGCAGATTCTTAGCCTTTATATCATCTATCAGGCGGTCTATATCCGGATGAATAGTCGTATCATCAAGCTTCAGATTCTGGTACACAAATTTTGTGGATACCGAGATGGACGGCTTTGCAATAAGCACCGGACACTTTACCATTGGAGGAAGAGGACTAAGCGCCTCTCCTATGCCCTCGGCCAGCGCCGTGCCTCTCATAATACAGTATGGTACATCCGCCCCTATCTGCACACCTCTTTCCATAAGCTCTCTCTTTGTCAGTCCCAGTGAAAAAAGCCTGTTTACACCTATAAGCATAGCCGCCGCATCAGTACTGCCCCCCGCCATCCCTGCTGCAACAGGAATACGCTTGTCCAGCTTCACTGATACACCGTCAGTTATAGAAAACTCATCCATCAGAAGCTTTGCAGCCTTGTATATGAGATTGTTCTCGTTTACAGGGAGAAAAGACAGATTGGTCTGTATCTGTATGCCAGGCTCCTTTGTCCTTTTGATATCAAGCCTGTCATACAGATGAATGGTCTGCATAATCATACGGACCTCATGATATCCGTCCTCTCTGCGCCTCACAACATCGAGCCCCAGATTAATCTTGGCTAATGCTTTTAATGAAATATCGTTATTACTACCCATATTGTATTACCTCTGTTTTTTGTATACAAGGATTATAACACACCCTGCCAAAAGAGCAAATTAATATTCTCATTTAATTGTTATTTTACTATCTCATCAGTCAAATTAACCTAAAAAGGGACTGCACGTTGCGCGCAGTCCCTCTAATATATCATATTCTGTTTCTTATAGCCCTTGTCCGTTTATTTTTTCTAATTTTCTGTCCAAATATAAATGTCGAAAAATATATTACCGATGCAATAATCACTATCATCGGACCTGTTGCCACATTGGTGTAGTATGACACTGCGAGGCCGACTATACCGGAAAATACTGAAAATATCACTGAAAAGAAATGATACTCACGCATATTTTCCGAAATATTCCTTGATGAAGCCGCCGGTAATATAAGCAGAGCATTTATTATAAGTATACCTATCCACTTGATGGATAGCATAACTATGAGTGCTACAAGCACCGCAAACAGATTATCCAGAAGACGCACATGGATACCCTTGCTTTTTTGCCACGCTTCTGTGTATGCAGATGGCGTTGAGCTTATTGAAGCAAAACACCCAGAACACTATCGTGACCACAAAAATCACAATTAGATAAACTATCTCAGTCTTTGTGATGCTTAGCACATCGCCCACCAGTATACTTGAGTATTTGCTGAAATTGCCGCCCTTTGACAGTATCGCAAGACCTATCGCCACAGAGCACGATGAAAATACCGATATAATGGTATCTGTCGATGCAGTGTTCAGACTGCCTATCTTATTTAAAAGAAGTGCAAACACTATCGCAAATATCACCATGGCAAGCGAGGTGTCTGCCATGCCACATACCACACCGACAGCGATTCCGGTAAGTGCCGAATGTCCGAGCGCGTCTGAAAAGTATGCCATCTTTTTATTTACAATCATGGTTCCCATTATGCCAAAAAGCGGTGTGATGATGAGCACAGCGATAAGGGCATTTCTCATGAAATCATATTGAAGCCAGGAGGTTATATTCATTTGTGTTCCTCCTCTCTCACCCAGGATTCCTCTCCTGTGTAGAAAATTCTCTCAAATTCCTTGCTCTCGAAGACTTCCTTCACAGTCCCCTGCTTTGCAACGGTCTTATCAAGCAGTACAACATGGTCTGCGTACTTTGCCACATAGTCCAAATCGTGCGATATCAGTATGATTGCAAGGTCATAGTGAGTCTTTAAATAATCCATGGTCTTATAGAAAAGCTCCATGCCGTTTTGGTCTATTCCGGACACCGGCTCATCCAACAGCAGCAGATTCGGCTCGTCCATGATTGCCATGGAAAGAAGCACTCTCTGCAGCTGTCCTCCCGAGAGGTTGCACACCTGCTTGTCGATGAGCTCCTCAGCCTCAAATACCTCGAGTGTCTCCCTTATCTTTGCCTCTATCTTTTTGCTCTTTGGCAGAAAAACAGGATAATTGTACTGATAGCTTAGCTATGAGGTCATACACGCTGACCGGTGTATTTTTCTCGATATTGACAGACTGCGGCACATAGCCGATTTTAAGCTTTAGCCATATGTCCGTCCTTAGTATCCTTGAACTCAATCGTACCGGTGTGAGGTATCTCGCCGAGTATCGCCTTTATGAGTGTGGATTTTCCGGCACCGTTCTGGCCTATTATGACATTGAAGGAGCCGCAATGTATGTGCATATTTACATCCTCAAGCACTGTCTGCTCTCCAAAGCTCACTCCAAGGTTATTTATTTTTATGCAATGAAAGCCACATGGCTGTATTATTTTCCGCATATTTTCTCCAATTTTATTAGTAAATGCCTCTTTGATAAGCTCTATATTGTGCTCCATACCATAAAGATAGCTGTCCTTGTCGTACTCTCCCCTGTTGAGCGGGTCGATATAAATCACATGCACATCTGTCTCACGCGATACGGTATCTCCCATGCTCTTTCCGTAGAGCTCCTCAGCTAGTATTACCGACACTCCGTCATCCTTTATTGGCACCTATTACCTGCTTTATCTCACCTGCGCTGACTGAGCGCTCCTCGTCAAGGTCTAACAGATAGCATGCATTCATGGAAAATCATCAGCTACATACGCATAGGCCTCATGGAATATGATGATATTCTGTCCATTGGTAAGACTCTTTAGGCTATTTATCTTTTCTTCAAGCACTGCAAGCTTTGCATCATATGCTTTTGCATTTGCATAATATTCATCAGCATGCTTTGCATCCTTTTCGGCAAGCCGGGATGCGATTGTCTGAACCATGGTGCGGTAACGCGGCACGCTCATCCATGCATGGGCATTCTCATCACCATGGTCATGATCGTGCGCGCTATCTGATTCTGCGTCTGCTTCGTGGTCATGGTCGTGGTCACTGTCCGATTCTGTGTCTGCGTCGTGGTCATGGTCGTGGTCACTGTCCGATTCTGTGTCTGCGTCGTGATCATGGTCGTGGTCACTGTCTGCATCATCCTCAGAAAGAAGTGCCACATCCTCACAGGCCTCAACCACATCAAGCTTCGGATACGCCTTTGCCACATCTGACATAAACGACTCTATACCGCCTCCGTTTATTACAAAAACATCGGCTGTGGATAAAAGCTTCATATCCTCCGGTGTGAGCTGGAAATCATGCAGACAACCGGTCTGTGGCTCGCTTAGATTTTCAAGTCTAACGCCTTCCACTCCGTCTACTATATTTAAAGCTGCAATATACATTGGATAGAAGGATGTCACGACAGTAAGCATATCGTCTGCTTCGTCAGTATTTTTTGTATTGCCCGAAGCATTTGATGCTCCACCGGCAGCGCCTTTCATACCTGCTGTGTGCTCATATGCCATTACCGCAAGCGTACACACTATCAATATACACAAAAACATAATGCCTACAAATTTGCATTTATTCTTCATATATTAAATATTCGCCTTTCTTTCTATAACTTTATTTCTTTTTATGATTATTAACGCTTTTTTTGTCTCTTGGCCTTATCTCTGCGTTCTTTAGTCTTTTTGGCAACCGGCTTTCCGGTCTTCTTCCAGCGCTCCTTTTTGTGTGGCTGGGATGCAGCGGCTCTTTTTGCAGCTGATTTTGCCTCGCGCTTTGCTTCTTCCTCCTGTTTCATGGCAAGAAGCGTCTCCTCGTCAAACACGAGTGAATCTATGAGATTCCAGATTTCGTCCCTGCCTTCCTTTGACATGGACGAAAACGGTATAACTACCGTGCCCGGCTTCACATGAAGTACATCCTTGATAGTCTTTATGTGTGCGGCAATCTGGCTTTTTTTCAATTTATCAGATTCGGTTGCAATGATAATCGGTGCAAAGCCCTGGTTTACCATCCAGTCATACATCATGATATCATTGTCCGATGGCTCATGCCTTATATCTATTAAAAGAAACACTGCCTGAAGCTTTTTTGAGGTGTGAAGATAGTTTTCTATCATCTGTCCCCATTTAGCTTTTATCTCGATATTGGCATTGGCATAGCCATAGCCCGGCAGATCGACCAGATACATGGCGTCATTGACGTTATAAAAATTGATGGTCTGTGTCTTGCCGGGCTGTGAAGAGATCCTGGCAAGTGACTTTCTGTTCATGAGTGCGTTGATCAGTGACGACTTGCCTACATTTGACTTGCCGGCGAATGCCACCTCATTATACTCATTGTCAGGGATTGTGCTTGTAATTCCGCAAACTGTCTCTAAATTAACACTTTTAATTACCATAATCTCTTCCTCATTCTTATTTTACAAATGCTATCTTCTCCACCTGTGAAAATTTCTCCACCGGCACGATTTCCATGCCGTCTGTTATTTCTTTTGAAATCTCCTCCAGGTCCTTTTCATTATCCTTTGGAATACATACTGTTTTTATTCCGATTACTTTGGCTGCAAGCAGCTTTTCCTTGAGTCCTCCTATCGGAAGCACCCTGCCACGCAGTGTTATCTCGCCTGTCATGGCTACATCTGCCCTGACAGCTCTGTCTGTAATAGCCGAGAGCATGGCTGTCGCCATAGTGATGCCTGCGGATGGTCCGTCCTTCGGCACTGCGCCCTCCGGGATATGTATATGGATGTCATGCTTCGTATAAAACTCTGCATCAATGCCATATTCTTCGCTTATTGAGCGCACATAGCTAAGTGCCGCCTGTGCCGACTCCTTCATCACGTCGCCTAGCTTACCGGTGAGCACGAGCTCACCCTTGCCCGGCAGCACATTCACCTCAACCTCGAGTGTGACTCCGCCCACGCTGGTCCATGCCAGGCCTCTTACGATTCCCACCTCAGCGTGATCATTTTTCTTCTCCGGACTGTACTTCGGATTGCCCAGATATGTCTTAAGATTGGTCTTTGTAACCTTTACAGCAGCTTCGCTGTCCTTGAAGATTTCCCTGGCAGCCTTGCGGCACAGCTTGCCGATAGTCCTCTCAAGGCTTCTGACTCCGGCCTCTCTGGTGTACAGTCTGATGATATCCTTTAAAGCACCATCTGTTATCGTAAGCTGTTCCTTTTTAATTCCGTTTTTGCTCTTTTGCTTCTCAACCAGATGTTCCTTTGCTATGTGAAATTTCTCATTTTCAGTGTAGCTTGACACCTCAATAAGCTCCATCCTGTCAAGAAGCGGCTTTGGAATGCCTGAAACCTCATTTGCCGTTGCAATAAAAAGCACCTCCGACAAATCCACAGGCATCTCGATGTAATGATCCCTGAATCTGCAGTTCTGCTCACTGTCAAGCACCTCGAGAAGAGCGGCTGATGTGTCACCCTTGTAGTCACTTGACACCTTATCTATCTCATCCAACAGCATGAGAGGATTTGAAACGCCTGCCTGTCTTAAGCCATTTACTATACGGCCCGGCATGGCACCGATATATGTCTTTCTGTGTCCACGGATTTCTGCCTCATCGCGCACGCCACCAAGAGAAATACGCACATATTTCTTCTCCAGTGCAGACGCAATTGAACGGGCTATGCTTGTCTTTCCTGTTCCCGGAGGACCTACAAGACAAATTATAGGGCTCTCTCCCTTGCTTGTCAGATTTCTGACTGCCAGAAACTCAAGTATTCTCTCCTTAACATCCTTTAATCCGTAGTGATCATCATCGAGCACCTGTGCTGCATGGTCAAGATCCTTGTTATCCACAGACATCTTGTTCCACGGAAGCTCAAGTACAGTCTCTATATAGCCTCTCTCAACCGTGCTCTCTGATGAGCTGCTGCTCATATTTCTAAAGCGCTTTATCTCTTTTTTCGTCTTTTCCTTTACGTAGTCAGGCGCATCTAACTCAGATAGCTTTTTCTCATATTCATCAGCCTCCGAGTCAGCATTCTCGCCCAGCTCCTCACGTATCACACCAAGCTGTTCACGAAGCACATACTCCTTCTGATGCTTGTCCACACGAACCTTTACTTTTTTCTGAAGCTCATTCTTTATAGAAATAACCTCCACCTGGGAGATAAGTAATGATACTATAACCTGATATCTGTCATTGATATCCTCAGCCTCAAGCACCTGCTGCTTAAGCTCATATGACACCGGCAGATTGTTGGTTACATAATCAATGAGCTTTTCAAGATCCTCATACTGATCTATCTGTCTGATAAGCTCCTTGCTGATTTTGCCGACGACTGCCGCATATCTGTGAAAAGCCTCTCTGACTCCGAGAAGCATGGCTTCCCTGAGATCCTCCGGCAGGCTGTCTGCATTACTATCACAATAACAGATTTCTGCCTCAAGATACTTCTCATTACCGGTAAAGCCAAGCAATGCTGCCCGGCTTATTCCATCTACAAGTATTCTCACAACATCATTCTGTAATCTGACAACCTGCTTTATGTCAGCAACAATACCCATCTGATAGAGGTCTTCCTGAGTCGGGTCCTCACTGTCCACATTCCTTTGTGTGACAAGATAAATCTTTTGATCCTGCTCCATAGCCTCCTCGACAGCACGAAGGGAGCGCTCTCTGCTGATGTCGAAATGGGCAATCATCCCCGGCAGAATAGTAAGCCCTCTCAGCGCTACTGCAGGCATATTCATAATCTGTTCTTCCACTTATATCTCCTGTATTATTGCACAGCCATGCATAACAAACCGCTGTGCAATTTATATTATCCGATGCTGTATCTTTTGTAAAATACCGCCATGTACTTACGATGCCGTCTTTTTCCTCGATATATGCCTCAGGCACGCAATCACCATCAAGCTTTAAGTTTTCCTCAACGATATCCTTGTCTATTACACATCTGCTTGATGCTCTTGTCTGACGGTATACGATACATAAGGTCAAGCATAACAGCCTCCAT
>ENA-OQJF01000454-OQJF01000454.1-human-gut-metagenome-genome-assembly--contig:-NODE-454-length-10664-cov-3.679605_pt1 | contig 10664 bp, 10 predicted proteins | sample MGYA00242595_ERZ504761 | MGnify/ENA primary metagenome ERZ504761 (study PRJEB26092, sample SAMD00036367) | human gut metagenome | host: Homo sapiens | study: EMG produced TPA metagenomics assembly of...
GCATACGGTCGATTTTTTTGAGGTATTCGGTCGGCATTTCGTTATAATCATCTCAGTTTTATTTCTTATGGTTTATCTATCAGCGCAAGACGATGTCAGATGGAGGTCTGAATGTACAAGCGCACCAAGATTGTATGCACCATGGGTCCCGCCTGCGATAGCGACGAGACCATCCGCGAGATGATCAAGGCGGGCATGAACGTCGCCCGTTTTAACTTCTCGCACGGATCCTACGACGAGCACCACGGTCGCATCGAGCGCGTCCGTCGTATTTCCAAGGAGCTCGGTCTGCCTGTCGGCATCCTGCTCGACACCAAGGGCCCCGAGGTCCGCACCGGCCTTCTGGTCGACGGCAAGAAGGTTGCCGTCAAGACCGGCGACAAGATTGTCGTCACCGCTCAGCCCACGTCCGAGGATTTCCACGGCACCGCTGAGCACATCTCCCTCGACTACCTGGCTCTGCCCTCCGAGGTCGAGAAGGGCTCCCTTATCCTGATCGATGACGGTCTGGTTGCCCTCGAGGTCGAGTCCGTCGACGGCCAGGACATGACCTGCGTCGTTAAGAACGACGGCCTGATCGGCGAGCGCAAGGGCGTCAACATGCCCAACGTCAACATCTCGCTGCCCGCCATCACCGAGCGCGATCGTCAGGACATCCTCTTTGGCCTGACCGAGAACATCGACTACATCGCCGCTTCCTTCATCCGTGACGGCGAGTCCGTCCGCGGCATCCGCGAGCTTTGCCGCGAGAACGGTGGCGAGCACGTGACGATCTTCCCGAAGATCGAGTGCGCCCTGGGCGTCGAGAACTTCGACGAGATTCTCGAGGCTTCCGACGGCATCATGGTCGCCCGTGGCGACCTGGGCATCGAGATCAAGCCCGAGCTCGTTCCGCACATCCAGAAGGAGATCATCGCCAAGTGCAACGCGGCCTACAAGCCCGTTATCACCGCTACGCAGATGCTCGACTCCATGCAGCAGAACCCGCGCCCAACGCGCGCCGAGGTTGCCGACGTTGCTAACGCCATCTACGACGGCACCGACGCCGTTATGCTCTCTGGCGAGTCCGCTGCCGGTAAGTACCCGGTCGAGGCCGTTAAGATGCAGGCCAGCATTGCTCTCGAGGCCGAGAAGTACCTCCCGGCCCACGCTCCGCTCGAGGTTCCGGCCGACGCTCATGGCACCCGCGTCGTCAACAACGTTGTGGGTATGTCCGCTGTGAACATGGCTACCACCGTTGGCGCCAAGTGCATCACCGTGCCGACGACCACCGGTCGTACCGCTCGCCTGATCTCGCACTTCCGTCCCAACATGCCGATCTGCGCGTTCTCCCGCCACGAGTGGGCCGTCCAGCAGATGATTATGTACTGGGGCGTTATCCCGCACCAGGCCGAGATTACCCAGGGCACCGTCAACGGCACGATCGTCAAGGCGATCGAGACCGCTAAGGAGCTCGGCTACGTCAAGGCCGGCGATCTGACCGTCGCTACCGCTGGCGATCCCCGCATGAGCGTCCAGCTCGAGGATAAGGTCTCCTCGACCAACGTCGCTTACGTCGCTCAGGTGCGCTAAATCGTACTTGCAAGCAAATTTGCATTGCAAAGGGCCCGGAAGGCATTGCCTTCCGGGCCCTTTTTCTGTGCACCGATGCCTACCGCACGACATGGCACGCACCCATTTCATTACCAAAAGCGACGAAATCCGCCCTCCGAGGACCAAAAATAAGGCTCTGTTAGACCAGAATTGACATTTAGCACTTTTTCGAGCTAGGACGATAATGCCCGGGAGCAATTCGATTTGTTCCCGGGCATTAGTCTATTTCGGTGGTTTGAATGCGGTCAAAACTGACAAAGCACGCTCGTCTGAATTACAGATATCAATGTTAACCAGTTGGCTAACCTCTTCAAGAAGCGCCGCCTCCTTCTTTCGGGTTTCCGCTAGTTCTTCCATTCTTTCTTGAATAACCTGAATCGATTTTAGATTGGGAACCGGCAGTTTCAGCTCGCTAAGAACGTCCCAAGAAATTCGCGTCCTTCCGATACCTGTAGAAAGCAATATCAAATCTGAGCGGGCGGTATCAGATCTGATTAGCGACCATAGCGTATAAACAGTCAACGGGTCTTTTGGCTGAATAACGGTATATTCAGAAGATACGTATAAACCGGCTGTTTTCGAATCAACAACGGCAACAGCGCCATTAACAGCGTTGATGTTACTTAGAACGACGTCGTCCTTTTTTAACTTAAAAAGCGACTCATAGCTAACATCCTCAGCGTAAGATTCATCACCCGCAGCAATCGTTCCGTCATACTTAACCACTGCAAAGGTAACTTTCTTTCTCTTGTTATCCCCTCTGGTACAAAAGAGGTCACCCACTCGGTCTTCACAGGCAGCACCGGAAGCCCAAATGGGTTCAGCGATGTCTTTGGCGGCGCGGACCTTAAAACCCCGTTCGCTCCATTTTTCAACATTTCTGCCCGCAACGAGAAGAGTCGCCTTAACATCCATTCGGTTTTCTATGCGTTCTGGATCAACTGAATAAAGTCGAGCAATTTCAGGATCGCCGTCTAAAAATGCTTTATATCCATCAACGATATCAGTGATTTCCTCTTTCGCCTTTTGTGCTGTAATTGCATCAGACGGAAGAACTCGCTCCCTGTTGGGGCTATCTAGCCCCACATACGAACAATACCGCATATAAATTCGAGGCTGTTCTTGGGCAGCATCGATCTTCTTTTGCAAGAAGAGCAGTGACGTCTTGACTCTTGCCTGAGAGCGCTGGAATGCGTCACCGGGAAGCGATATTACCGCCTTGACGATGAAATGACTTCTAATCCAATCCCTAACGTAAGAAGTGTCTTCACCTCCAAGTATTCCATCATCTAGCACGGTTATTAAAGAACCGCCAGGTTTTAGAATGTCGTAGTAACGCTCAATAAATAGAACGCTTGAACGTACGGTCCCGCGCAAGCTCGAGATTCCATTCCCATCTGGACGATGAGCGATGGAGTAATCTTTGAGAAGGGCTAAATCAGACGGTTCGGAACATTTATACTCCGCAGCAAACGGTGGATTGGTTAGCGCCAAATCGAAATAGCCGTCCCGCCCGGAAATTGCATCTCGAAACTCCTTTTTCTCGCTTCTAAGTTCGAGCGAATCCGCGTCTTCTTCTACGGTGATATTCTTATCTAGGGAATCTAACTGGAAGATTTTGCTCCCACCGTCTCCATGAAGGAACATATTCATACGAGCAATGCGTGCTAAAGCTGGATCCCTAGCTGCATCGATGCCCCATATGCAATTTTCAGCAATGTTTTTCTTGATCTCCTGCTTCTCTTTCATAGAAAGAGAAGCATTGGAATCGACTTTTTCCCACATGCCATTTAGGGCTCCGATAAGGAACCCACCAGAGCCGCAACATGCATCTATTATTTGTGAGCAATCAGAGATGTTTCTACCGACATGCAGGTCTGAGAGGCCAACAGCGATATCAACAATACTCCTCGGCGTAAAATACTGCCCGAGTGATTTGCCTCTTAAAGTTGCGTTCAGAAACGTTTCGAACATGCGGCCATTGAGGTCGTCTTCGATGAGATGGAGATCGACTTCTTCAAATCGCTTAACAAGTTCTTTGATTGTTCCGGCGGACAACCGTATCTTCTCGTTAGGTTCAAAAATGCGCTTCTTCTTTTTTTGAGCGATCAGATCCTCGAAGTTCTTTACCAGTTTAGCGAAGAGGATCGTGTTGACAGGATTCGGAGTCGTTTCCTCGGCCTTTTTTATCCATTGTGATGAAAATTTAGCTCGTGAAACAGGTACAGAGTAGCCTTCATCCGTTTCGTATCCTTCGCTACATTCATGCGCTTCTTTATCAGAGGTCATCTTTAGGAAAATCACCTTCACAAATTCAGTGAAAGCGGCTCCATAGCTGAGATGTTCGTGCTTATAGATATAGGAATGCGCACTTCCGAATAGTTTATTTACCGCAGAAGGTCCGATTTGCTTCAGTACGATGCGTTCTTCCTCTGTTTCGCTCGAGAGCCCAGCAGGATGAGTCGCGTTAAAAGACTGCGGTGACAGGTATTCTGCAAAGGCGTCGAAGGCTTTGGAGCCTTTATTCATATCAGATAGAGATAATGTGAGAACGGGATTTCGACTATCCCATCTGTACAGCATAGTTTTCAAACCGTTCGTTATAACGAAGTATTGGACTGGATTGTCCTTATAGCCCTGGTTGATTAGAAGGCAATAGCTAGAGCACTGTCCGACCCAATCATCTAGGTTTTCCTTTGTTGATTTGGCATCAATGACAAAACGCACCTTTCTTCTATACGAAAGAGCGTAATCGGGTTTATAAGGTATCTTCTTTCGGCCCAAGTTTATGCTGAGTTCCGAAATGCTTTCCTTTGTTTTAATTTGACTGTCTGACCAGCCCAAGCGCTTGAGAAGCCTATCTACAAAAAACTGCTCAACAGATGCTTCATTTCCCAAATCTTCTTTTCTGCAGATTGCTTTTTTCGCCTTATTATTCATTAGGTTTATTTACCTTCATCTCGAACGGCATGCCGCCCTCGCGGATCACCGCGCGGAGGAACATATTCATCGCTGTGGACATGGAGATGCCAAGTTCGTCGAGGATGGCGGTCGCTTCCCTCTTTACCTCCGGCTCGATCCTGATGGTGGTTGCTGGTATGTTCGACGGCATGGCGGCTCCTATCTCTCGTGTATACCACGGTGCCACCATTTTAACGGACTATGCCGCCCTCGTGACCCAGTAGTCCATATAGGGCGGCAGGACGTTGAACATGTCACGGATGCGGGTAGCGCAGGTGCCGTTGGCGAGCTGACGTGCGACCGTGGATTCAGCCGTCCGGGAGTCGGTCGCCATGAAGGTGCGGCACCAGCGGAACCAGTCGAGGTAGGCGCCCAAGTGCTTGGTGGACACGCCCTTGAAGCGCGCCATGAACGAGTCGAGGAGCGAATGGACGGTGTTGATGCGGTTGATGGTGCCCTCCGAGCGGTCCTTGGAGTCATAGGACTCATGCGAGGCGACCTTCAGGTCGCACAGTACATCGATGTATGCGGTCGCCTTGTCCGTGGCAACGACCGCGCCCGCGCCGATACGGTCGCGAAGGGCTTCCGCCGCACGCTTGCGCGAGACCACGCCGCGCCCCGAGACCTCAAAGAAGGTGGCGTTCGTGTCGCTGATGCCCGTCATGACGCAGATCTGCTCGCGGGAGAGGCCGCGCTTGTGGACTTGTTTGCCGCGGTGGTGAGCCTTTCTCGGCAGGGTGAAGGAGCCCTTTGAATGGTTACCCTTGAAGGACTCGGGGAAGTATGTCTCGTCGAGTTCGCAGGCCTGCCCCTGCCCCACATGGAACGTGGGCGAATATTCCTTCAGGCATTCGATGAGCCTGTGGCGCATGGTATAGGCGGTCTTGAGGCAGACACCGCAACGATCAGCGCACTCGCGGAGGGGAAGCATGAGGACGAAGCATTCGGCATAGGCCATCCAGGTTTCGCGGGGCAGTTTGCTCGTGCCGAGTATCCGGTCGGTGGAGCCTGAAAACGTCCTGCCGCAGTCGCGGCAGAGGTAGCGCTGTTCACCGTTCCTGGACTTGCCCTTTTTAACGATAGCGACCGAACCGCAACGTGGGCAACGCTGGATTTCGTAGCCAGTTCCCGCTGCATCGTCGAACATGGCGGCGCGGATGACGTCGCGTACCGACTCGATTGCGCGGCGGCGCTCGGACTTGCTTAGCTTCGCCATATTCTTCTTGAGGGTGATGACCAGATCCTCGGCGTTCATATCTGCTCCAATGCCGTGGTTAACAATTCCATTATACCACGGTGGCATCACCTATATGTCAATTATGGTCTAACAGAGCCAAAAATAAAGCCCCAAGCGCCAAAAGTGTTCGCCCGGTGGCAAACCCACACCTTAACGGACGCTGCTAAATCGTTTTAGCAAGAGCCAGATCGACCTGCTTTTCGAAAGTATGCGGCAAATTCTGAGACCTCCGAGCACACCCCGTTTTTTCGCAACAAAATGCCTGATAAACTAGCCTCAAAAGCCAGGTCTGCTCATAGGGTTCAGATTTTGCCGCATACTTCCGAATTGACACTGGCATCGCACGGTCCAAAAGCATATTTCTACCAGGAGGACGTCATGGACCTGACGCTATGCGGTCAATCCGCTTTTTACTATCACCGTATCCCGCCGCAGGTATTAGGCCTTTACCCCGTCATTAGCCTTGGCAATATGGATCGCAGATGTTGTGGCCTCGGAAGTCATGCAGTTGTAAAAGACCTGCTTCACGCACCACTTCACAGGCTTGTATTCACTCGGGCACAATCCGGGTCGCGAAGCCTGTTTAAATCGCACCTCCTGACCCAAGAGCCGCCTCCTGGGTCGTTTAGGCAGACTGAACATGGATTTGATGTCACTTCACCGGAGTTCACGCTGCTCAGCCTTGCCACGCAGGTCTCACGCAACCAGTTACTCATGGCGTGCTACGAGATGTGCGGCTCCTTTGCAGTGTTTAAGCCCTGCGAGCGAACGCAACAACAACTCGATGAAGCTATTTCGCTTAAGTTCATTCCACCCAACTGCGGCTGGGAGCGAGTTAACGACACCAAGGGCAATGACACCAACTTGTGGAAGCGCACGCCGCTTCTTACCGCAACGGATATCGCCGCGTTCGCCAAGCAAGCCGCAGGCCTGCGCGGCGTCAAACAACTGCGCTGGGCGGCCGAGCACATGACGGGGCAGGCCGCCTCGCCCTTCGAAGTACAGACCTCCATGCTTATCTCGCTCCCCCGCGACGAGGGCGGCCAGGGCATCGAGATCGCCAACAACGCGCGCATCCCGCTCAGTGAAGCCGCACGTTCGCTGTATGACAAAACCTGCTGCTACGCCGATATCCTCATCGAAAGCGCCACCGACAGCATGGGCGTCATTCTGGAATGCCAAGGCCGCTCTGCCCACGGCAGCGATGCCGCGAGCCTCTCCGATGCCGAGCGCGCCACCGCACTCACAAGCATGGGCTACGACGTCATCCAAATTACCTATGACCAGATCAAGGAGAAGAAGAGCTTCGACCACATAGCCGAGCTCATCCATAAAAAGGCCGGGCTTCCCCACATCCCAAAGACCAAACAGGAACGCATTGCCGAAGATACCTTACGGCAAGAGCTACTTGTCGATTGGGTTGAGCTATTCACTGCCGGGCCGGCCAGCTAGCAGCTAGCAATCAGGGGCAGCGCAGGCACATCGGGCGATTCGACACGGGCGGCAAAACCCGCCTCGGTCAGCTCGATGACCTCGGTAAACGTCGCATCGAAAAACTCCTCGGTTAGCAGGCGATACGGCGGATGATCGGGCTCACCGGGGTTTTCGCGCACGATCTCGTGCATAACGCCGATGGTCTTGAGCACATATTCTTTATGGATGGGATACTGCCCAAAACGTGCCGCAGCGGTATACAGGCGATCGGTCGCACGCGGGATGGAAACAATGCCGAGCGTCTTGCCAAACCAGTCAAAGTCGCCTTGCTTTTTAATGCGGAACTCCTCGCACGGCTTGCCGCCGTGCGCCTCCAGGTACTGATTCACGCGCGTATTCCATACGGTATCGGCCACCAGATGCGACCAGACACCCAGTGTCAAATCGAGCAACGACTGCGCCACGTCATCGGGCGCGAGCGAAAGCTCGCTAGCACCGGGACCGGCAACCGGCTCGGCATCCTTGTAGCGTTGGGGATAATGTACCCGATTGAGTCGCTCGCGCTCCTCGACAATCGAGGTCGCGGCAGCCGGCGTACCAACAGGCGCCCCTTTGAGCAGCGGCGCCACATAGGTATCCCAGAACTCGTGCTCGCGCGGCTTAGGGATAGGTTCGGGCTTTGCAAAGTGCGTAATGCGGTATGGGATGGGATCGGCGATGCCAGGGACCATATAGCCCACGAAGATATCCGGAACCACGCAGCCAAACAAAAAGGCATTGCGGTCGCGCACGCTATTGGCAAGCGCACCGGTGCGCTCCAGCAAACGCTCCGTCTGAGCGATATGAATGTTCCAGCTTGGCATAGCCACCCCCATAAAAACCTGGATAACTATACCATCACGGCAAAGCCGCGCAGGCGGCTACGCACGCTCTACGCAGCAACTATTCCGCAGCGCCGCTCTCGGTTCCATACGACGACACCGGCGCCTCGACCACATGGTGATATCGATCGATATAGATTGCACGGGCACCCAGGCGTCGCACCAAATCCTGGTGATGTGTGCTCATCAAGACCGTCTTACCCGCCGCGACGTAGGCCAGCAAGAAGTTGACCACGATGTCGCATGAATCCTCGTCGAGCCCATTGGTAGGCTCGTCGAGCACCAGGATATCCGGGTTCATCGACACCACCGCAGCCAGCGCAACGCGCTTCTTTTGCCCGCCCGAGAGCTGATAGGGAGAGACGTCGGCAAGGTCGGCAACCTGGAATAGCTCCATGGCATCGCGGACGCGGCGCTCGAGCTCGTCTGCCGGCAGCCCCATCTGCGCGGGACCAAAAGCAACTTCCTCGCCCACCGTAGCGCAGAACAGCTGGGCGTCGGCATTCTGGAACACAAAGCCCACGCGCTGATGAAAACGCTGAGCGGCCGCAGAATCCTTTAGAAACGCCGCATCGACCGCATGCCCGTCGAACAGGTACGCACCCGCGTCCGCAAGCTCAAGGCCGTTGATAAGACGCATAATCGTCGTCTTGCCGCAGCCGTTAGGACCAAGCAGAGCAACGAGCTCTCCACGGTTCACCTGCAATGAAACGCCATCGACCACCGTATGACCCGCATAGGAAAACACCACGTCGCGAAACTCGATGAGCGGCGTGACCTCGGCGCCGGCAGCACCGCTCGCACCCATCGCGTTATTCGTATCGTTTGCCAAAACGTCGCCCTTCCCTACTCACATCAACGGTTCGACCGTCCGCGCTACAGCACCGCGCACAACACGGCGAGCAACGCCACAACGGCCGCGTAAACCGCATCGCGCCAGCCAAAGCCGCTCCGTGCAGGCGCCGGATACACGCCGGCGAAGCCGCGACACAGCATGGCCTCGTCCATCGCGCGGCTGCATTCCATCGCCTTGATAAACGTCATGCCCATGATACCCGCCAGCGAATCGGTGCGCGAAAAACCCGCAGGCGCGGAACCGACGCTGCGCAGCATGACCGATTCGCACAGATCGTGCGCCGTGCGTCCCAGCACCTCAATATGCTTGAGCGCCATATCAAACGTAAAGATAACCTCGTCGGGCAGGTGCAGCATTTTGAGCGCCGCCGACATGCGGCTCCAGGTGAGCGTCCACGAAACACCCAGCACCAGCGACACATTAATAAACGTCTTGAGCGCGATCTTGAGCATGGCACCCGTGGCAGACGCGCCCAGCAGCAGGGCAGGCAGTGCCAGAACCACCGCAAGCCCCGTGGCGCCGAGCGCCGGTACAAAGGTCGCGCGCAGCCCACGTGCAGGGCGCACCGCGACCAGCACCAACGCGATCGCCGCCATCAACATCAGATACAGCGGGCTTTGCGTCAGACACACGCACAGAACGCAGACGAACATCCCCGCCAAACGTACCGGGGCCGAAACGGAAGAAAGGGCGCGGTCGATTATCGACCCGCCCTTGTGTGCGCCGCCGCCCAAGCGAACCCGCTCAAGCAGACTCGCCAGGTGCAGGACATTCTTTTGCATCACACGATGCCGAGCCCCCGCGGGCTCGTATCGCTCCTCGGCCGCAAGCCAGCTAGGCAGCTCGACCATCTGCATGCGCTCAGTTTTCCTTAACCGTCAGCGAAATCAGACGGAATGCGATGGTAAGCACCGCCACGCCAATCACGCCCGAAAGAATATACAACGTATATTTAAAAGTTCCAATCGTCCGCTCCAGAGAAGTTCCAATTGGATAATAAAAGAAACAGAACTGCAATTGCAAACCATAATACTCCGGAAGTGCTCGGTGGATACAGTACCCAGGTTACCAGTCTCCATACCTGTCCCCGCAGAATATACGCTGGTTCCAGGCTCAGCCAGTTCAGTATGCCTGGATTCACGATCATCAGTGCATAACCGATCACATAGCATACAATCATGTAAATTGTGAGATTGGGAATACCAAATCTTCCAAATTTTCGTTCCAGCTTATCAATTAATTTCATGTAATCCTCCTACTCAGAAAAAATTTCTTCTTGGGCAGAATCACAGCTGCCACAATACTCACCAGTATGGACAGCAATATCACCACTAAAAATCCCCATTTGTCAGCAGAAAACGGCATTCCCGAAGGGCTCAGGTTCATTCCATATGCACTAAAGATGATCGTCGGAATACTCATAACGATCGTGATCACAGACAAAATTTTCATAACATCATTCAGGTTATTGGATATAACAGATGCAAACGCATCCATCATACTCTGCAGGATACCGCTGTATATATTCGCCATCTCAATTGCCTGTGTATTCTCAAATGATAACATCTTCAAGAAGTTCTGTATCTTCAGGATATTTCTTAATGCTCTCCAGCTTGATCAGCTTCTCGAGCACCGCTTCATTTGATCTCAGTGAAGTAGTAAAATACACCAGAGATTTTTCCAGTTCCAAAAGCTCAATCAG
>ENA-OQJF01000456-OQJF01000456.1-human-gut-metagenome-genome-assembly--contig:-NODE-456-length-10599-cov-3.420359_pt1 | contig 10599 bp, 8 predicted proteins | sample MGYA00242595_ERZ504761 | MGnify/ENA primary metagenome ERZ504761 (study PRJEB26092, sample SAMD00036367) | human gut metagenome | host: Homo sapiens | study: EMG produced TPA metagenomics assembly of...
TATACCTATATCGATAGATTTTGAAAAAGCACCCTAAGGGAGCTCTATTAAAGTTACCCTTTTTTACCACCGATATGAAAAAGAAATTTTTTGCTAATTTATGGTTGACTTTTCATAGCTGGTCTCCTTTTTAGACTTCTCTTCCCGGCTTTTTTCTTTCTGCCCCTTGTCCTTCGTTTTTTCTTCATTTTCCTTACACACACCGCCACTGCAGCAACGAATAAACTGACGAGGGCAAATACCGCTGCGCCATATGCGATCATCTCCGTTATATCCCGCTCTTTTTTCGCCGTATCCGACTCTTTCTCTTCGCTTTTCTTCACGATTTCATCACATATTTTTTCTCCCCGGACAAGCAGTCTATGACTGTTTACCCCGTACGGCGTACACGTTAAGAGCGTTATGTATTCCTTATCCGCTATCGGACGCAATGCATCTGTATCTTCCGGCTCTATCACTGAAATCTGATCTACCTCATAAGTAAGAAGATGATCCAATACATGGATATAAAACAAATCCCCTTCCTTCATTCGATCCAAATCTGTAAACAATTTTGCAGTAGACAATCCTCTGTGGGATGCAAGAACCGAATGCGTACCTTTTCCGCCTATAGGAAGAGCCGTTGTTTCCATATGTCCGACGCCCCGTCTCAACACCCTCTCACTGACTCCATGATAGATCGGGAGCATAACGTCGATCGCCGGAATTTCAATATATCCCATCACTCCTTCTTTTTCTTCTACATTGAGCACATCTTTATAATTACCGGGCAAAACAGAGCCGCTTCCTAATATAAACGGATCTTCTACAGACATTCCCGTAACAGATTCATTATACTTTACAGCCTTTTCCCACTCTGATTTCATATCTGTCTTCGGAAGTTCTTCAACCGTCTGCTCATAACGACTGATCATCTCTGCCTGGTGTCGCTCTGCAAGCTTGTTACTGACTGCCGGATATAACAGTATACATGCTCCGATCAGAAAAAGAGCCGTTACGATTAGCTTTTTACTTCTGCTCATAATCACCTAAAGGGAGGTTCGTCTTCTAAGACTCCCTCCCTCTTCCTTCTTAGTCTTTCAATCTGCTTTCTATTGATCAGCGATCTTTTTTCTTTCTGGACATAAAAATAATAATGCCCGCCGCTGCCATAACCGTCAGACCGACTGCCGTAAAAATGATCGTTCCATTTCCACCTGCTGCCGGAAGTTTACTCGGTTTTGTGTTTATGATCGTATCGCTTGGAACCGTAGCAGTAGATGAATCGTGATTCACTGTCACTTCAAAATATTTACTCGGAAGCTGATATCCTTTTACCGTTTTTGTCTCTACAAGATAATACTTCTTTGCTCCGGTAGCTGCGTCATCACCTTGAACTTTATTTTCTTCATTCGCCTTATTTGTATAATATGCAAGACCTCTAAACTCTGCAACACCCTTATCGTTCGTCTTTACAACTGTAGTAAATTCCTTTTGATTCGGATCATATACCTTCAAAGCTCCTGTAATTTCTCCCGCCTTATTATTTTGGAGAAGTTTTACTGCTGCCTGTGCTTTTTCCGTACTGTCGAAAATCATAAATTCAACATCTTTTAAAGGTGTTCCGTCTGCCTTTTCCCCAACCTTTTTAATGGCAATCTTTCCGGTATGTACTTCCGGCCGCTCGTTTTCAGGCACGCTTACATCAACAGCCGTACCCTTTGCAGTTGTAAATTTCAAATCTGCGTCATTATAAATTGCTTCCCCTGTTTTTGCCGTTTTATTGATCATCGTATCAAAACGGATCTGAAGAAATGCAGCCTGAGCATCCGGATTATTAATCGCTTTTTTCAATTTTATTTTTCCCGCATCGGTCAGACTTATTATCAATGTATTCTCATTTCCTTCTGCCGGCTCTTCCACTGAATAATCCGTATCTTTTTCTAACTCATCTATTACCGTTTTATAATCCTTATCTACCGCTTTAACAACAATGTTCCCTTTATATGTAAGCTGAGAATCGATTTTATCTGTCACTTTGTATAATTTTGCGGTATCATAGCTGTCGTTATCATTTGTCAATGCAATATTACCCGGAATCGCCGTATGGATAATCCACGTCTGATTCTCTTGCATATCAAAAGAATCATGCTTATTTCCTACATATGTAACATCCTTTTCAATAGACAGCACTTCATTCTTTGGATATACATGTACATTATAATTAAGTGTCTGACCGTCTGCCTGCGTCATCGGAACATCAACATAAAATGCTTTTCCTACCCTGCAAACCTCTTCCGAGGATCTCTTTCCCGACTCAGCATCGGTATCAGCTCCGAACCATCGCTCCTTCGACATGCTTTGCAAACAAGGACGTATGCATCCGGAAGTAGCTCATTTTGCCAATCAGGCATTTTATGAAGGACGCCTGTTACCGGTGGGATTGCCTCATCAAATGGAAGACAACCAAGATGTGCAACGAATGGTTTTTCTACCTTCCGAACCCGAACCTCAAGGTACATCGGCCAAAGTCAACCATTCCGAAGCACGGATCGTCGCCCGAATTGCAGCCGACGTTTACCAGCAATATGGTGGAACATTCGACGGAATGCGTACTCTGGGTATCATTACTCCCTATCGGAGTCAGATTGCATTAATAAGAAAAGAGATTGTCAAAATGGGTATTCCGGAACTAAACTCCATTTTAGTCGATACGGTAGAAAGGTTTCAAGGCAGCGAACGGGATGTGATAATCTATTCTTTCTGTGTGAACTATCCTTATCAACTCCGTTTCCTTTCCAACCTGACAGAGGAAAACGGAGTATTCATAGATCGAAAACTAAATGTCGCATTGACAAGAGCACGCAAGCAAATGTTCATCACCGGGGTTCCCCGATTATTGGAACAAAACCCGATTTATGACAGTTTGATAAAATTAATAAAACAACAGGAACCGTTATCTTAATTTTGCAGTCCTTAGCTTTTATTCTTTCTTTCTGAACTTCGTTAACACCTCAGTATATTGCAAACCGCTATATTTGCACTACGTTTTTTTCATAGAGATTTAGATTTAAGGTTAGAAGAATTGTGGAAGTCGTGAGACTTCCCTTTTTTTCATCTTAAAGTTTGCTTTCTTTTTGAGCAAAAGCAATAAAAAGAAAGTAAACCTAAAAAGCCCCTTCGTGAGAAGAGGCTTTTTTTTATGCTTCCATTCGGCAGATACAGGGTTCGATCATCTCCTTATGGCTTTGAACGGGTCACCGCAGTGAATCTTAATTCACTATAATTATTCCTCCCACACCAGATAGGCCGAAACCAACCAGTGGTTCAATTTATTGCCATCCACAGCCTGAGCTTCGGGAATACTGACTGTAAAAGTATGCTTGCCGGGAGCAAGTGTACCGATAACAGCCTCTTCGGGTACAACATCCGAACCGGGACACCAGTTGGAACGGGATAGGTCTGAAGAAGCCAGAGGTTCTTCCACTTCTTTCTCCGTATATCCTTTCTCACCAATATAAGAAGCCAAGCGCTTAATCAACCAAACACCGGTAGCCGGATTGAAACGACGGAAAGAAGCACAATCATCACGCCAAGGGATGAAGTTGAGCACCTCTTTTCCATCTACAGAAATGATATTGCGTTTTTGCACGAATTCATCCCCGCCGCTATGTCCGCCATGTCCGGTCACTATATATTTTAACCGGATATTTTTGGCACCTTTCGGAACTGTAAAATCAGTAGATACATCTCTCCGGGCAAAGATATCGGGATAACTTTGTCCCATGTAGTAAACCGTATTCATCAACGGCTCCACATGACGTTTTGGAAGTACGTCACAAGCCAGACGACTCTCTTTTACATCAATATCCGCATTGACCAAATATCCTTCAGAAGTCCAGGTATCGATATAAATACCGACATAGGCTTCGCCTTCAAGCAACGGATAAAGATCGGTTATATCTTGTTGCCAGGTGACATTACTTTCCCATTTGGGGATATAGACCGGACGACGTTTACTGCTCAGCGAATCATTATTATTGCTATAGTGTCCTACACCGAACGGAGTCATGAAACGCATCAGCTCCACTGTGGGTAAATAATCCTTTCCGGAAACAATACCTACCATTTTCTCCAGCTTCAAACTATCTACCGAAGGAAACTTCATGCCGTCACGGGCAATTGTCAGTAGGTTAATAGCCGATGATTTAGGCAATACAAAGCAAGAACCCGATTTGTCCCAACGGTCCCCATTGGAGGCGAGGGTTACTTTCAGGCTTACCGACACATTTCGTTTGTATTCGGGAAGAGTAATCTTTTTCAGAATGATACGTCCGTTGACCAAATGGTATACGCCCGTACCATCTGCTTCATTATAATTATCAGGATACGTATCAGGAGAGAAACGCACATTCACATTTTCAAAAACCGGAATATGAAGATCGCCTTTAGCGGGCAGATTTTTATGCCCGCCCGCCCATACCGGAACAGAAAGGAATAAAGAAACGAATAAAGAAGTTAATCTGATATTCATAAGAATTTATTTTTTTATTTAGTTACTTTCAATCACTTGTCCCACTCCGCGATAAAGCTTGATAGGACCGTCCAGCAATACGGCAATCACAGTGATCTGCTCATCCTGTACACGTTCGGGTATATCAATATAGAGGTTTCCGGGCACCTCGCTCCAGTAGTTCTTATTATAAACCTTATATGGCAGCATAGCTCCATTCCCCACTACCCATACACGATTTACCTTATTGACAAGACCTTTCACTTCGATCGGGCCATTAGGCTTATAGGGTAAATAGAGGTAAAGGATGTCACCCGCTTTATTCAGTGTGGTATATCCCTGAAAATGTTCGCACGGGATGCCGGCACGTGTTTCGTAGATAGCTTCTTTATGCTTCTTAGTCCAACGGCCGAATTCTTTCAAAACAGCAATCTGTTCGGCAGGAATAGTTCCATCTTCCTTCGGACCAATATCCAATAGCAGATTCCCTCCCATACTGAGACAATCGACAAAAGTACGCAACAGCATAAACGAGTCTTATAATTAGTGTCGGCATGCTGATACCCCCATGAATCGTTCATGGTCATACAAAGCTCCCAATACTTGTCGGCAGGACGTACTACAGGAACTCCCTGCTCGGGTGTAGCATAATCGCCATACCCCTGAATACGGGAGTTTACTATAACATTCGGGTTAGTAGAACGCAACAGGTTGATGATGCCCTTCGAATCCCAAGCCTCAGCAGTTTGTTCCCAGTCTCCGTCAAACCAGTAAAGATCAGGTTTCCAAGTTTTGTTTAACTCGGAAAGCTGTCCAAAATTAAACTTAACAAACTTAGCCCAACGATCCGGATCGTTTTTGTAACGTACTTCCGTACGGGTTTTGTTGGGATAGTCCGGATGCGACCAGTCAAGCAGCGAATAGTAGAACCCGAGCTTCAGCCCTTGTTTACGTACTTCCTTCACAAAAGGAGCAATCAGGTCACGCCCGGCAGGAGTACTTTTCACAGTACTGAGGTCACCCGCCTTCGTATCCCAAAGAGCTACGCCATCATGATGCTTGGTGGTAATGACCGTATAACGTGCACCACTTTCTTTAATCAGTTTCACCCACTCCTGAGGATTATAGGCCGATGCCGTAAAGCCTTTTTCCTGAGCCATATACTCTTCATAAGGAAGATAGTTATTGAAGAATGACCAGCTCTCTGATACTCCGTTCACGGCATAGATTCCCCAATGGATAAAGATTCCTAACTTGGCCTGGGCAAACCATTCCATTCTTTTCTCTTTCTGAGCAGCAGTTTCTTCAGTAGAAGCAGTTTGGGCTTTCAGCCCGAATCCTAGGAGAAACAAGGCAATAAGGGTAATGATCAATCGGTTGTTTTTCATTTTATCTCAATTATATTTTGTCTCAATTAAGGCAAAGATAAAATATCTATCTTAAAATACAAAATAAAAGGAAGAACATAAAAGCAAGCCGATTCTTCCGGCCTCACCCACCAACCGAGACACATACGGAGTCAGCACTCCAAACAAATCACTAATAATTTACAATTACAATCTTACAAAGAATATATCCCCTGCACATATATTCAGATTCATCCGAAGAAAAAGAGCTATAACAGCCACCTCCTCCCAATTATAGAACAAACATAGTCGTGTGCGAAAACGATAATTATTGTGTTCGATAACGAAATAATTATTCCTTTTAGTGTATTTATCATAAAAAGATCCCTTGAAGCATCAAATTAAATAGCAGTTATTATTGGATAAAATCAAATAATGTGTATTTTTGGTCCGAAATTAAACCTGAAAATTTTAAATCAAATAGTATGAGTACACTCCAAAATGCAATGGGGAAAATGACAAACTACAGATGGACGATTTGCGCCATGTTATTTTTCGCAACAACCATAAACTACCTTGATCGCCAAGTACTATCGCTGACCTGGGACGAATTTATCAAACCCGAATTTCATTGGAACGAGTCACATTATGGCATCATTACTGCTGTCTTTTCTATTGTATATGCCATTTGTATGCTGTTTGCCGGCCGGTTTATCGACTGGATGGGAACAAAGAAAGGTTACCTTTGGTCCATCGGTATATGGTCGGCCGGTGCCTGCCTTCACGCTTTCTGTGGAATTATAACCGAAGAATATGTAGGAATGCATAGCGCAGCCGAACTAATTGCTGCTACCGGTGATGTAGTAGTGGTACTTGCCACCATAAGCATGTATTGTTTTTTAGTCGCACGCTGTATTTTAGCACTCGGTGAAGCCGGCAATTTTCCGGCTGCCATTAAAGTTACCGCCGAATATTTCCCGAAAAAAGACCGGGCTTACGCTACTTCCATTTTAACTGTCCGGAGCTTCTATCGGTGCCCTGATTGCCCTCTCAGCATTCCATTACTGGCTAAAGCCTGGGGATGGGAAATGGCATTCGTCATCATCGGTGCTCTTGGCTTCGTGTGGATGGGATTTTGGGTATTCATGTACACAGCTCCCTCTAAAAACAAATTTGTAAACTCAGCCGAACTCGAATATATCGAGCAAGACAAACATGAAACCTACACAGCAACTGTAAAAGAGAACGAGGAAAAGAAAAGTATGACTTTCCGGCAATGTTTCACCTACAGACAAACCTGGGCATTTGCATTCGGTAAGTTTATGACGGATGGAGTGTGGTGGTTCTTCCTTTTTTGGGCACCTTCTTACCTGAATACCCAGTTCGACATCAAAACCTCCGAAGGATTGGGAAGAGCATTGATCTTTACACTTTACGCTATAACAATGTTATCGATCTATGGAGGAAAACTCCCTACGATCATCATTCATAAAACCGGGCTAAACCCGTATGCCGCACGTATGAGAGCTATGCTGATCTTTGCATTCTTTCCTCTGTTGGTATTACTTGCCCAACCATTAGGAACCATCTCTCCCTGGTTTCCGGTTATTATGATCGGTATCGGGGGAGCTGCCCACCAATCATGGTCGGCTAATATTTTTTCTACCGTAGGCGATATGTTTCCTAAAAGCGCCATTGCCAGCATCACCGGTATTGGCGGTATGGCAGGAGGAGTAGGTTCTATGATTCTCCAGTATTCAGCCGGCGAGCTGTTTGTACATGCCGACAAAACTCAAATGGTATTTATGGGCTTTGTCGGGAAACCGGCTGGTTATTTCGTTATCTTTTGTATCTGCTCGGTAGCCTACCTGATTGGATGGATCGTTATGAAGGCATTAGTTCCTAAATATAAACCCATTATCCTGAATTAAAAACCAACTTAAAAGAAGGATTAACTTTTAGGAATGAAGTCGAAAGTCTTTCTCAACACAGATCAACAGATTACAGTAACCTACAATGTGCAGATTATCAATCCGGCCGATCTTCTCATAGTGTAATCTGTTAATCTGTGATGAGCTTTCTTTCCTTCAAATTTATTCATTTATTCTCCATATATTTTGAAGGGGGCACACCAAATTGTTCCGTAAAGTGCTTCCTTAATGTCCGGGCATCACTGAATCCTACTTTTTCGGAAATCTCCTGAATGGAGTAACGATTCTCCATAATCAACGAAGCAGCCTTACTCACCCGCACACTCCGGATCATATCGACCACAGATAACTCACTGCGTTGCTTTACCTTCCGGTATAAAGTAGGTTGGCTCATGTGAAGTTGTTCGGCCAACATCTTAACGTTGAAGTTCTCATTAGACAGATTCTTCTCAACCACGTGAATGAGTTTTTGTATAAATTCGTCATCCGCCTCTTCATCTTCAACCGATTCTCGTTTCAACATCAATGCTTTGGTATAAATGCGTTTCAGACGTTCGCGCTGAAGAATCAGGTTCTCTACCTTTGCTTTCAATACTTCCGGATTGAAAGGCTTCATCATATAGTCATCCGCCCCACTATAAGATCCTTGCAATACATCTGCATCTTCTGCCTTAGCCGTCAACATCAGGATAGGAATATGAGCGGTCTCTTGCCGTTCACGTATCTCCCGGCAACAGGCAAACCCATCTTTAACCGGCATCATTACATCCGAGACAATCACGTCCGGTAGGATCTCCAAGGCTTTCTCCAAGCCGACCTTTCCGTTTTTCGCTATCACGACCCGGTAATCCGTTTGAAAAGCATTCATCAAATAACGACATAGATCCTCATTATCCTCTACAAACAAAAGCGTTTGTCGTAGATTCTCCGGGACCGAGTTTGTTTCTCCAATGGAACTGATTCCCGCAAAGATACCTCTTCCATTTTAGGTTCCGAATTTTACTCCAACCACTCCTCAGGATAAGCCTCTTCCGATATAGGCAAGGCAACCGTAAAAACAGAACCTTTCCCCAATTCACTCTCACATTGAATGGTTGCCTTATGTAACTCCAATAGCTCTTTTGTGTACGCAAGGCCGATCCCCGAACTCTCCGAGCGGCGAAACGCTATCGATGCCCCCTTATAATATCGATCAAAAATATACGGTAACGATTCGGGAGGAATGCCGATTCCACTATCCGTAATTCGTAAAGTCATGACCGCATCGGATGAGCTTTGCTCCAATGAAGCGGAAAAGCTTACCGAACCACCATCCGGCGTATACTTAAATGCGTTCGACAGTAAATTATATAGAACCTGCTCTAGGATATTCTTGTCAAAATAAGCGATTGAGATATCCGGGGCAATCGAATACGTAAACGCGATTTTATAGGAATCGGCCAAAGGAATAAAGGTTTCCGAAATATCCTCTAAGAATCGGCTGAGATCCGCACAAACGATATGCGGGGAAGGTACTCCCCGGGTCAATACCGATAAATCCAGCAATTCATTGACATGCCAAATCAAGCGATTGGTATTCCGGGAGATCGTACGCAAAATCTCTTTATCTCCACAAGATACTTCTGAACCGGAATGCCGTTCCAGATCCTCCGTCAATCCCTTGATTATCGTCAGAGGGGTACGAAGCTCATGAGAGACATTCATAAAGAAACGAGTTTTCAACGCATCTTTTTCCTCCAGTTCTTGCTTGGCCTGTTTCAACAGCCGTGTACGTTCTTGTATCTTACACTCCAACTCGGCTTGGCGAAGTTGATACCAGCGCACCCTGCTCTTATAGGCGATACACAACAGTACGCATACAACCACGAATACCAGCAAAATAAACCACCACGTCCGCCACCAAGGAGGAAAGATCCTGACAGGTTCGGTAATGGGAGCGCTCCAATAGGAACCATTGCCGGAAGTTTCCACCCGAAACACATAGTTTCCCGGTGGTAGACGGTTATATATAGCCGTACGATCGCTGGCGTCCACCTCCCGCCAATCCGTATCATATCCATCCAGACGATACCGGTATCGGATACTACGGGGATGAGAATAATCGAACGCAATAAAACCCACCTGTAAACCTTGCTTCTCACGTGAGTCTCCGATCGTGAGGTTCGTGATTCGCAGAGACTCAGGTATTTTTCTCAAACCGTCCGTTAACTGAACGGGATCAAAAGAAACGATCCCCTCATTACTGCCAAATACAAGTTCACCCGATTTGCGCTTACAGCAAGCGCCACCCATAAACTCATTCGATAATAAACCGTTTGCCGTCGTATAATTAACGATATGCCGGTTTTGTATATCCAAGCGACTCAGCCCTTTATTCGTGCTGACAAACAGGATGCCCGGCTCGCCTTCACGGATTCCTCGTACGATATTTCCCGATAAGCCATCCTGTACCGTGAAATGATCAAATCGCCCGGTTCGCTTGTCGTATTGATCCAACCCCGCATTTGTACCGATCCACAAATAACCGGAAGAGTCCACAAACAGACAATGAATATGATTCGACGCAAGGGGATTCATCTCACCCGGTATATATCGATACGTGATAAGCGCTCTCGTCTTCGTATCCCACACCCGAAGCCGCCCCTCATCCGCTCCTCCCCAAAACCAAGACTCTTCGCTCACGCATAAGTTACATAACTCCGACAACGAGTTGATCGGATAATCATAAGAGACTTGGTAATCCGGTATAAAAGGGACGGATTCGGAAATACATCCAGATTCAACCGGTCCGGGTTGGCGTCTTGATAACTGATCCATAGGTTCCGCTCCG
>ENA-OQJF01000457-OQJF01000457.1-human-gut-metagenome-genome-assembly--contig:-NODE-457-length-10592-cov-2.519350_pt1 | contig 10592 bp, 12 predicted proteins | sample MGYA00242595_ERZ504761 | MGnify/ENA primary metagenome ERZ504761 (study PRJEB26092, sample SAMD00036367) | human gut metagenome | host: Homo sapiens | study: EMG produced TPA metagenomics assembly of...
AACAGAAAAGACTCGGACTTTCCAATAAGACAATTATGGTAGTGCCAAAGCCGCTTATCGGGCAGACGGCAAGTGAATTTTTAAGGCTTTACCCGTCAGCAAACATCTTGGTTGCAACGGAGCGTGATTTTGAAAAGAGCCGAAGAAAGCAGTTTGTGTCAAGGATTGCGACAGGCGATTATGACTGCATCATTATGTCGCACTCGCAATTTGAAAAAATTCCAATTTCGGCAGAGAGAAAGGAGCGAATGCTTAATGAACAGATAAATGAGATCACCTATGCGATTGATGATATGAAGGAGCGGAACGGGGAACGCTGGACCGTAAAGCAGATGGAAAGCCAGAAGAAAAAGCTGGAGGAACAGCTTAAATCCCTGACCGATGAGAGCAGGAAAGATGACCTCATTACCTTTGAGGAGCTGGGTGTTGACTCTATTATGGTAGACGAAGCACACAATTTTAAGAACCTCGCCACATTTTCAAAGATGAATAATGTGTCGGGAATCAGCAGTAGTGGGGCTAAAAAGTCAACGGATATGCAGCTTAAATGCCAGTATTTATCAGAGATAAATGATGGCAGGGGAATTGTATTTGCAACAGGTACACCAATATCCAATACCATGTGTGAGATGTATGTCATGCAGCTTTACTTGCAGAAAGCGGCACTTGAAGAGATGGGGATTTATCACTTTGATTCATGGGCAGCGAACTTTGGTGAAGTGACAACCGCACTGGAGCTTACTGTAGAGGGAAGCGGTTTCCGTTTTAAAAGCAGATTCGAATAAGTTTACGAATCTGCCGGAGCTTATGAATATCTTCCGTGAGGTAGCAGATGTGCAGACCGCAGACATGCTTGACCTTGATGTGCCGGCACTTCGTGGCGGCAAGCCTATCATAGTGGAGTCGGAGCCTGACTGGTATGTAAAGCAGGTCATGGAAGATTTTGTTGTGAGGGCAGAGCGTATCAGAGGAGGTGGAGTAGATCCAAGCGTGGACAACTTCCTAAAGATTACTCATGAGGCAAGATTACTCGGAACAGATGCAAGGCTGATTGATAAGGACGCACCAAGTAATCCTGACGGAAAGCTCAATAAGGTAGCAGAAAATGTGTGGAAAGAATATGAGAAAGGAAATGCTGATGGTCATATAGGCTGTCAGCTTATTTTTTCGGACATCGGCACACCGGGACCGGATAAGGACTTCACCATCTATGATTATCTGAAAGAAACTCTTATCCAATATGGTATTCCGGCAGAGGAGATAGCTTTTATCCATGATGCTAAGACTGACGCACAGAGGGATGCACTTTTTAAGGAGATGAGGACAGGTAAAAAGAAGGTTCTTATCGGTTCAACAGATAAGTGTGGAACAGGTGTAAATGTGCAGACACACCTTGTTGCAATGCATCATGTGGACTGCCCTTGGAAGCCAAGTTCCATTGAACAGAGGGAAGGACGAGGCATCAGACAGGGCAACGAAAATGAAGAGGTTGCAATCTACAGATATGTCACCAAAGGAACCTTTGATGCATACAACTGGTCGCTCGTCGAAAATAAGCAGCGATTCATCAGTCAGGTCATGACAAGCAAGGCAGTAAGCCGAAGCTGTGAGGACATTGATGAGGCAACACTTTCTTATGCGGAGATTAAGGCGGTTGCGACAGGCAACCCTTTAATCAGGGAAAAGATGGAGGTTGACAATGATGTCCAGAGATTAAAGCTCTTAAAAGCGTCGTATGATAATCAGAGATACGGATTGCAGGATAATTTTATGATCAAATATCCAAAACTCATCAAAACTGCGACAGAAAAACTTGCCAATGTAAGGGAGGATATAAAGGCAAGGGATAAGGAATTGATTGATAACCCGGACTTTGCCATTACCATAGGCAATGCAACTTATACAGAGCGAGTGGATGGTGGAACCGTAATGCTTGAAGCAATCAGCAAATGTAAGACAGGCGAAACCACTCCAGTCGGTAAGTTCCACGGCTTTGAGCTTTTGGTGGAAAAGAATTTCCTCAGTATCAACTATATGGTGCTTCGTGGAAAGACGGAATACAAGGCAGAACTTTCCACAAGTCCGGTGGGAAGTATGGTAAAGCTGGAGAACCTGTTCAACGGACTTCATGAAAATGTTGATTTTCTGGAAAAGAAGATTGAACAGTACCAGAATGACCTTGAGGCTTCAAAGGCGGAGTATGATAAGCCGTTTGCATATAGTGCAGAACTGGAAGAAAAACTTGCAAGGCAGTATGAATTAAATGCCCAGCTTGACCTTGAGAACGCAAAGGCTATGGATGCAGATCTTGGCGGACCGGACGAAGAAAAGTCTGAGGACAGAATAGAAAATGCGGGTATTGTTGCAGAGGATAAGGGAATCTATATGCCAGACAGAAACAGGAAAAGATAGGAGTGAAACTCTATGAGCATAAGGAAAGTGGTCGCAGGACTACTGATTACAGCAGGGATTGCCATTATGGCAGTCTCTTTTTTCTGGTGTACAACCGGAGAGAGAAACACGAACCAGCTCATAAATGAATTTGAGCAGACATTGGAGGAGAAGCAGGATGAAAGGTCAGAGGTTGAGAAAGAGCAAACCACCGTTAGTAAAGAGGAGAAAGCCATTCTTAAAGAAGGCAGTATCATCGGCATTATTGAGATACCGGGAATAGATATCAGATACCCGGTAATGGAAGAAACCGGAAGTGAAATGCTGAATGCCGGGACAGGGAACAATGCGTTTTATTGTCAGGTGCAGATATAAGGAGGCGGCAGATGAATAAGAGATACCGACTGGGGGAGATAGAAGAAGCAGTATCGGAAATGGAGGAGCTGATCGACACTCAGGATGATATTGCAGAGATTGATGATGACTTTCAGATTGTCGTAAGCGGCTGGTCTGTGTATGTCGAAAGGCTGAATCTGACACTCAGACAGGGAGTTGCCTGTATCTGGGATACGGAGGCAGGATTATTTATGCCTGATTTTGATGTGACTATCGTGTATGAGGGAAACATCGAAACACAGGAATGGCTCTACTATGAGCAGGACGGAATGGTTGTTACACTTGGCAACTGGTTAAATGGCAGATTGTCTTGTGAACAGATAGAACAGCTTTGGTGTGAGCTTATCATACCAGAAAACAATGATAATTCAGAAGTATAAGAAAGAGAGGAACAGCGTATGAAGTATTCAATTAAGGTAAACGAGGTAAGAGCAAAAGATGGCAGCAATATCAAGGGTTTTGCGACCGTGGTATTTGGTGATTCATTCAAGATTACCAATATCGCAATCCTTGAAAATAAGGAAAAGGGAGAGCTTTTTGTATCAATGCCAAGATACCGTTCAAATGAGCGTGATGAGAAAAACAGCGTGATTTATAAGGATGTATGCAATCCTATCACGGCAGAGTTTCGTGAGGAACTCTATACTAATATCCTTGAGGCTTATGCAAAAATCAGGGAGCCGGAGAAAGCAGAAACACAGACACAGGGAAAAACTCAGGAAATGCCGGAGTTTTCCGTGACGGTAACACCTTATGAAAGGGAAGGCAGTAATATCAAGGGACTTGCCCGTATTTACTTTGAAAACAGCTTCATTGTAAATAATGTAAACATCCTTCAGGGCAAAGAGAAAATCTTTGTATCAATGCCTTCTTATAAAACAAAGCAGGTGGACGAGCACGGCAAACCGATTTATCAGGATGTCTGCTATCCGGTCACAAAGGATTTCAGGGAGAAGCTCTATAATGAGATTATTGCAGAATATGAGAAAGCAAAGGATAAGAGCAACGAAAAAGCAAGGGAGAATGCCGAACAGAACCACGGAAATCCCGACAGGGATAAAAAGGATACACCCTTTCGATAATTAAGGCTAAGGGGCGGCATATGCTGCCCTGTTTATAAGGAGGAAAAGCAGATGGAAGCAGAAAAGACACTTACTAATGAGGAGATCATAAGAGAACTTCTCGATTTATTAAAAAAGAATACTATGAAAGAACAGGCAAATGATGTATTTGAGATATGCACCTATGTGGATGGTCTGGAAAAAAAGATTGTGTCTATGACAGAAGAACTTACCAGTATGCAGGACCAGATCAAGAAAATGCAGGAAGATACCCTTATCAATAATGCAAAAAAAGCATTAACAGAAGCACAGGAGCGACTCAATGCCAGATGTGAGCAGATAAAGTCACAGGTATCTGAGATAAAAGTACAGGTAAAATCTACTGCCAAGAATATTGTTGATGAAACAAAGGCAAAGGGCAGGGCGGCACTTTACAGGGTGACAGAATTTGTAGGAATTAAGAAAAGACTTCTCAATGTCAGAACAGCGGTAAAAGATATGATTGTATCTACAGACAGGGATATTGCAAGGATAGCACTTCTTGCAAAGGGACTCCGTGAAGCTGGTCAGATCGTAAACAATGCGTTCCATACCTTTGCAGATAAGCCGGAGGTGGATTATTCACAGAAGGAACAGAAACACCCTTTCACAAAGGCGGTGCTTGCCCCTATGAAAGCAGTGAAAAAACTGCTTGTATCAATGGAGCTGCATCTGGATGCCTCGATTGATAAGCTGGATAATCTGGCTATGAATGTGCAGTTTGATAAGGAAAAGCGTATGGAGCAGACAAAGGATAAGGAACAGAAAGCACCGGATACAGAAAGAGAGATCATCTACTCACCGATGGTAGCTGAACCACAGGAGTACAAGTATAATGCAGATGCTTTTGCGGCAAGAAAAACATCGGAGGCAAAGCAGGAAACGGCAGGGAAGGAGCTGCCAAAAGTCAGAGAAGATAAAGCCAGATAAGTTTAGGGGCGTGGGAGTAAAATCCTGCGTCCTTTTTATTTGTTTTAATAGCAGGCAAAAAATGGCGAAAATATAAAAAAATGCAAGAAATGGCGAGTAATTTATCGAGGAATAAGTTATCCTTTGAGTAAGATAGATGGACTGTGGTTATGTATAAAATTTTGCAAGTAACAAATTTTATATGAAAAAACACAGCCTGCAAATAAAAAGTCAAGGCTAAAATGAAAGAACTTTGAAAATTTTATACAGGTTGAAAATTAGACATCAAAACAAGACCACCACACCAGTGCTGGTCTGAAAGGTATAGTAGATAATTAAGATTCTGGAAGAGATGCAAGATATTCTTTCACTCGTCCATAGTAGATGCGTAGAAACTTGTTAGCACCGGCAGTCATATAGACATAATACGGTTTCTTTTGAGCCCGTTTTTTGTCTAAGAACTGATACACAGGATCATCTTGTGGATGTGTTTTGATTAAGACATCCATTACCTGAAATAGTGTTTTCCTGAGGTCAGAAGAACCTCGTTTTGAAGTTGGAACACTTTTCTGTTCATAAGAGCCGGATTCGTTAACACCAGGGTCTACACCGGCAAAAGCAGTAATGGCACCCTTGTGAGTGAAACGGGAAACATCACCAATCTCAGCCATCAGTTGAGGACCGAGTGACGTTCCAACCCCTTTCATTGCCATAACAACGGGATACTCCGGAAGCTTGGATGCAGTTTCGTTCATGAGAGTGCGTAGCGACTCAACAGTAATAGAAGCACTGTTAAGTTGGTCAACTGCCTGCTTGATAATAAGCTTTGTAATGTCATCCTTAGGAAGTACAGGAACAAGCTCCTTTGCTTTTCCATAGATTTCTTCAGCTTTTGACTTGCTGAAGTTGTACTTCTTGCGTTTGCACCAGTTTTCATAGTGATCAATAAAAGCGTTTATGGACATTTTACGGACACAGTCTACATGCCAGTATGTAGATGCAAAATCAACCCATTTCTGGCTGCCGTCACTGCGTGCAGGACTGTCAAAGTAAGTATTAACACCAGGATAGGTTTGGTCAAGGATGCCGATAAGATTATTTTTCATAGCCGTCTTGTGCTTCATGTAAAAGCCGAACTGACGGTTCATGGTTTTGAGCTGATTGCGTAATTCATCCATAACATTATACTGTTTAAGATTTTGCCATTTGTCAAGAGCATATCGGGCAATCTTAACAGAATCCGCTTTATCAGATTTCACTTTACGAAGAGAATCATTATCAAAGTCTTTGATAAGTTTTGGGTTAATGGCACTGACGAAAAGATTTGCCTTTGAAAGCTGATGGGCGAGGACTTCATAATAACGTCCTGTGTGCTCCATCACGATTCGGGACTCACCTTCAACAGAGTTGATGAGTTCTACAAGTGAATTGATATCACTGGTTGTGTGTTTGATTTCAAAAGGTGGGGAAACGATTTCACCGAAAGGTCGCATGATAGCAACCATACTCTTACCTTTTGAAACATCGATACCTACTGCGTTCATAAATTGTCACTCCTTAAGATTATTGCAATGGATAACTACCAAGTTTTACTCATTACCTGTTCAAACTACTGTGTGTGACACGAATGCACCTGATGTGATTCAACCTGCATAAAACGAACACTGCGAATGAGAAGCCGGTTATCAGTCTGAAGTACGGACGCGAGGTCCAAGTGATGAAGTCGATATACCATTGCATTCTACATTCTAACAGTTTAAGTAATGAGATGGATAAATCCTTACCGGATGTAAGGGATTACCATAATATATTGTAGTAGTGATGAGTTAGACGCACTATCTTTTTGAAAATAAGCAGAACAAATGTTTGTAAATTCTATTTACATATGGTATAATAAAAACATGGATAAAAATATGTTTAATATCAATAATAACGAATTTTCATATGGTAGATGATATGTGTATTCCCTGCAGTACCATCTGGTATGGTGTACAAAATATCGGAAAAGGTTTTAAAAGATGGTATTGATGCAGAATGCAAGGAAATGCTCTATGACCTTGCAGAAGAATATAAATTTCAGATCCTGGCAATGGAGGTTATGCCGGATCATATCCATCTGCTTGTAGATTGCAGACCACAGTTTTATATCTCGGATATGATCAAGATCATGAAGGGGAACATTGCCAGGCAGATGTTTCTTGCGCATCCGGAACTGAAGAAGGAACTTTGGGGAGGGCATCTGTGGAATCCATCTTATTGTGCAGTAACGGTGAGTGACAGGAGCAGGGAACAGGTATGTTCTTATATCGAAGGGCAAAAAGAAAACAGTAATCTGAAAGAACTCGTTTTTTATATTTGTAAGAAAGAGGAAAAAAGATGAGGACAGTATCCAGTTATGGCGTAGAACTGCGAAAACAGAATATCCCGATCCGCCAGACACTGGATATTTATCGTTCTGCGGTCAGCTGCCTGATTGAGATCTATGCCCAGGCATGGGATGAACTGGCAGTGATCACGGAACCTAAAAAACGTTTCAATACTGCAGAACATCTGGTGCATACCACAAAAAGAATCAGGCAAGGTTTGATTTTGACCTGCGATTTCCAAAGATGCCTTCTTATCTCAGAAGGGCAGCTATCCAGCATGCCTTGGGAAGCGTATCCTCATATAAGACGAGGCTGGAACTGTGGAAAAAAATGGATAAGAAAGGCGGCACGCCGAAGCTGGTGTGTGGTAATCATGCTATGCCGGTATTTTACCGTGATGTGACGTACCGTGAAGATACGGAGGAAAAAGATGGAGCGTACCTGAAACTTTATGACGGCCATGACTGGAAATGGTTCCGGGTCAGTCTCAGCCATACAGATATGGAATATCTGAGGAAATACTGGGCGGGAAAAAGAACAGCAGCTCCCGTGCTGGAAAAAAGGCATCGTAAATACTTCCTGCGTTTTTCTTATACAGAAGAGGTGCCGATTACAAAGGCACCTGTAAAAGAACAGATCATCTGCAGTGTGGATTTAGGGATCAATACGGATGCAGTCTGCACTATTATGTGGTCAGATGGAACTGTCCTGGGAAGAAAATTTATTGATTTTCCCAGTGAAAAAGACCGGATGTACCGTGTGCTGGGACGGATACGCAGGTTCCAGCGGGAACATGGTCCTGTACAGGTGAAAAGCAGATGGGCTTATGCGAAGCGTCTTAACACAGAACTTGGAAGAAAGATCGCAGGAGCAGTTGCAGGATATGCGGAAGAAAACCACGCGGATGTGATCGTGTTTGAGTATCTGGAAACAAAAGGAAAGATATCCGGAAGAAAGAAACAGAAGCTGCATTTGTGGAGAAAAAGGGATATCCAGAAAAGATGTGAACATCAGGCGCATCGTAGAGGGATGCGGATATCCAGAATCTGTGCGTGGAATACCAGCAGGCTTGCCTATGATGGGTCAGGAACAGTTGTCCGTGATCCGGGCAATCACAGTTTATGTACATTCCAGAATGGAAAAAGATATAACTGTGATCTTTCGGCGTCTTATAATATTGGAGCAAGATATTTTATACGTGAACTCTTAAAACCCTTTCCGGCAACGGAAAGGTCTTTGCTGGAGGCAAAAGTCCCTTCAGTAAAGCGTAGGATCTCATGTGTATATGCGGACTTAAGAGAATTATTTTCAGAAATAGAACTTTTAAGAGCAGCATAAACACAGGCAGATATACAGCGGACTACCTGTGGTGTGGGAACCTGCCATATCTGGCATGGAAAAAGCGCATGACTGCGCATATCCTAAGTTACAGGCGTATCCGCCGATATTTAGCCTTGTCGCTTAAAGCGACTGAGGAGCATGTGACTTTAGTCGTGTGAGATCCACTAGATTAATTGTAAGGATATCAGATTACATTTTCCGAAAAGAAGAAAAAATCAAGTAGAAAGGAGTAGATGAAATTATAGGTGGAAAGGTTTTACAGTTGGAATCGGAACGCTTGTTTGAGCTGGGAGAAGCACGTGGGAAAATTATTGGAAAAGCAGAAGGAAAAGCAGAGGGAAAAGCAGAGGGCGAGGCTATTGGAGAAACGAGGATGAGGATGTTGATCAATCGTTTGATCGCGGATGGTCGAATGGATGAGATTGGGAAAATCATAGACAGTGCGGAGGCTTGCAGGGAGTTGTATAAAGAGTATGGTTTGTGAGAAATAAAGAGGATATTTTGTTACTGGTGACAAATGTCAGATTTTTACAGAAGAGAGGATATAAACATGGGTGTTTACAGGCGTAAGGCACAGTATCATGAGACGGATCAGATGGGGATCATCCATCATTCCAATTATGTGAAATGGATGGAAGAGGCCCGGATCGATTTCATGAAGGAGTTGGGCTTTGGTTATGGTGAGGTGGAGAAGCGGGGGATTGTTTCTCCGGTTGCAGAGGTTTCAGTTTCTTATAAGAAGCCGGTGCTTTTTGATGATGTAGTTGGGATTTCGGTTTCGGTGAAGAAGTACAGTGGTGTGGTTCTGGAGCTGGCTTATGAGTTTTTTAATGTGACCAGAAGTGAGGTTTGTACAGAGGCTTCCTCGAAGCATTGTTTTACCAGGAATGGGGAGCTGGTTTCTCTGAAAAAAGAGATTCCGGAACTGGATGTGCTGTTCAGAAGCTGTGTGAAGGGGGATTGAGTCTGATGGAAGTTGTGGAGATGCTTGATAATCTGAAGGAAAAGGCCCGCAGGGACCCGGCGCTTCGGGAGATGTTGCTTGCTACCCGCAGGGAGAAAGCGCCGCTGGCTGCTTTCTGTAAGAAGTGCCGGGAGCTTGGGGTTCCGGTTTATGAGATGGATCTGATCGCAGCTGGTGAGGAATTTTATGCAGCGATGAAGAGGAGTACCAATGGCGGCGGAGAGAATTCTCCGATGCTTGAGGGTGAGGATGATTTTTATGAACTGTTTTTTTGCTGGGTTGGAGTGAAAAAACAGTTTCAAAATTCCGCATCAATATACTTCTCCAGCACCGGGAACTGTACACCACCGATCTTCAGTACCTGGCTGTGGAAAGCTTTCAGATCAAAGTCCTGACCAAGGCGGTTTTGTTCGGAAGTGCATAAGTCCAGAAGACTTAAGTAGCCCCAGTAGTATTTCAGATAATTTCCCGGGGTTTCCAGGATATACTGGTAGATCTCGGAGACAACGGCGCTGTCTTCGATACCAAAGGCTTTCAGAAAGCTGGCGGCTTCGGCCTGAGTCCAGCCGTTGTAATGGATCTCAATGTCCAGAAGGGAGTACATGCATAAATTGATGCTTCGGTTCAGCCAGGAGATCCTGGCAAGCTCTGTGGCAGAAGGATCCTGAATATAATCGGCGGCGTACTGGTAGGCATAGGGTTCGATGTAGGTGGCCCATCCTTCTGCAAAGCCGGAGGTACAGAGGAGATTTCGGATGTTGGAGGATTTTTGGCGTTGGAAGGTGACAGTCTGGTAAAGATGCCCCGGGAATCCTTCATGTGCCAGTGTGGTAAAAAGCTCCAGACCCTGGTAGCCGGCAGCCGGATTTATGTAGATCACATTGGGGGTTCCGGTATCCATAGGTGGGGTGAGATAAAAGGCGGGGCTTAGATATTCTTTCATGGAATCGTGGACTGTGCGGAGCTCAAAGGTGATATCTGTGAGAGGTGGGAAGTCTGTTTGGATCTTCTGCTGCAAGGCATTCAGCATCTGGGCAGGCTTTATTTCTCTGAAAGTGATTCCCCGGCTGAGAGTAGTCAGAAGCTCCGGGTTTTGTCGAAGTATGGTTCCTGCGATGCCGATCT
>ENA-OQJF01000458-OQJF01000458.1-human-gut-metagenome-genome-assembly--contig:-NODE-458-length-10559-cov-1.718271_pt1 | contig 10559 bp, 10 predicted proteins | sample MGYA00242595_ERZ504761 | MGnify/ENA primary metagenome ERZ504761 (study PRJEB26092, sample SAMD00036367) | human gut metagenome | host: Homo sapiens | study: EMG produced TPA metagenomics assembly of...
CGGTCTCTATGATGGAATTATTGTAGCTGCCCTGTCCTACCATAAGGATGTTATCACCAAACTGTCTTGTATCATTGTACGGCTGCCCCTCAAAGGCGACATTGTGCAGGATAGACAGGTTGCTGCTGCCTTTAACACTTGTGGCATCCTCCCAAAACGCAGGTGATTTGTGCAGAATAGCCTGCTTTTGTGCGGGACTCTTGAATAGATAAGAGACATCCGAAAAAGACAGGCTGTCATGGAGATTGCACTGAAAAATACCAGCGAATATGTAATTAAAGTGGTTACATGTTTGCGTTTGAACAATTTTGCCTCCTTTGGAAGGTGGTATATATGCAGGCTATTCCTCAGCAGCATGTGCGGTGGAAACTCGTGCAGTAGATTCTCTTTCAATCAGCCTTGGACGTAGCTGTGTGCGGCTGATTGGAATATGGTGAATGAGCGAATTCAATATAATATATGCACAGCGGCCCAGATCATTACACTCCTGTCTGACAGTGGTAAGAGGAGGGGTAAGGGCTGCGGCAAACTTGACATCGTCAAAGCCGACCACACTTATATCATTTGGCACATTGAAGCCGTGCATCTGGCACTCGGAGATAACACCCTTTGCTATAGTGTCGCTTCCGCAGAGGATAGCGGTGGCACCTGCTGCAATAAAATTTGAAACGTAATACTGTGCGGTTTCAGGAATATAGTAGCCGTGTCCCATGAGCTCCGGGTAGATTTCAAGACCGGCATCGCGCATAGAGTTTTCAAAGGCTTCCTGACGCTGATCTGAAACCAGGGAAAAAAGAGAACCATTGATAAAGGCAATCTTTTTATGACCCAGATTGTGCAGATGCTTTACAGCCATGTCAATGCCCTCGTAGCTGTCGGTGCCTACATAGGCTACATTGGGATTGTTTTCTATATAGTTATCAAACAAAACGGTAGGCATTGTAGTATTTTTGAGCTGCTGCATCCATTCATCGTGAAGAGCAAAACCTACCAGAAATGCGCCACAATAGCCATTCTTTAATATATATGTATCATATTTTTCTTCTGCCTGAAGCTGAGGTGTGACAGGGATGATGTCCACGTCCCATTTGTGCTTAAAAGCATTCTGTTTGAAACCAAGCACTACATCATATCCGAACTCATCGATAGACTCGTAGTTCATATTTTCAATAAACAGAGCCAGCTTGCGGTTTTCTACCTTTCTGGAGCGCTTTTGTGCTGTAGCCCATTTCGACAGCAGTGTCTAAAACTGTCTGACGAAGCTCCTCACTTATATCGCTGGCACCATTTAATCCCTTTGAAACAGTGCTGATTGACACGCCCAGCCGGGCGGCAATATCCTTAATAGTAGCCATAGTATTTGTCCTTTCTTATGTGATAATTAAATTATACATTTACTATCAGAAATAGGCAATATTTTCTGTAATAAATTTTTCGAAAAAAATCTTCGAAACTGTGGTAATAACTACCAAAAAATGAATGTAAATTACGTGAAAAATGGCAAAAATGAGTTTAAAACCACTAAAAAGATTGACAAATCTGACAATAGGAAATAAAATAATCTCAGATACGAAAAAAATAGAAAATTTTAGGAAAGAGGAATGGTAATTTGGAGGCCAGAGAAAATCTCAGAGGCTCCGGAATACTTCTTTCAATCTCGAGTCTGCCGTCACCATATGGTATAGGTACTCTTGGGAGAGAGGCTTACAATTTTGTTGATCTCCTTGGTGATTTGAAACAGAAGTACTGGCAGGTTCTTCCGGTTGGCCCCCACCATATTTGGCGATAGTCCATATCAACCATCATCAGGCTGTGCGGGCAATATCTATTTCATAGATTTAGATAAGCTGGTAGATGAGGGGTTGTTAGAGAAGGAAGAGATCCTGGGGTATAACTGGGGCACAGACGAATCAGAAATTGATTATGCAGCATTACATCAGAACAGATGCAGGATTTTACAAAAAGCGTTTGAAAGATTTGATACAAATGCACAAGAGTTTCAGGATTTTGTAAAAAAACAGTCGGAGTGGCTTGAGCAATATGCATTATTTATGACACTGAAAACCGACAATTTATACAAAAATTGGAGCGAGTGGCCAAGCGAGTATAGAAATCCGCAAACGGTTGCGCTTGAAAAGTACCAAAAAAAGAATTATAATACAATTACTTTTTGGAAGTTCTGTCAATATAAATTCTTCGAGCAATGGGAGGATTTAAAAAATTATGCTAACTCAAAAGGTGTCTACATAATAGGCGATATCTCATTCTATGTAGGATATGACAGTGTGGATGTGTGGGCAGAGAGGCAACTCTTTATGATGAGCGCAAACGATACACCAGAGTATGTTGCAGCTGCCGGTCCTGATAAGTATTCAGAGAGCGGACAGGTGTGGGGCAATCCGATGTATGACTGGGATGCCATGAAGGAGGACAACTTCTCATGGTGGAGAAAGCGAATGCGTGTATGCAGAGAGCTTTTTGATATTGTCAGGATTGATCATTTCGCAGGAATTGTGAAAGCATATGCGGTACCGTACGGACAGGATAAGAGCCTATCCGGGAAATGGTTCAAGGGACCGGGACGCAGGCTTGTCAATGCAATTAACGAAGAACTTGAAGGGGTTAATGTAGTGGCTGATGATTATACATCAGCAAGCCTCTTGCCGGGAGTGAAAAAGCTCCTTGCAAAATCGGGCTGGATGGGAACTAAGGTCATGATGTTCGCTTTTGATGGTGATCCGACAAACGAATATCTGCCACACAATTATACCGATTCACATGTAGTTGCATATATTGGCACACATGACAATGAGACGATAGTTGGTTCATTCAGTGACAAGACAGATTATGAGCTTGCTTATCTGTATGAGTATCTGAATATTGAAAATAAATCACAGGTTCCAAATGCTCTTATCAGGGAGCTGTATCACAGCACCGCAGAGCTGGCGATAGTCCAGATGCAGGATATATTAGAGCTTGGAAATGAGGCAAGGATGAATTATCCTTCGACAGTCGGACATAACTGGAGATGGCGCATGACAAGTAAGCCACACAGATTGGACAACGAAAAGATAGCCTGGATTAGAAACATTGCGGTGGTTTACCGCAGATAATTAATTTGATATAAGTTGCACGGCAATTTATATATATACTTTTTTACATTTTATATTCAAAAAGGAGAGGAAGATATGAAGAAGAAAGTATTAGCATCTTTACTTTGCGCATCTATGGTAGCAACAATGTTTGCAGGATGCGGAAACAGCAATGGAAATGGAACAGAGAAAGCCGACAAGAAGGACGGCGGTAAGGAGACCATTACAGTAATGGGACCTTCAGAGGATTTAGATGATGCAAAGGGTGCTTGGCTCAAGACAGAGTGCGAGGCATTTGCTAAAGCAAATCCTGATTTCAACATCGAGTTCAAGTATGTTACATCATCTGAGAGTGATGCAAAGGACGTTGTTACAAAGGATCCTAAGGCAGCAGCTGATGTTTACATGTTTGCAAACGATCAGCTTGAGCCATTAATTAAGGCTAATGCTATTGCTAAGTTAGGTGGAGAGGCAGCAGATTATGTTAAGACATCTAACTCAGAGGCTATGGCAGCAACTGTTACATATGATGGAGACATCTACGCAGTTCCTTATACATCAAACACATGGTTCATGTACTATGACAAGAGAGTTTTCTCTGAGGATGATGTAAAGAGCCTTGATACAATGCTTACAAAGGGTAAGGTTTCATTCCCATTTGATAACGGCTGGTATCTCAATGCATTCTATGCAGCAAACGGATGTACAATCTTTGGAGATGGAACAGACAAGGCTGCCGGATATGACTTCAGTGGAGATAAGGGTACAGCAGTTACAAACTACATCGTAGATTTATTTGCAAATCCAAACTTTGTAATGGATAACAATGAGGGATCACTTGGTCTTGCTGGACTTAAAGATGGTTCTATCAACGCTTACTTCAATGGTAACTGGAACTATGACAAAGTTAAAGAGGCACTTGGTGAGGAGAACGTTGGTGTTGCAGCTCTTCCTACAATCAATATTGGTGGAAAAGACTGCCAGTTAAAGGCATTCTTAGGATCTAAGGCTATCGGTGTTAACCCTAACTGCAAGAACCAGGAAGTAGCAGTTAAGCTTGCAGCATTCCTTGGAAGTGAGGATGCACAGCTTGCTCACTTCAAGTTAAGAGCACAGGCTCCTGTAAACAAAGATCTTGTAACAAACGAGGAAATCGCAGCAGATCCTGTAGCAGCAGCTATGGCTAAGGTTTCATCTGATTGTTCAGTAGCACAGCCTATCATTGATATGGCAGGTTACTGGGATGCAGCTACACCATTCGGTGATGCTTTCCAGAACGGTGCAGAAGGCCAGATTACAAAGGACAATGCAGCTCAGAAGACAGAGGACTTCAATACTCAGCTTAATGATTCTCTTAAATAATTAAGTAGATCAGATTATGATTCCAAGGTTCCGGGTAGCCGGAATCTTGGAATAAATTAGTTTAAAGGATTGGCATATATAATGCATGCCAGGAGGAAAAGTATGATAGGAGCAAACAAAAAGAAAAAAGTTTCGGAATTTGCTACTCCGTATACTGTTGGCAATGCCCTCACAAAAGGCGGAGCTACAGTTAAGCTATCGGCACTCGTAATGGGTCTTGCCAATATGGCTCATAAGCAGATTATAAAGGGTCTGATTTTTCTTGCTATAGAGATTGCATATATAGCATATATGGTTAGCGCTGGTGCTTATTACATTTCCATGCTGCCTTCACTTGGCTGGAGAAAACAGGAAGAGGTATTTAATGAGCAGAAGCAGATTTATGAATATGTTGCAGGCGACCAGTCAGTATTATTACTGTTATATGGCGTCATAACAATTGCCATCACAGTATTATTTATTTACATGTGGTGCGAGAATTTAAAGAGCGGATATAAGGCAGAATGCCTTTCAAAAGCTGGAAAAGAAATCAATTCTTTTGGCAAAGATGTCAAGGATTTATTTGATAAAAACCTACATAAGACACTTATGTTTCTCCCACTTATGGGAATATTTATTTTTACAGTTTTACCATTGCTGTTCATGATTCCAATGGCCTTTACAAACTATTCAGTAAAGGGTGATCATCTGGTATTGTTCGACTGGACAGGCTTTGCCTCATTCGGACAGGTGCTTGGACTTGGTGGTAAGCTTGGTAAGATATTCTGGAGAGTACTCGGATGGACAATCTGCTGGGCTGTATTTGCAACCTTCCTTTGTAACTTCCTTGGACTCATTCTTGCTATCGTTATCAATCGTAAAGAGACACATTGCAAGGCCTTTTGGCGTACATGCTTTGTTATCTCAATTGCGGTACCGCAGTTCGTATCACTCCTTGTAATGAGACAGATGTTCCAGCCACAGGGTGCTGTTAATAACCTGCTTTTGGAGTGGGGCTGGATTGATAACCCGCTTCCATTCTGGACCAACACTATGTGGGCGAGAGTTTCTGTTATTCTCATCAACTGCTGGGTAGGTATTCCGTATACCATGCTTCAGGTTACAGGTGTATTACAGAATGTGCCTTCAGAGCTTTATGAGGCTGCAAAGATTGATGGTGCAAACGCAGCACAGATCTTCTTTAAGATCACACTCCCATATATCATGTTTATCATGGGACCATATATCATCACACAGTTTACCGGAAATATCAACAACTTCAACGTTATCTACCTGTTATCAGCAGGAAAGCCTACACCTGTCGGAGACAGTGCAGGAAAGACGGACCTTCTGGTTACATGGTTGTACAAGCTGACTATTGATAATCAGGAGTACAATATCGGTGCCGTTATCGGTATCCTCACATTCATTGTACTTTCTATCGTAGCGCTTGTTACATACAGAAATACAAAATCATACAAGGATGAGGAGGGATTCATGTAATGAGTAGTGTAGCAAAAGCAAAAAAACCTATGTCTGCCGGACGTGCTAAGAAAGTAGCAAAGAATTCCCTTGTTCATATCATTCTTGGAATACTTGCTGTAGTATGGTTGTTCCCAATTTTCTGGATTATTATGACAAGCTTTAGAGCTGAGAGTGGTGCTTATACAAAGTACTTCTTCCCACATGGCCTTACATTTAGCAACTATACAAGGCTGTTCACAGAGACTACACTGTTGAACTTCCCGAGAGCATTTTTTAATACACTGTTTATTTCAGTGATCTCATGTATCATTTCAACAGTATTTGTACTTTCTGTTGCGTATTGTATGTCACGACTGAGATTTAAGATGCGTAAGCCTTTCATGAATCTGGCTATGATTCTTGGATTGTTCCCAGCCTTCATGTCAATGGTTGCCGTATACTTTATCTTAAAGGCTATCGGACTTACAGAGGGAAGTATGCTTCGCCTTTCATTGATTCTCATATACTCAGCAGGAGCAGGAACAGGCTTCTATATCGCAAAGGGATTCTTTGATACTGTGCCTAAGTCTCTTACTGAGGCGGCTATCCTTGACGGATGTACACAGTTCCAGGTATTTTACAAGGTTATCCTGCCACTCAGTAAGCCAATCGTAGTATATACAGTACTTACAGCATTCCTTGCTCCATGGCTTGATTTCGTATTTGTAAGGGTTATCGTTGGTCCAAACGACAAGTATTGGACAGTATCTCTTCTCCTTTACAACATGCTTGAGAAAGAGTTTATAAACGGATGGTTCACAAGATGGGCTGCTGCTGCAGTTATTGTATCAATACCTATCTCAATACTTTTCGTTATCATGCAGAGATTCTACGTGGATGGACTTACAGGAGCTGTCAAAGGCTAATTTGGTTTATTTAGGCCGCTGCACTTTTGTGCGGCGGCTTTTGGTTTATATAGATGGCAAATTTTGGGGTGTGTGGCAAACTTAGCACTTTCAGGTTGTGTGGTGCCGGCATGGCACACAGTATATTCCTCAGGAAAATATGAAGTCAGCCACGGGCTTTCTTCGCTGCTTGGATTTGGAGAGATGAGGTGTGTGGCTTGTTTGTGGGGCATGGTACCCCGTGGCAGTTCATATTTTTCTTCGGAACACACTGTGTACCCTCCGGCCGGAGGGTACCGTGTGCTAAGTTTGTTGCTACCTTGTGAAAGATGTGAGAATTGAGTTAACTACATACTTATGAGTAATGCTGGCTGCGTTGCAGCGTCGCAAAATATCCGGTGGACGATTGTTCAGTGCGTTATTAGAAATGGAGTGTGGACAAAGCAAGAGAATCGTATTGTTTTAGCGAATATGTGTAGTGATTTTGTAGATACAAGTTTGCTCAGAATTTAGTTTAGAAAATAAGAAAAGGAGTGCGTATGATTAATAATAAAATAGGCGGCCACAACATGGTCGGCAGGGCTGTGAATAGATTGGCGGGCAGGTTGACTGCTGTGGCATTGACGGCAGCTATGGCGGTGTCAATGCTTGCGGGATGTGCTGCGGGTGGAAAGAATACCGAGACGGCAGCAAAGAAGGAGTACAAGCCTTTTGCTATGGAGCAGATGAATGCGAAAAATGATCCTAATGTGATTCAGGACAATTACAGGACATGCTATGAGGTGTTCGTATACAGCTTTTTTGACAGTGACGGTGACGGCATTGGGGATTTAAAGGGACTTACAGAGAAGCTTGACTATATCGAGGGACTTGGCTGCAATGAAATCTGGATGATGCCTATTATGCCTTCTCCTTCATACCACAAGTATGATATTACGGATTATATGAATATTGACAAGCAGTATGGTACTCTGGATGATTTTGATGCGCTTATTACGGAGTGTCACAAGCGAAACATCAATGTGATTATTGACTTTGTAATAAATCACACATCTAACGAGCATCCGTGGTTTAAGGCGGCTGCAGAATTATATCAAGTCGCTTCCTGATGGGGCAGAGCCGGATTCTTCGGAATGTCCTTATGTTGATTACTATAATTTTAGCAAAACCAATACCGGAGGCTACAACCAGCTGCCGGGCACGAATTGGTATTACGAGTCACAGTTTGTAGACAGCATGCCTGACCTTAACCTGCAGAGCGAAGCTGTAAGAGGGGAGATTGACAAGGTTACATCCTTCTGGCTTGACCACGGCGTAGATGGCTTTAGACTGGATGCTGTGATTTATTACAATAATAATAACCAGACTGAGACTATAGATGACCTCACATGGCTTGTGAACAATGTGAAGAGCAAAAAGGCCGATGCTTATATGGTTGGTGAGGGCTGGACTACATACAGAGAGTATGCGAAGTACTATAAGAGTGGAATTGACAGTATGTTCAACTTTGATTTTTCACAGCAGGATGGATATATTGGAAAGGTGTTAAATGGTGCAGCAAATCATGGTGCCAGCACATACGGCAATGCTCTGGTTGATGTGGAAAATGAGATAAAGAAGTATACAGACTCATACATTGATGCACCGTTCTATACAAATCATGATATGGGACGCAGCGCAGGATACTACAACGGAGATAATGCCGAGGAGAAAACCAAGATGGCGCAGGCCATGAATCTTCTTATGCCCGGAAATGCTTTTCTGTATTATGGAGAGGAAATCGGCATGAGAGGCACAGCCAATGATGAGACGAAGCGTCTTGCCATGAGATGGAGCGGGGATTCAAAAGCTAAGGGAATGTGTGTGGGACCTCAGAATGCAGAAGAAACCGAGCAGACATATGATACCCTAGATAAGCAGATGGAGGATCCATACTCTATTTACAACTTTGTGAAGCAGACAATATCAATAAGAAATGCTTTCCCGGAGATAGCACGAGGTACAAATACCTTTGAAAAGAATCTGTCAAATGATAATGTGTGTATATTCACAAGAGAGTACAATGGTGAGAAATCAGTGCTTATATTTAATCCATCAAAGGATGAAGCAAGTGTGGATGTGTCATCGCTTGGAGTAAATGATGCTGTTGCAATGCTTCAGACTACAAAGAAAGCACCTTCATATAAGGATGGAACGGCAAAGCTGCCGGCGTATTCGGTGCTTGTTTTGAAGTGAAAATATTTGATGAGAATAAAAATTTAATAGTTTAAAGGAATTTGAAGAAGAAATATGAAAAACCGCCCGATGGGCGGTTTTTTCAGCTATACCATTTCATGAAGCATATCCACAATCACTTCTCTGCAATGAGCTCCGAGATGCTTTTGTTCCTCTTTACTGAGTGCTGCCGGATCAATAGGAGTGCCGTATCGGATAACCACATGCCTCTTTTTGACCCATGGAAGGTGATCCTCGAATATTTCATTTGTTCCCATGATTGCCATTGGCACTATCTTGCATTTGCTCTTTGTGGCAATCTTGAAAGTACCTTCTTTGAAAGACTGTACATCTGTCAGGTCATCTTTGTTTTTGCAGCGTGTGCCCTCAGGAAATACACATATGCTGATGCCGGATTTGACCTGATCTATGGCTGCAAGCACGACCTTTAGTCCCTGCTTGATGTCATCGCGGTCCAAAAACAGGCAGTGCAGGCGCTTCATCCAGAGACCCAGCACCGGTATTTTTGTGATGCTCTGCTTTGAGATGTAGCCGGTCAGGCGTGGACATCTGGAGTAGGTGATTATGATGTCAAAGAAACTACGGTGATTTCCTATATATAGTACAGCCTCGTCCTTTGGCACATTTTCCTCCCCAATAAATTCAATGTCTGCTCCGCTTAGGAATATGATGACACTGAAAGCCCACTGTACCAGGCGAAGCTGTGCCATATCGGCCCATGCCGGGGCAAATTTGTGTATTATCCACATGGCTCCGAGCACCGGAAGACCGAGCAGCAGATAGAAAAATACGAATATTACGATTAAAACTGAACGCATATTTGACCTCTCTTTTTCATACTCTATATAAATTGTAGTTCAATATTTGATATTATATCATATCATAAGCGATATGATAAGAAAGAGAGGAAAAATGTCAGAAAAATTGAGGAAATTTCTGGTGATGGCTGCAGGTGTGCTTGTTATATTGGAAACGACAGTGATTTCGGGCTGTCGCGCAAATATTTCAGGCACGGAGAGTGACAGGATGGTTGAGTACACGGTGATCTGCGGGGATGAAATCCCGGAGGAGTTTAAAAAGCAGATAAATGAAAACAAGGCGAAGGCGATGAAGCTGACGTACAAGGATGATGAATATTTATACATAGCGGAAGGCTTTGGCACAAAGGAGACAGGTGGCTACAGTATTACGGTTAACCAGTTTTATGTTAAGGATAAGGCAATGTATTTTGATACGCGTCTGATAGCCCCGGATAAGGGCGAGAAGGTCAGCAATCAGGCGAGTTATCCGTACATAGTAATAAAGACGGAATTGAGTGAAATGCCTGTTGTGTTTGAGTGAAAATTTCGTAAATTGTGTTAAAAGTTGACGAAAAAACTGACAATCAGTACTAATGCCCTATTGCTATCACTGCGATACTTTGCTATAGTAAAGTTACTAGATATTGTGGTGACATATTTATATATTCAAATATATTGATTGATATAATTGTTGATTAATTTGACCTGTTTTATATTATACA
>ENA-OQJF01000462-OQJF01000462.1-human-gut-metagenome-genome-assembly--contig:-NODE-462-length-10528-cov-3.503990_pt1 | contig 10528 bp, 10 predicted proteins | sample MGYA00242595_ERZ504761 | MGnify/ENA primary metagenome ERZ504761 (study PRJEB26092, sample SAMD00036367) | human gut metagenome | host: Homo sapiens | study: EMG produced TPA metagenomics assembly of...
AATTATGCGGAAAGAATAAACAAACTACTCAATTTATGCTACGGTTTTCTACCTGAAAACGGACAATTAAAACAGATTTATATCACTGAACGAAAAGACAGCAACTTCGTTTCTATGGTATTCCCTTCTTTTATCATCAAAGAGAATAAGTTCCGGTCAACCATTGAGATACACGAAGATACACTAACCCGGCATTGGATAGCTGATGGCGAACTGAAACAATCTGCCAATACATTAATGGCAAAGCTATACTCTGCCGATTCCACAAAAGTTTCTATACCTTATATTACCCGCCGTTTTGGTGCGAAAGTCACTTTTGTACACCTTATCTTATAGCATGACCAAAGAAAGTAATGGAAAAAACCAAGCTATATCTCAACGGAAAAGCGAAAGTAAACGGACTTGATATATTCCACAAAGTACTGTCTCCCGAAGTGATTCATCTCGACCGCGGACATTTAGGATATCAAATGAACATTAGCGACCATTCTTTTGAATTGGATAGCACCACTACGGTTATATTCAATAAAATTCAGGTTCATCCTTATCTACGAGCCAAAAAGAAAAAAGATTTATGGCATTTCACTGCAGCCGTTGACAAATCATGGTTTCCGGCAGACGAGCTGTTCAGTTCTCTGCCCAAAGGCCTGTTCAACAACCTGGAAGGTATCAAAACAAGTGGTGAGTTAGCTTATCATTTCCTGTTGGATATTGATTTTGCACAATTGGATAGTCTCAAATTAGAATCAGAGTTGAAAGAGAGGAATTTCGAAATTGTAGAATATGGCGATACCCAACTGTCCAAGATGTCAGGCGAGTTTGTCTACACAGCATATGAAAATGGAATGCCAGTACGCACTTTCCCCGTCGGCCCTTCCTGGGAACATTTCACCCCACTTGACAGCATTTCACCGATCCTGCAAATGTCTGTGATGCAAAGTGAAGACGGGGCGTTTTATTATCATCATGGTTTCCTGCCCGATGCACTCCGCGAAGCGTTGATTTACGATTTGCAAGTCAAACGTTTTGCACGTGGCGGAAGCACTATCACAATGCAATTAGTGAAGAATGTATTTCTGAACAAAAATAAAAACTTTGCCCGCAAACTGGAAGAAGCATTGATTGTATGGATCATAGAAACAAAGAGACTGACTTCGAAAGAACGGATGTATGAGGTATATCTGAATATTGCAGAATGGGGCCCGCTAATCTACGGCATCCAGGAGGCTTCCGCCTACTACTTCAACAAACGTCCTTCCCAACTGACTACGGAAGAAAGTATCTTCCTGGCTTCTATCATCCCGAAGCCCAAACATTTCCGCAGTTCTTTCGCAGAAAACGGAAAACTGAAAGAGAGCATGGAAGGATATTATAAACTCATTGCCGGACGTCTTGCCCAAAAAGGTTTGATAAGTGAAATCGAGGCGGATACTATCCGCCCCGAAATCCAAGTTACGGGCGATGCCCTGAATAGTCTAGCCGGCAAAACACCGGAGTCTAGCTCTCCTACCGCTGAGGAGCAATGATATAAATAATTAAAGGAATAGGTTATCTTCTTGAATTGGTGTCTCGCTCTGAAGAACGGGAAGAAGAACTTCGACTGCTGCTTCTCGTACTTTCGGAAGAGGAACGTCTTTCCGTTTTTCCACCGGAAACATTGCTCCGGTTAGAACTACTGCTACGGCTCGGACCGGAAGTACTGCTACTGCGACCGGAACTGCTGCCCCGGCTAGTGGAAGTGTTACTTCTATCGGAACGATTATTTCTACCAGACGAAGAGCTACTGCCGCTACCGGACGGACGACTATCATTTCTTCTACTTGTACTCGAGCTACTACTCTCACGATTAGGACGGCTTGCTGTCGTACTGCTACCTCCCGTCGGTCTACGATCTGATTCAGGACGAACTGATGTTGAGGGCCGTGAAGAACTGCCAGGCCGCGTTGTCGTTCCGGGTCGCGTTGCCGTTCCGGGACGAGTTGATGTTCCCGGTCGTGAATTATGACTCGGACGCTGTGATGGACTTGGACGTCCCGTTACCCCCGGACGAGTCGGTGCATTGTGCGGACGGACGGAAGAATTCGGGCGGAAATGAACCGAACCAAAATCCGAACGACGATAAGAATGGAAAGATCTCTGCTCTCTTACCCGATACGGAGTAGGATAATGTCTGAAATTATATCTGTCCCGATAGAAACTTACGTGATGAAGGTGCGGGCGATAATGTGCTCCACAGTAAGTCCGATAATGATAAGGCAGACCGAAGTAGAACAAACTACGATTCGGATAATTCACATAACCCGGAAACTCCATCTTCCGCCGGTAATATAAATCGGGCGGTAGAAATAATCAGCTCCCAGAAACCGACGATACTGTGCGTCACTCAATACCCACCGGAGGTCATCATTACGAATATCCAAAGCTTCATAATAATCATCTAATGCCCATTCATAGCCACGGGCCACATAATCCATGATATTACGAACAGAATAAATAAAGTCGTAATTAATCTCATACGCATCATTATATTGCTGAGTGCTCAAACTCAATTCGTATGCCATTTTATCAGTAAGAAAGCGTGTTTCCTTACGCACTTTGCTAGTGCTCATTCCAGCCATCGCTGTCGTACCGACAGTCAGCCCGATAGCAAAGAGTAAAAATAATATTCGCTTCATAATTTAATCTCCTATCATTTATTTGTTTGATGATATTCTTTGATAAACTTGTACATTTCATCTTTATACACAGTGGAAAACAAGCTATCAATCACCTTATTAAAATTCTGCTTATCCCTTACATAAGGATAAAGTTTCTTCATCATCTCAACCTGATCGGGCGTATAAGAAATCTCTTTTACAATTCTCACACATTGGCTTGAAGTAACATCATGCTTGTCCAACATCTGTCCGATCAACCTCTTCTGGTCATCACTCATAATTGTGAATTTCAACTTCTCGATGAAGTTATTAAACTCAGTATCCGTCATCAGACGAATTTCTTCCGACTGGTGACCGGGAACAACTTCAACAGTAGTGACAGTAGGAGGAGGTACTACGACCGGATGCGGCGAAGGTCTGCCATAGCCTTTGAATGTATCCATACTGATCACCTTTTTATTGGCAAACTGAACAATGATTGTCATGGGCTCCGAAGTCAAAACAGGCGTCCCGTTATCACGATGAAATTCCCATTCTTCCATATCACCGTCGAAACGTCGGTAATCCGGTTTTCCAAAAATACTTTCAACATCTCTTTGAGTCATCCCTTGCTGTACACCCATAACCTGCTTGTTAGAAATATAGCTGGTAAAACAGCTACTGACTCCCAGTCCCAATGCCAACAGTAGGATGATATGTATCTTTTTCATAGCCATATAGTTTTAATAGTTAGTATCAGCGTCTGCCATAGTTCTGCACAAACTTATTCATTTCATCCTTATTGGAAGAAAACGTCAGTGTAGCAATCACCGTAAAGAAAGCCTCCTTGTCAACAATCCGGGGATACATCTTTTTCATGATTGCCATTCGGTCATCATCAAAAGTATAGAGCTTTGTCACTTGGAGACATTGGGCAGACGTAAAATCTGAATTTGCCAATGCAGTATTAAGCAATGCCATGCGATCATCCTCAAACGGTTCTTTCTTCAGATTATTATAGAACGTTTTAAAAAGCTGATCGTTCATCACCCTGTCGTGACGGTCATAATTCGGACGGTGTTCTCCTTGTCCCGGTCTGCCCGGACGGACATTGGCATGACGGTCATCTACAAAAATATCTTTCACACCTCTTCCGTCGAAGTAAACACGTTCGTTGTACAACCTCTCCCCTTTCCAAACACGCTCTCCCGGACGGGTGAAACGGGTAGCATAAACCTCAACCGTGTAATATCCCCGATCCAGGTTAGCTACAAAGCAAGTGGTAGTCGGCAAGCACATCTGGTTTCCACCAAAGTAAACAAGAATAGGGGTATTACCACCGTCAATACGGATTCCGCTGACGGACTGCGCTTGTAAAGAGAGAGCGGATAACAGGATGCAGAAACTTATTATTATCTTACGCATAACTTATCTAGTTTTTATTATTACTTCTTTATTTAATCTGATACTACAAAAATAGGGCGAGGAAACTCCCCACCCCAGTGATTCTCTCTATTCATACATAGGGATTTCCCTATTCTGATTAGGAGTCTGCCAAAGTGATGCCATCTTCGTGCAAGGTTATCAGGTGTTTCTTATATAAGTCACCCACTCCTTTCTTAAAGGTCTTCTTGCTGACACCAAATGTAGCATAAATATCTTCCGCAGGACTTTTATCATTCAGTCTGATCCTTCCGTCATTCTCCCTGATATAATTCAGCAAGGTTTTCGAGAAATCATCTATCTTCTCAAAGCCTGGTTTCTGAAGGATCAAATCCACCTTGCCGTCTTCGCGCACCTGTTTCACAAAAGCCTTCATCTCCATACCTGTCTGCAATGTAGAAAATATCTCGTTTTCGTAAAGCAAACCGCTATACTTATTGTCTATGATTGCCTTGAAGCCCAAATCCGTTTTCTGCCAAATGAGAATATTCACTTCATCCCCCGAAGCATACTCCGGCCTGTCTTTCGACAGATAGCGTTCCACCTTTGCCGAAGCCACAATGCGATAACTTTCATCATCCAAATGTGCATGAATCACGTACTTCCGTCCAACCTGCATCTTCATCTTCTGCTCACTGAACGGCACAAACAGGTCCTTCATCAACCCCCAGTTCAAGAAAGCTCCAAACTGATTCACCCATGCCACTTCCAGACAGGCAAACTGCCCTACCTGCACCAACGGAGTCAGCGTAGTGGCAATCAATCTCTCATCCATATCCAGATAAAGAAAGACATTCAAAAAGTCTCCTATTTTACAGTCTTCGGGCACATAACGGGTGGGCAACAAAATCTCCCCCTCCTCTCCTCCGTCGAGATACACCCCGAAATCGACTTCCTTTACAACTTCAAGCTGATTGAATTTTCCTAATTCGATGCTCATATTTATCCATTTATATAATATAGGATACAAAGATAATCTATTTTAGACAGATCCTTCAATCAGCCAGCTATAACTTTTCGTTATCTGATAAAACTATTTTCAATGAACAATCAGGTCAATAAAGTGTTAACTTTGTAGCGACAAAAAGAAATAACAGATTATTCACCTTTAAATAGATAGCTTTATGGAATTTTTAACCAACGAGAAACTTACAATTGTAGGAGCAGCCGGAATGATTGGCTCCAATATGGCTCAAACTGCCATGATGATGAAACTCACTCCGAATATTTGTCTGTATGATCCGTTTGCTCCCGCTTTGGAAGGGGTGGCAGAAGAATTGTACCACTGCGGCTTCGAAGGTGTCAACCTTACTTATACTTCTGATATCAAAGAAGCGTTGACCGGAGCATCTTACATCGTTTCTTCCGGTGGTGCAGCCCGCAAAGCAGGTATGACCCGTGAGGACTTGCTGAAAGGAAATGCAGAAATCGCCGCTCAATTCGGTAAAGACGTCCGCCAATATTGCCCGAACGTAAAACATATTGTTGTCATTTTCAATCCGGCCGACATTACCGGTTTGATTACCTTACTGTATTCCGGACTGAAACCGTCTCAGGTTTCTACGCTGGCAGCATTGGACAGCACCCGTCTGCAAAACGAACTGGTGAAATACTTCCATATCCCGGCTTCTGAAATTCAGAACTGCCGCACATACGGCGGTCATGGCGAACAAATGGCCGTATTTGCTTCTACCACTAAAGTGAAAGGAGAACCGTTGACTGATTTCATTGGTACGACCCGTCTCCCATTAACCGAATGGGAAGAACTGAAAGTACGTGTTATCCAAGGTGGAAAGCACATCATCGATCTGCGCGGCCGTTCTTCTTTCCAAAGCCCCGCCTATCTTTCTATCGAGATGATCGCTGCCGCTATGGGCGGACAACCTTTCCGCTGGCCTGCCGGAACGTATGTCTCCAATGGAAAATTCGATCATATCATGATGGCAATGGAAACTTCAATCACCAAAAACGGTGTCACTTATAAGGAAGTAGCCGGAACTCCTGCCGAACAGGCTGAACTGGAAAAGAGCTACGAACACTTGTGCAAGCTCCGTGATGAAGTTATTGAAATGGGAATCATACCTGCCATCAAAGACTGGCATTCATTGAATCCAAACATCGATTAAACAAGCATATTGATAAAAAGCCGGAACTCTACCGATATTTCTATTGGTCTGAGTTCCGGCTTTTTCTATTTATTCATTCTTTGAATGAGAAGTACATTCCGGACAAATCCCCTTGAGAACATAATTAATGCTATGTAACGTGAATCCTTTAGGCAAATCAATAACCGGAATATGTGTACCTTCCAGACAAAAAGTCCGATGACATTTCTCACAATAGAAATGCGAGTGTAAATCCTGCACCACGCAGTTACAGGAGTTGTCGCAAACGGCATACTTCAACGAACCGCTTCCATCATCTATGCTATGTATCAGGTGATGAGACAGAAAGAGAGCTATTGTCCGGGATATGGTCGATTTGTCTACCGTATCCAGGAGAGTTTCCAGATCCAGTAACGATACGGCCCGTCCAACTTCCAACATATTTTTCAATATGAGAAGCCTTATTGCTGTCGGTTTGATATCCCGTCTTTCCAGCTTATCCAAATAAACATTCTCTTCCATATTCTTTTTATTTTATCATCTTCTGTATTCTCACTGCATTCATAATGGCAAGCAATGCAACGCCGACATCCGCAAAGACAGCTTCCCAAAGTGTAGCCAGTCCGCCGGCTCCCAAGATAAGTACCAGCAGTTTCACTCCAAATGCCAGCGACACGTTCTGCCAGATAATCCGGCGAGTCAGCTTTCCTACTTTAATGGCTTCGGCCACTTTCGACGGTTGATCTGTTTGTATCACGACATCAGCTGTTTCAATCGCCGCATCACTGCCCAATCCACCCATAGCAATACCGACATGGCTCAACGCAAGCACAGGAGCGTCGTTCATCCCGTCACCGACAAAGGCAATCTGATTTGCTTCATTTTTCCGCAATTCCTCCAGATGTTTCACTTTACCGTCAGGAAGCAGATCGCCATAAGCCTTTGATATACCGAGTTTCTCTGCAAAGTTAGTAACAATACTCTGTTTATCACCGGATAATATCTGAATGTTTTCAATGTTTAATGCTTTTAAGTTATCAATCGCCGTCTTCGCGTCATCCTTCAATGCGTCCGCCAACAAGAGATAACCCGCATAACTGCCTCCAATAGCACAAACTACAATCGTATCGGTAACACTCTGCAATTCTGCCGGATATTTTATGCTAAACTTAGACAGTAACCGACTATTTCCAACGAGCACCGAAGTCCCGTCTATTATTGCCTCCAAACCGAGACCTGCAAATTCTTTAGTATTGGTGACAACCGCAAGCCCTATATCCTGCAGTTTTGCATAGTTCACAATCGCTTTAGCGATCGGATGTGTACTGTCACTTTCTACTGAAGCAATCATCCTCACCAGTTCCTTCTCCGAAATCCCGGATACACACTTACAATCCTGCACCTCAAATGTTCCTTTGGTCAGCGTTCCCGTTTTATCGAATACGACTGTATTGATTTTAGTGACTGCGTCCAGATAATTGCCGCCTTTAAACAGAATCCCCAATCGGGAAGCTGCTCCGATACCACCGAAATAACCTAATGGAATACTTACTACCAGCGCACATGGACACGAAATTACCAGAAAAACCAAAGCTCTGTATAACCAATCATTAAATGTAAACACGAATTGAGGGTCTATCAATGAATAGCCGAACGGGAGTAGCACAATCAATACCGCCAGTGCTATGACAATAGGAGTATAGATACGGGCAAACTTACGGATAAACAATTCTGCCGGTGCTTTCCGTTCCGAAGCATTCTGAACGAGTTCCAATATCCGTGCAAGCGCACTTTTATCGAAAGGTCTTTCTACTTTAATCCTGATTACTTTATCCGTCACAATCATCCCCGCAAGGACTTCCTCTCCTTTTCTGATGTCACGGGGAACACTTTCTCCCGTCAACGCGGCTGTATTAAAAGCAGCGATTTCATTCAACATCACTCCGTCCAAAGGAACTCTCCCACCCGCCTTTATTTCAATGACCTCTCCTACTTTTACATTTTGAGGACTTTCTACCACAAGATTATCCTCCCTAAGCACCAAGGCGTTCTCAGGTCTCACATCCAGCAAAGCACCGATATTACGTTTCGCCCTGTCTACCGCTTTATTCTGAAACAACTCTCCTATCGTATAAAACAGCATTACAGCGACTCCTTCCGGATACTCACCAATATAAAAGGCTCCCAGCGTAGCAACAATCATCAGTGTAAACTCGCTGAAGTAGTCTTTTTCCCTGATACCCTCCCAAGCCTCTTTCATCACTGGTATTCCTACCGGAAGATAAGCCAGGATATACCATATTAAAGCAACATACTCTCCAAGGAAAAAGGCAAAATTCAGGGCATTCATTATAATACCTCCTATCAGAAGTATAAATGAAAGCCCTACTTTCCAGTATTCGTGAACTATCGAAGTACTGGCATTCTTTTTATTTTCTGTCGTGCATGAATGTGCACCGCAACAACAATGTCCCATATTCATTCGTTTTTATCTGTTGCAAAGGTAACGAATGATTCGTGCAACAAAGTTGCAAAGTCCGTTTTAGAACATATAACCAAATGATATCATCAGGTTCCTGTTTTTCATACCCAAATCTTTCTGCACGTCAATCAACCCGAAATCATAACTCAAAGCAACCTGATATTTTTTGTTGAACTCAACACCGGCTTTCAATCCGAGGCCGAAGTCGAATCGTTTGAACCCGTCATCGCCAAATATATCTTCAGATACAGATTTACCTTCCAGGCCTCCTACACTTTCCATACCTTCTATATCAGCCCAATCACCAATCGCATTGCCTATGCTCAATTTTGCTTTTCCAAACAGACCGACAGCCAAATAAGGACCTACGCTACCAAACAGCGCAAAATCTTCATTTACAGCATATTTATAACCAACATGCACCGGTATCTCCAAATAATACGGATTAAATTTAACGGTTGCAATTGATCCTCCATCAATTTTAGCACCTTTCAACGTCAGTAACGCAGCAAAATCCATGTATGCCCCACTTGCTTCCTGCGATAACCCCAACTCAGCTTTGACACCTGCATGAAAACCTACCCTGTTGTCAAAACCGGTAAAAGTATATTTACTCACATTCATACCTGCCATAACACCCCATTTCAAGTTGTCCTGCGCATTTACACTCACCATAGCTATCGCTGTTAAAGCGAATAATACCAGAATCTTTTTCATAAGAATGAATAATTTAATTATTGTTTAGAAATCATGTGCTGCAAATATAAGAAAAACAAGGTTCAATATATCCGGTAGGACGAATAAATTCGCTACATAAAATACGTATCTTTAAGATAACATTAATATAGCTCCACATTCTATATAAAAGTATTAAAATCCAAGTAAAAGAAAACATATTTATAGTAAAGACAGCGACTACACATACATCGCGTAAAGCAATAGATATTTATATATTACGTTACCTACATCCTTATCATATCTCGTCTTCATCCATTTATGTTCTTATCTCATCTTCTATCGTTCCACTCAAGTAGACAGATCTATGCACTCCAGTAGATAAATCCTGCCACTCCAGTAAACAAGCCTGTTCACTAAAGTAGAACGAATAAGATATCACTTAAAAGACATGACATTAGTTAGTGAATAATTAGTTATTACTTAATGTTTTATATGAAAACAATAGGTATCCTCCAGATACAATAAGCTTGGTTAAATACTACCGAAAGGATTTATTACCCTATGAGAAATAAGAGAAAATAGTATGAGAAATGAAGGAATTTGAAGAGAATATTATGAGAAATGCATGAGAAATACCAATTCAAAAAACATTTCTCATAGCGGTATCTTACTAATAATCTCACATTTAGCCACTAGGTTATGAGAATATGAGAAATGAAAACAAAAAACTGATTCTTCTTCAAATTTGGTGGTAAAATTAATTAGGAAAATAATAATTTGATAGTCGATAGTATTCTCCATTCTCCTCCTTCGGGAAGGAGGAGTCCCCGTAGGGGGGAGGTGGTAGGTGAATGCGTAAGTCGGTTATTATCAGCATTGTGTATCTGCCTACCACCCCGGCTTTCAGCCACCCCTCCTTCCCCGAAATATGATTATTTTACCGCTTTAACTTACTAAAATAATAGGATTTAAAAAAGGAAGGCTGCCTTGCCTCTCTGCAACTCTTCCTAAAATCCACTTTTCAGTTTATGAAATGTAGTATATACTATTTTTATGTATTCTGTCTAATATATGTTTACTCATGTTTTCCATAATCTACAGGTTATGGATTACTAAAAGGAGGGTATTAACATGGAACTGCTGCAGCTCCGCTACTTCTGCGTGGTAGCGAAAACACCAGAATA